>Ga0233446_1001540_pt1 | contig 16873 bp, 11 predicted proteins | sample SI_124_October20_4_FD_182780 | JGI IMG/M metagenome (GOLD analysis project Ga0233446, IMG submission 182780) | Seawater microbial communities from Saanich Inlet, British Columbia, Canada - SI_124_October2016_120_MG | ecosystem: Environmental > Aquatic > Marine > Inlet | place: Canada: British...
AGAGATTCACGCGTCGCAATTATTTACCAGCACGTTTTCAAGACTTCAAGTGTACGGTCTATTTCCTCAAGAGTATTATAATGCACCGGACCAATCCGCACAACTCCTCCTGCTTCTTCAATCCCCATCAGACGTACTGCCTCCAGTGCGTAGTTGTGACCGTCCCAGACGAAAATATTTTCTGCCGCCAATTTAACTGCAATCTCTTCCGGATTTTGGTTTTTAACTGTAAACGAAACGGTTGGAACGCGGCGTGCTAAATCTTTAACGGCACTGATACCTTTGACGTCTACTCCTGCTAAATTTTGCAGACCTTCAATTAAGCGACTGCTGAGAGTCTGTTCGTAGTCCTGAATGGCGAGCATTGCAGCATGTAACTTTTTACGGCGTCCGCTAAACTCCGGAAAGTTTGCAAGGTATTCCGCACCCATAGTTTCTCCCAGCCATTCCAGATATTCGAGCACCCCCAATGTGCCCGCCTGCCCTTCATGCAACTGGGTTCCTGTCTCAAATTTTCCGGGAGCAGTATTCTCTGCAGGACGTACTTTATAAGCTTCAAGTTTCTCAAGTAATTCTGCTTTCCCCCACAAAACCCCCTGGTGCGGACCAAAGAACTTATAAGGTGAACAGGCCAGAAAATCACAGCCAATATCCTGTACATCAGTCGGACCGTGAGGTACGTACTGAACAGCATCTACAAAAACCAGTGTGTCTGACAGATGGGCCATTTCAGTGAGTGCTTTAACGTTGTTAATTGTTCCCAGACAATTGCTGGCGTAGTTGATTGCAGCCAGTTTTATGTTATTATCTTTGAAGATGGATTGCGCTTCTTCCAGATCGTATTCGTAAGTTTTGAGATCAAAATTAAGCCACTTTACTTCAAGTCCCAAATCCTCAGCCAGATGCAACCATGGTCCGACATTACCGTCATGGTCCATTCGTGTCAGCAGAATTACGTCACCGTGCTTCAGAAGACGTCCAATTGAACGTGAAACCGCAAAAGTCAGGCTTGTCATATTCGCGCCAAAAACTATTTCGTCTGCAGATTTTGCATTCAACAAATCAGCCATCCCCTGATGTGCGTCTTTCAGAACTTTATCCGATTCAACTGAAGTCCGGAATGGCCCTCCGTGGTTGGAATTGGTATGAATCAGATAATGTTCCATCCGTTCCAGCACTTGACGCGGAACCTGAGTTCCTCCCGGATTGTCCAGATAAATCCTCGCTTTGCCTTCATCTTTTAAAGCCAGAGCCGGAAATTGTTCACGAATAGTTTTAATATTTAATGCCATTTTTTACCTTGTTTTCAGATTATTAACTTTAGAATCGACAATATGATTCATTCCTAAAAATTTAATGTCTTTGCAAATTGTATTTTAACGTAGACCTTAAAAGCATGTCAGCAGATAAGCATAGCACAGCGCCATGCAGAACACAGAGTAATTTGCTTAAAAAGCAGGACTCCCTGTTCAAATGAAAATATCTAATAATTTGTTTCCGGAATTAAATTTCGCTGGAAAGAAAACTTTCTGGAAGTTCGTTAAAACAGATTTCTGCCAATCTTCAATAATGATCCGGCGCTTTTTCGGGTAAAATACCTTTGGGACTGAATCTCAGCACAAGCACCAGAATCAAGCCCATCAGCACCATCCTCATGTGCGGTGCAACGTCCTGCAGATGCAATTTCAGCGGACTTGTTTCATCGAGAAACAGATCCAGATTACTCAGCAGCCAGAGTGAGGCCGGCTCTGCTTCAATCCAGACAAACCAGGTGATGAAAGCACCGATGATTGAACCAAGATTATTACCACTTCCGCCGATGATGACCATCACCCAGATTAGAAAAGTGAAGCGTAACGGAATGTAACTTCCGGGTGTGAACTGTCCATCCAGAGTAGTCAGCATTGCTCCGGATATGCCAATGACTGCGGAACCGATGATGAAAACCTGTCGATGACGGCTGGTAATGTCTTTTCCCATTGCGGAAGCCGCGGTTTCATTATCACGAATAGCACGCATCATCCGACCCCATGGCGAGTTAAGAGCACGTGTTGCAAATCCCAGAATAATTAGCACGACAGCGACAAAGAGTACAGAATAACACAGCTTAACAAACACGCCCGCACTTAACTGCAGGGCCTCACGCATAACATCCGCACTCAGCGCACTTCCGTCATCAGCTGTTCCATAAAACCAATTTACCAGATTTATAAACCATTCAGTCTGCTGCAGATCCACTTCATAAGGCACAGGACGTTTCAGTCCGGTCACGTTTTTAACTCCGCGGGAAAGCCAGTCCTCATTTTTGAGAATGGAAATCATGATTTCTGAAATACCCAAAGTTGCAATCGCGAAATAATCTGAGCGTAAACCAAGCGCAATTCTGCCAATCAACCAGGCTAAACCTGCTGCTGCAACTCCACCTGCGAGCCAAGAAAACAGGATCGGCAGTCCCAGTCCACCGAGAAAACCTGTTTTAGCCGGATCAACTGCTTCAATTGCATAAGTCCCCTGTTCGTAAAAGAAACGTATGAAACCATATCCAAGCAATAAAACTGCAGTCATACTCCATGTTCTTTTCGAACTTTTTGGAATTTTTTTCCAGATCACCACACTCGCAATTATCGTCAACAACAAAGACACTAACGCAGCAGAAAGCGATGATCCGCCGACCGACCAGGCTTTTGAGACCGGTGAATATGATATCAATACTGCAGTCAATCCTCCGATTGCGGTGGATGCCATCACACCTGCATTAAAAAGTCCGGCATAACCCCACTGTATGTTGAGTCCCATCGACATCACTGCAGAAATCAGACAGAGATTGAAAATTGCCAGAGCGACATTCCATGACTGACCATAGCCAACCATAATCAGCATCAGAGCCATGATGGAAAAACTGATGAGCGCACGTTTTGAATTTGTCATAAGACCTTCCCACGCAATATTCCGGTTGGCCGCACCAGCAGCACCAACACCAGAATTAAAAATGATACCGCAAATTTGTATTCAGTAGTTAAAAACTGGAGCATACCTTCAGGCACAAAGTCTCCGGGATAAATGTATTTTATGAATTTTTTGAAAGCATAGGTGGCAGATATTTCAGAAAACGCGACTACATATCCACCGAGAATTGCGCCCAGCGGTTGACCGATCCCTCCAACAATCGCCGCGGCAAAGATCGGCAACAGCAAATGGAAATAGACCAAAGGTTTAAAACTCTTGTCCAGACCGTACAACACACCTGCCAGAGTTGCTAAACTTGCGGCAATTATCCATGTTACCAGCACTACACGTTCCGGATTGATTCCCGAAAGTAAGGCCAGGTCTTCATTGTCAGAAAAGGCACGCATGGCTTTTCCGGTACGTGTACGCTGTAAAAACCAGAGTAGCGCCAGTACTGCGATTACAGCCAGGACAAAGGTCAAAACCTGAGTTTGTTTCAGGGCCAGACCCTCACTCAGTCCTGTCATTTTTTTGAAAGCACCAGCTTTTATCAGAAATTTTTGACCGTCCCGAAATATTATTTCATCAGTTCCAATCAGAATCCGGACTAAGCCGTTCAGCATGAACATCACACCAACCGATGCGACCACAAAAGTCACAGGCCGGCTTTTGTTTATGCGGTAAAAACTAAAAATAGATTTATCGATTGCCACCACAAGCAATGCTGTAATCAGGATTGCAAAAGGCAATGCCAGCAGTGCTGTAGGCAAAGCACCCATGGAAATTCCCATTGACTGAAACCACCAGGTGATGAAAATAGTGGCCATTGTACCAAATGACATTACCTCACCATGTGCAAAATTCGCGAAACGCAGAATTCCGAAAACCAGCGTAACCCCTACTGCTCCCAACGCCAACTGAGATCCATAGGAAATAGACGGTATCAAAACATAATTTGTAATCAGCACAAGTGCATTTAATAAGTCAGTAGAATAATCCAAATTCAGCCTCCCAAAAATGTTTTGCGGACTTCTTCATTCGCCAGCAGAGCATCTCCGCTGTCGGTAAAACGATTTTCGCCTGTCACCAGCACGAAGCCGATATCTGCAATGTTCAAGGCTTGACGCGCATTTTGTTCAACCATCAGAATCGCGATTCCGCTACGTTTTATTTCAATGATCCGGTCAAACAGCTCATCCATCACAATTGGTGAAACTCCGGCAGTCGGTTCATCCAGCATCAGTACAGTCGGTTTTGTCATCAGAGCACGTCCCACTGCAACCTGCTGTCGCTGCCCTCCGGAGAGTTCCCCGGCAACTTGTCTGCGCTTTGTTTTCAGGATTGGAAAGAGGTCGTAAATCTGCTCCATCGTTTCAGTGATATCGTCTCGACGTAAAAAAGCGCCCATTTCAAGATTTTCCTCAACTGTCATTGAAACAAAGACATTTTTATTTTGCGGAACAAAGGCCATGCCTTTAGCAACTCTTTGCTGAGGTGACATGCTGGTAATATCCTGTCCGTCAAGTTTTACGGAGCCGCCATTCAGCTTCAGCATTCCCAGCAGAGCTTTCATCGCCGTAGATTTACCGGCACCGTTAGGCCCCACCACCACCGCAATTTCGCCTTTATCAACTGAAAGCGTACAGTCTTTGATGATATCCGGCCCACCATATCCTCCGGTTAATTTTTCACCAATCAAATAACTCATCCCTGCAGCACCTCCCCTTTATTTTTCAGTCCAGTCCCTAAATAAGCTTCTATAACGTCCTCATTGGACTTAATTTCCTCTGCGCTACCCTGAGCTAGTATTTTTCCTTCAGCCATCACTACGACAGGAGAACAAAGCCTGCTGATGAAATCCATGTCATGTTCGATCATGCAGAATGTATAACCACGGTCACGGTTCATACTCAGAATCGCATCACCAACTTCTCTCAGCAGTGATCTGTTAACGCCTGCACCTACCTCATCCAGCACCACTACCTTGGGATCAACCATCATCGTCCGGCCAAGTTCAAGCAGTTTCTTCTGACCTCCGGAAAGATTACCCGCCAGTTCATCTGACATATGACGCATATTCAGGAAAGAGATGACATCCTCTGCTTTTTTACGGATTTCTGCTTCCTGGCGGACTACCTCTTTTCTACGAAACCATGCACCAAGCAGTGATTCTCCGATTTGCAGCGGAGGAACCATCATCAAATTATCGAGTACACTGAGTGTGTGAAATTCGTGAGCAATCTGGAAGGTACGGAGCAGCCCTTTGGAAAACAGTTCGTGTGGTTTGAGACCGGTCACATCCTCACCATCCAAAAAAATACTGCCTTCGCTGGGCGCGATATTTCCGGCAATCAAATTAAAGAGTGTGGTTTTTCCTGCACCGTTGGGACCGATCAAACCGGTAATGCTTCCACGTTCAATTTTCATGTCAACTCCATCAACTGCAACTACTCCGCCGAAGTGCTTGACTACATTTTTTACTGAAATCATGAATTTGCCAAATTGAATTTCTTTCCTGATATAAAACCCAAGATTGTGCAGAGACAGGAGGGCAAAGTCAAATTTAATCTCAATACTAAAAAATATTTAACTTAAGTGGATTGATTAATCCTAATCCACAAAAAACTTGTCTTGCTTTTGCAACACATGACATAATCTAGGATCACAGAATGGCAGGGTAGCTCAGTTGGTGAGAGCGCGGGATTCATAACCCCGAGGTCGGCAGTTCAAATCTGCCTCCTGCTACCAGTGAATCAGCTAGTTGCCTGATACCGTATTGGGGGAAATTAAAAGTAACCTGCTGACAGGTATCAAGACTTCCGAATTTTGCTTTGCTTTTTCATCTCCTTACCCCTCCTTTTCCGAAGCATAGATTCCCAGACCACTTACTGATTCCCCGAAAGTTAATTTATTTCTAAAGTGATAATTTTATCAGCAACTGATTTTGAGGTAGTCGAAAACAGTTCTAAATCTTGTCGCACACAAAATCATCAAATATATTATCATTTCTACCGACTGCCGAAATAACTGTGTTTATTTTATTTTTTTTCGAAACCTTCTCTAAGACCAAATGAAAATTTCAACTGTCTTCAAGACTAACTTTCCTTTTGTACCTTCCCGTTTTCCTATTTTTTATGGATGGGTCATTGTTGTTGTCACAACTTTTGGCATCATGTCCAGCATCCCTGGTCAGACGATGGGTGTTGGAGTTTACACAGATTTTCTGATTCAAAGCACTCACCTCAGCCGTATGCAGATCAGTATGGCCTACATGACAGGAACAATCCTGAGCAGTCTGCTACTCCCGCTTGCCGGACGCTATTATGATCTTTTAGGTGCTCGGATCATGATAGTTTTTGCAGGTATTGGACTGGGATTTTCGTTACTCCTCTTTTCTCAAGCATCAACGCTGATTCAACTTCTGCAGTCAATCTTTCCTGGGCTTTCAAACTTAAGCAGTGAGCTTTTTGTCATGACGGTGATCTTTCTACTGTTGAGACAATTCGGACAAGGAATCATGGCTATGGTGAGCCGTAACACCTTAGCTAAGTGGTTTGAGCGCAGAAGAGGTCTTGTCAGCGGAATCAGTGGAATTTTCGTAGCCTTCAGCTTTTCAGGCGCTCCGTTGTTCATGAATATCTTCATCGAGGATTACGGTAATTCCGGCAGTATGGTGCGGATGGCAATCATTTTCGGCTTCGGAATGGCCTTTGTAGGCTGGTTGTTTTTTCGGGACAATCCGGAAGACTGCGGCTTACTGATGGATGGTAAAATAATATCACCTGTGGAAACAGCAAACCAACCTGTAGAGCCTGAAGTAACGCTTAAAGAAGCCTTGCGAACCTATAATTTCTGGATATTCTGTCTTGGTTTATGCTCAGCGGCTTTGATCGTCACCGGCCTCACTTTTCATATCAGTTCAATCGGAGCATTAGCCGGACTTTCAAGAATGGAAGCGTATGAACTTTTTCTTCCTATGTCAGTAATCAGTGTAATCAGCCACTTCATCGCAGGTTGGGCCAGTGATCGGATGCCGCTGAAGTATCTGCTGATGATCCTGCTTGTCGGGCTTGCTGTCGGCAGTCTAGGCATACTCAATTTAGAATCGATCTGGTACAGACTTATGTTAGTTGTCGGATTTGGAGTTCAGGGCGGAGTCTGGGGCTGTCTTACGGTAGTTGCCTGGCCGAGATTTTACGGTCGTAAACATCTTGGCGCAATCAGCGGCGCGTTTATGGGAGCTCAGGTCTTTGCCAGCGCAATTGGTCCTGCCCTATTTGGCATGTCGGAAAGCTTTAATGGAGATTACTCTACCGCTGCCTGGATTTCGGTTGCTTTAAACTTGCTGTTGTTGCTTGGAGCCACCAGAGCTGTCAGTTACTATCGTCCTTTGTCCGAGTCAAAATTATAATTTGCATATAATTGCTGCTTGGAGCCACAAGAGCTGTCAGTTAATACCGGCCTTAGTATTCCTCAAAATCTCAATTTGCTTAAAATTCAAGCTTGGCTGTCCATAGGATCAGTACTTTTCCTCAGAACACTAATTTACTCCTCAAAATTCTGCCTTATTTCTACATGCTCACAGGCCAGGAAAGTATATAGTATTTAGTGAAATAAACACAAGCTTCCAAGCCCATCCAGTGCATGCTATTTATCTGTTTTTATTAGGTATTAGTAGATTTACGTATACCATATTATCTTGATGATCAATAGAATATATCTATGGGGGTAGGAGTAACATAATAACCTGATGATTGAGAGACCTAAATCTACTAAAATTCAAAAATAATTTGCGATAATTGACTGTGTGGGTTTTGGTTGTCTTTATCAAATTTGGATATTCTGTTTTTCAACAATCTCTATTCATCAAGAGGTCACAATGGATAATCGAACCAAAACTAAATTAACTTCATTAACATTAAACGGTCACAAGCTGACAAGACGTGATTTTATCAATAAAACAGGTTCTGTCAGTTTGTTGACTTTGGGCGGTTCGTCAATTTTTGGACAGATAACGTCCGCTGCAGACAGTAAGGAAGTACTAACCGGTGCCCATTGGGGAGTAATGAAAGCCAAAGTAAAAGGAGGAAAATTTATTAAAGCAACACCCTTTGGTCTTGATCCTTTACCGAATTCACTAGTTGAGAACACCCCGGATCATGTCTATTCCTCAAGCAGAGTCAAATATCCCATGGTACGGGCAGCGTATTTAAAAGACGGTCCTAAGTCAAATACAACGCTGCGCGGAAAGGATGAATTTGTGCGTGTCAGCTGGGATACCGCTTTAGACCTGGTAGCAAAAGAATTGAAACGGGTTAAAGATGTTTACGGCCCTGCTGCCATTTACGGAGGGAATCCAGGTTGGAAAAGTGTTGGTAAACTGCACAGTTCAGGAGCTGCTCTGGCAAGATTACTAAATCTGAATGGTGGTTACACAGGCGCATCTGGTGATTATTCAACCGGTGCAGGACAAGTAATCATGTCTCATGTGATGGGAAACATGGAGGTTTACAGCCAACAGACAGTTTGGCCTGTTGTGCTCAAAAACAGTGATTTGATTGTCATGTGGGGTACTGATCCGATGACCACCCTTAAAATGGGCTGGGTAATGCCTGATCATTATGGCTATTCCGGTTTAAAAAAGCTGAGAGAAAGCGGCAAGAAAGTCATTAGTATTGACCCCTTACTTTCAGACTCAGCAGAATATTTAAATGCGGAATGGATTGCACCCAGACCAAATACCGATACTGCAATTCTTCTGGCAATTGCACATACATTATTGAAAGAAAAACTGTATAATCAGCAGTTTCTGGATGATTACACGGTAGGTTTTGATAAGTTCAGCGCATACCTGAATGGTAGTGAGGACGGTCAAGAAAAAACGCCTGAATGGGCAGAAGCTATTTCTGAGGTTAAAGCAGCCAAGATTCGCGAACTTGCCAGATTGATGGCCAGCAGTAGAACCATGATCATGGGTGGCTGGTCTGTACAACGCGCAGATCATGGTGAACAGCCTTACTGGGCATTAGTTACAGTAGCAGCGATGCTGGGCCAGATCGGCCTGCCTGGTGGTGGTTTCGGTTTCAGTTATCACTACGCAAGCGGAGGAGCACCTTCCTGTGAAGCAGCAGTACCAGGTGGATTTTCCGGAGGTAAATCTCCTGAAAATACTCCACCGTCCATTCCTGTCGCAAGAATTTCGGATGCCTTGCTAAATCCAGGCAAGACCATTGACTTCAATGGTCATCCTGTTACATTTCCTGATCTTAAATTGCTTTACTGGGCAGGTGGAAATCCTTTTCACCATCATCAGGACCGTAATAAAATGATTCAGGCATGGCAAAAACCTGAAACAGTCATTATACAGGAACAGTTCTGGACAGCATCTGCTAAATTCGCGGATATTGTGTTGCCTATCAGCACTTCCTTTGAAAGGAACGACCTTGAAATGGGTGGTGATTATTCAACGCGTTTTCTGTTTCCTATGCACAAAGTGATTGAACCATTGTACGAGTCAAAGAGTGATTATGATGTCTGTGCCGCTATTGCAGATCGCTTAGGGCACAAGGCTAAATTCACTGAAGGAAAAAATGAAATGCAGTGGCTCAAGTCATTTTATGACTCGGCACTCAAGCAAGCTGTGCCAAAGGGAATCAATTTGCCTTCATTTTCAAAGTTTTGGCAGAGTGGAGTTTATGTTGAGTTTAATGAACGTTCAGGAGCAAAGAACTGGGTACGTCACGCTGATTTTCGTGAAGACCCTCTGCTTGAGCCTTTAGGTACACCAACAGGACTCATTGAAATATATTCCAAAAATATTGAAAAAATGGGTTATCAAGATTGTGCAGCCCATGCAAAATGGTATGAACCAGCTGAATGGTTAGGTGCTGATTTGTCAAAAACATATCCACTGCACCTCTTGAGTCCTCATCCTTCAGATCGTCTGCATTCACAGTCAAACCACACCAAATTGCGCGAAAAGTATACTATTCAAGACAGAGAGCCGATTTGGATGAATAACGAAGATGCAGCCGAACGTAGCATCAAAAACGGAGATCTGGTACGCGTCTTCAACGGTCGCGGACAGGTTCTGGCTGGTGCTTATGTTACCAAGCGCCTGCGCAGGGGAGTTGTCCGTTTAAGAGAAGGCGGTTGGTATAACCCTGAAAAACCTGGAATAATCGGTAGCATGTGTAAATACGGTGATGTAAACGTACTTACTATGGACAAAGGGGCTTCAAGTCTGTCTCAGGCCTGTTCAGCTAATACTGCACTGGTTCAGATAGAAAAATACAAGGGCAAAGTCCCCGTAGTAACAGCCTTTGATCCACCACTCTCACAAGCCTGATTAATGCCTGTTTGTGCGGATTCGTTGATTCGTTGATTATTTGAATCACGGATCCGCATTATACAGTAGCATTAGTAAAAAGGAGTACCATGAAAATCAATAAATACATATCAATATGGATCAGCTTGGCCATCATTAGTTTCAGCGGAATTACAATTGCCGCAGAAACAAACGATTCGATGAAGGGCATGGAACTTTACAACAGCAAATGCAAAAAATGTCATGGTGCAGAAGCTAAAGGGAAGAAGTTTAAAAAGAAGCCTGATGAGTTTAAATATGCGCCATTACGATATATATCAGCAGAAAAGTTGAATGAAGCCTTAGTCAAATATCGTAAAATGTGGCAACAGAAGACTTATACAAAAGCTGAAATAACAAGTGATAACGCACCTCAGGCTTTGTCAGGCCAAAATATAAAGTCCATCAAAAAAATGGCAAAAGCAACAAGATCATTGACCGATGAAAATATCAGTTTTATTGTTTCATACATCTCATCACTTACTGCATCAGAGTACAATAACTGGATTAAATCATTACAATTAGTGTCAGGTGGCGGTAGTGCGTCTGAAACACTCTACAATTTTAAGACAACCGCACTGTTTCGTTCTGCCGAAGAAGCAAAAGCAAACTCAAAAGGTGAGGGACGTTTAATGCCTGCGACAAAAGTCAAAGTTCTGGAAAGAAAAGGGGACTGGTTGAAAGTTGCAATTGACGGTTGGCAACAGGATCGCGTAAATCGAGTAATATATCAGTTACAGGGCAAGCGTATCTTTTCGGCCGTTTTGAGCCGTAATCTTACTGACCGCATAGTAATCAACAGCAAGATGCTCGACGAGGATACAGATTTAAGCTGGAATCAGGTAACTCTCGTTGCCTGGACATCAGCAAAAGACCTCATCCCATCAGCAGACAAAATCTGGGACTTTGCAGAAAGCATGTTCAGTTCCAGTTGTACTGCATGCCATTCACCACCCGAAACTGACCACTTTCTCGCCAACCAATGGCTCGGAAATCTCAAAACAATGAAACGCTTTATTAACTTGAATAAAGAACAATATTACATTTTACTCAAATACCTTCAACTTCGTGCGAAAGATACACATAAAGAAACAGCTGCGCTTCAACAAAAAAACCATAATTAAACATTAGTCACATGACCATTGAATACTAATTAAAACATAAATAACAGTGGCATAGACAAGTGAGCATTAAACATTAATTCAGTTTAGGAGTAGAAATTTTAGACTTCCTGGGTGCGGTTTGAATTAGTTGGGATAAGGACTTTAAATCATTTTTCAAATCTTTAAGTGTAGGCCGTGCCTTCTGTTGGATACGTTTTTCTTCAACGTGCTCTGCAACTTTCTTTTCAACTACTATATTTTTCTGCGAATATCCTTCACTGGGCTGAATTTCTTTTGGTTTAACAGCGGAATAATTCTGTTTAACCAGCTGACTTAGTTCCGGTGTTTTACTCTCCAACACGTTTTCCGTAACTTCTTCAATTTCATCTACATCCGTGGCTATTTCATAAACCGTGTTATCCGTGGCTATTTCGCTTTCCGTAAAATCCGTGGAATCCGTGGCTTCAACACTTTCCAGAGTTTCTACGTTCGAATCTAAATCCGTGTTATCCGTGGCTATTTCATAATCCGTGGAATCCATGGCTATTTCATAATCCGTGGAATCCGTGGCTATTTCATAATCCGTGTAATCCGTGGCTTCAACACTTTCCGGAGTTTCTACGTTCGAATCTAAATCCGTGTTATCCGTGTTTTCCGTGGCTTCAACACTTTCCGGAGTTTCTACGTTCGAATCTAAATCCGTGTTATCCGTGGCTATTTTAGATTCCGTGTAATCCCTGGCTTTTTCACTATCCGTGTAGTCCGTGGCTATTTCCATTTCAGCAACTTCTACTCTTTGATCCAGCAAATGCGCATAACGCTGTGTCATCAGTGGCGATTTCTGGGTTAAAAGTGACTGCAGAGTTTCGAGGTCAACCTTTCCGCTGGAAACGAGCTTTGTCGCATAGACGTGTCTGAGGCCCTGCAGCAATCTAAAATCTTCCGGAAGTCCTGCATTTTTCCTGATTCTTAGTAGCGGCCGTTTGCATTCAGTTCGTTTTTTTCCAGCACGTCCGGGAAAAACAAACTTGCTTGAGCCTTCGACATGAGCATGTTCCGCTAAAACTTTTTCCGCCATTTCATTCAGCGGAATCGTAGGATGCTGACCTTTTTTAGCTGATCTGACCGTAATAGTTTTGTGATGAAAATCAATATCACTCCAGCATAGTTCAAACAGTTCACCACGCCTCATACCGGTATAGAGCGCCATCCGCACTAAATTACTGACCTGTAAATCCGGATCTTCTTCCAAAACCCGCAAAAGATTCTGTAACTGAAACTGCGTCAATTCTTCGGTTTTTTGATTTTCAACTTTCGGCATTTCAAGCTTAAAACTCAGTCCGCGGCAGTAATTCTTCTTGACCGCAAAGTTGGCAAGACGCCGCAAAAGTTCCAGCACATGACGTACTGTTGCCGGTTTTAAGCTTTTATTTTGCAAATTGTGCCTGAAACGCTCTACATCGTCATGAGTAACTTCTTCCGGAGCAATGTCAGCGAAATCCAGTTCAAGGTAGTTCTTGAAGCGGTAAATGTCATTTTCACGGCCTTTCAGGTCAGGACGTAGACGCAGATACTTTTCAAATATTTTTGAAAATGTCCAGAGCTGGCCTGCATTCGAGGCACTGTCCTGCTGAAGTTCTCCAGCCTGAGCATCATTAGCAGACATTCTTTCAGCCCGTAAAAGACATGCTATTTCTGCGTCCCAGCCTTCATTACTGCGTCCCGCCTTTTCTTCAACACTTTTACCATTGCGTTTGTAACGGATAAAAAAGGATTGATTTTCATTGGCAAGTTTCACAAAATATACACCGCTGAACTCTGTACTGTGTCTGGTCTGTCTAGGCATTCAATACTCCGGAATTAATTAAAATGTTTGTTGGCTAAAATTGTGATCCTTAAAAATTCTAAAACTGTGTCATTTCGAACGAAGTGAGAAATATGTTTTATGATACAATTCTAATATCATTAAGATTTCTATCTACGTTCGAATTGACAAACGTTGTTGGGTTTAAGAGTTTTCATGTAGTCTTCAAAACTAATCTCCCCCACATTTCCCCCATTGATTTTATGGCTGAACGAAAAATTTATTGAGAATCATGTAACAGGCTTGTTTTATCAAGCTACTAAAATATAAGGATAATTTTTATCATTGATGCAATTTCCATGACATCCAGCAGGGCTGGTTCTTAACCCCGAAGTCATAAGTCATTTTTATTTCATACATGTTTTTAATATCAGTTAGTTATAGAGATGTTTGGCATGTCCACTAATTATGCACTCATTTTGTGGCTCGGTCTGTAAGTGGCTGTTAACTTTTCTGTCTTTCCATTTTCATCAGCAAAGTTTAAACTATTTTGCTGACAAACAATTACTGAATGACCTCATGAACAAGTGAAAACCACTAAAACATTGTCATTTCGAGTGAAGCGAGAAATCTATTTTAGCTTAAGCACTGATATTATTAAGATCTCTTTCTACGTTCGAGATGACAATTAATTAGTTTATGAGTTTTTACGAAGGCATCATAATTTAATCAAATCTTTAGTAGAAGGAAACAGATGACAAAACCAATTTCGATTCTTGGAATTTTTGTAGCGGACCTTACATTCCGGACTGACCGGATGCCTCTCAAAGGCGAAACCTTCATCGGAAACTCATTCAAACTTGGTCCAGGAGGAAAAGGGTCAAACCAAGCTGTAGCAACACGTAGAGCTGGCGCTGAAACAATCTTTATCACCAAAATAGGTAAAGACACATTCGGTGAAATGGCAATGAAACTTTATGCGGATGAAGGGATCAATGCGGAATATGTCTGGGAAATTGCTGATATGGCCACTGGTGCCGCTTCAATCGTAGTTAACGAAGAAACCAGCGAGAACGTCATTATCGTCGTTCCAGGGGCGGCTGACGCGATGGTTCCGGCCGATTTAGATGCTGCTGAAGCTGGAATTGCAAAATCCGCTTTTTTCATGGCATCACTTGAAGTTCCGATTCCTGTCATGCAGCGAGGACTGGAAGTAGCAAAAAGGAATGGAGTACCCACAATTTTAAATCCGGCACCGGCGGCTATTCTTCCGGATGTGGTTTACGGCCTTTCCGATTATTTTACACCTAACGAAACGGAAGCGGCTATGCTGGCCGGAATTCCCGTGGAAACCGTTGAGCAGGCTGAAGCTGCAGCAATAATATTTTTGGAGCGCGGAGTTAAAACCGCGGTAATCACACTTGGTGAACTTGGCGTTTATGTACGAAATGCTGAGATCAGTCAGCATGTGCCGTCATTTGACATGGGCGACAAAGTACTTGAAACTACAGGTGCGGGAGATGCCTTCAACGGCGGTTTTGCACATGCTTTAGCCGAGGGAATGTCGCTGATTGAGGCTGTCCGCTTTGGTTCCGCCACAGCCGCCATCTCAGTGACACGCCTTGGAACTGCTCCGGCAATGCCTTATAACAACGAGATTCTGGACTTACTTAAAAAACAAATTTAAGGATTATTTTGACTAACACCACACATCCCAGAAATCCAGGAATGGCGCTTAACCTTGACTGGCTGGACAGCGTACAGATGAACCGCAGCGCGCTTGAGAGACGTTGCGCAACCCTGACTAAACGCCGCAGTATCAAAAAAGAATGGCAGGCCGCCTGGTTACTGAAAAGTTTACGCTGCATGGACCTCACCACACTTTCCAGCGATGACACACCGGACCGTGTACGACGTCTTTGCGCTAAAGCACGACAGCCCTTGCGTCCAGAACTGATCGAAAGTTTGGGGCTGAAGTCGCTAAAACCACGAGTCGGTGCAGTCTGCGTTTATCATGCTTACGTTGAAACTGCGGTTGATGCTTTGAAAAAAACCGGAATTCCTGTGGCCGCTGTATCTACCGGTTTTCCGCACGGACTGAATTCCATGCCGCGGCGTATTGAAGAAATCAAGGATTCCGTGGCAGCTGGAGCAGAGGAAATCGACATTGTCATTACTCGCGCTCATGTTTTTTCCGGCGACTGGAAAGCGCTTTACGCTGAAATATCTGCCTTCCGTAAAGCATGCGGCGATGCGCATCTTAAAACTATTTTAGGAACCGGAGAGCTCGGAACTTTCCGTAATGTGGCCAAAGCCAGTCTAGTCTGCATGATGGCCGGAGCGGACTTCATTAAGACCTCTACCGGAAAGGAAAGTGTGAATGCAACTCTTCCGGTGAGTCTGGTGATGCTCAGGATGATTCGTGAATATTTTGAAAACACTGGATTTTACGTTGGCTTCAAACCTGCGGGCGGAATCCGTACCGCCAAACAGTCACTGGACTGGCTGGTTATGATGAAGGAAGAACTGGGACGAGAATGGCTTGAACCAGACTTGTTCCGCTTTGGCGCCAGTGGTTTGCTCACGGACATAGAACGACAGCTTGAGCATTTTGTAACCGGACGTTATTCCGCAGCGCATCGGCAGCCCAGTGCGTGAAAAGCAAAGTGTTGAAAAACCATTTTTTGATTGCTTTGTAAAAACTTGTCATTCTTGCGAAAGCGGGAATCTAGGAACTTCTACGTGTCTTAAATAATGGATTCCCGCTTTCGCGGGAATGACAAAATAGTATACCCTTTAGACTTTTTAAGGTTTCATCATTTTTTGACAAATTATTTTGAAATGAAACTTTAATTTGTATTTTAATTTAGCTATCATTTTTGGGATCAGCCACCAAATTTATTTGGTGGTGAAGGATTCATGTAATTTTTAGTAACCGTTTTAACGGTTTTCAGGAAATAGCAAGGCCAATTAGAAACCGATCAATCGGTTTTATTGTGTTGATTTGTCCACATACCCACGAATAAATTCGTGGGCTGTTCTCAAGAAAATCTTGGAGACTAAACATTTAGCGATATTTCACCCTCTATTAACGAAGGAACGATATGCGGAAGCAGTAGGGCGTAAGTTAGAAATCCATCTTGTAGCTCCCTGAACAGAAACATTCTTAAGCAAAATAGCACAGAGCTACTCTGGGCAAGCACTTTGAAAGTTAAAACTAAAATACTAAAAACTGAAATACTGAATGAACATCACAGACATATACGAAACCATGGAATACAGTCCTGCACCTGAAAGTCCGGATATAGCGCTTGAATGGCTTAAAGAGCGTAAAGCTAAATTTGGACTTTTCATCAATGGAAAATGGTGTAAAGCCAAGTCCGGAAAATTTTTCGGAACTGATAATCCTGCGACTGGAGAAAAACTGGCCTCGATTTCTGCTGCAGGAAAAAGCGATGTGGATTCAGCGGTGAGTGCAGCCAAGAGTGCATTTCCCGGATGGCAAGCACTTTCCGGACATGAACGTGCACGCTACCTTTACGCACTCGCCAGACAGATTCAGAAACACGCACGGCTCTTTGCGGTACTGGAAACTCTGGATAACGGCAAAACGATTCGAGAAACACGTGACATCGACATTCCGCTGGTGATCCG
>Ga0233446_1001544_pt1 | contig 16862 bp, 11 predicted proteins | sample SI_124_October20_4_FD_182780 | JGI IMG/M metagenome (GOLD analysis project Ga0233446, IMG submission 182780) | Seawater microbial communities from Saanich Inlet, British Columbia, Canada - SI_124_October2016_120_MG | ecosystem: Environmental > Aquatic > Marine > Inlet | place: Canada: British...
TATTTCAAGAATAATGCCTTATACGGGCAACTCGATTCGTCTTGGGATAACCGGCGTTCCAGGTGTAGGTAAAAGCACTTTTATTGAAGAGCTAGGTATGTTTTTGGCTGAAGACAGCCACAAGGTAGCGGTACTGGCTATAGACCCCAGCAGCACTGTAAGTGGCGGCAGTATACTGGCAGATAAAACACGCATGGAATTTCTTTCATATCATAAAAATGCTTTTATTCGCCCTTCCCCGTCCGGCAATTACCTCGGTGGAGTAGCACAAAAGACAAGAGAGACCATGCTTTTATGTGAAGCTGCGGGGTATGATGCTATCATCATTGAAACTGTAGGCGTTGGGCAATCTGAAATAACAGTTGCATCCATGGTAGATTTTTTTCTTGTACTGATGCTGGCAAATGCCGGAGATGAACTTCAGGGTATTAAAAAAGGAATTTTGGAAGTAGCAGATGGCATAGCAATTAATAAAGCGGATAAGAAACATCTTCAACAGGCATTGCTAGCCCAAAAAGTCTACGAAAACGCTATGCACATCTTAAAGCCATCCTATTCAAACTGGTCTCCACCAGTACTTACATGCAGCGCAACTGAAAAAACCGGAATCAGTGAAGTATGGGATATGATTGTAAAGCATAATAACATACTAAAAAAATCCGGTAAACTAGAAACCAAACGCAAAGAGCAAGCCATCAGTTGGATGTGGAATATGATTGAAGACGGTATTAAAAAACACTTTATAAATTTGCCAGAAGTAAAAAGCATCATTCCAAATGTAGAAAAACAGGTAAAAAAATCAGCCATTACTCCAACCAGAGCCGCTAAAAAAATACTGGATATAATAATAAAACGGTAGAGTATTATCGCTTCGCCTTGCCGCATTTAAGGTTAAAGTCGCAAGCTAAAAGTAAAGATCTTAGCCGACGAAAGTATAAGTAAATACCACAATATCAAAGAAATATAATTTCATATTCATAATAGTAGCATACTATCCTTGCGATAAGGACCTAAAAACATTCAAAAAAAACAGGCATCCCACAAGGATGAATTAAAGGTCTTGATTTTTGCTTTGCAGTGTCAAGTCCTGATTTACAATAGTTGTTAACAGTGAATTTTTTCTGTATAGCCTTTACCAGTGTTCAATATCCCTGTCGATTGAGCGGAGGACACAAAATAAAACTTTAATGAAAGAAAAATATTCGGTTTTTTACCTAACGACTAACAACCGACAACTTATGTGCTTTCAGCACAAGCACTAATTAGAGCTTGCACGAAAAGTTTTCGTGCTTAGCTCTAGTGTTAAATGTTGGGTTTTGAGTGTTGAATTAATAAAAAAAATCAAGAAATGTCAAAAAATCTATAAAAAATTGAGTTTCATTTAGAATTCAACACCTAAAATTCAACATTATTTTCCCGAAAATACCTTTTCGTGGGACATCTAATTATAAAAGCTAACACCGAGCGGCTTAATAGATGGACTTGGTTTTGTTCCGCATAACCTATCACCTGCATCTCCAAGCCCCGGAAGGATATATCCTTTGTCGTTTAATTTTTCATCTAAGCAAGCAGAATAAACGTCAATATCAGGATGTGCTTCACAAAAGAATTGTACACCCTCTGGTGCAGCAACTAAACACATAAACTTGATTTTTTTCACGTTTTTTTCTTTTAATTTAGTAGCAGCAGCAGAAGCAGATCCACCAGTAGCCAGCATTGGATCAATTAAAATAATAGTACGATTATGACTATCAACTGGTAATTTGCAATAGTATGTCACTGCTTTCAGCGTTTCTTCATCCCGGGCCATTCCAATATGCCCAATCCTCGCGGAAGGCATCACTTTAAGAAATCCGTCAAGCATACCAACACCAGCTCTAAGAATGGGAACCAACACAGGTTTTTTGCCAGCTAATACCTGTGCTTTTGTTTTGCATAAAGGGGTTTCAACTTCTACGTCTTCCAATGGAAAATCCTTGGTTAATTCATATGCCAGGAATATTCCGACTTCATCAACCAATTCTTTAAAAACTTTTTTACATGTATATTTATCTCTGATATATGTAAGTTTATGTTTTACCAACGGATGTTCAACAATGTGAAAATTCTTATAATTTCTCATTTCATCTCCTTTTAATTAGATCATTTCCGAAAAGGGGTAGACCAAAGTGGTACCCGGCGTTTTATATTTCATGTTCTGCTAAATTTTTCTTCGTTGGAAATGATCATGTCAAGTTTATCAGCCGCGTAATTATTCTGTAATAATATGTTTATAAGTTTTTCCTGGAGGCAACATAGGTAAAACATGTTCCTGATATTGTATATGCACATCCAGTAAAAACGGTCCAGGAGTTTCAAGCATTTCTTTTATAGCGTCAGCCAAGTCGGCCTTTTTATACACTTCTCTTCCTGGAATCAGGTATCCTTTAGCTATAGTAACAAAGTCAGGATACGGTCTACTAACTCTACTATTAGCCAACACTGTATTTCCTCTTCTACTACCATAAAACCTGTCTTCCCACTGTGCAACCATACCAAGATGTTGGTTGTTCATAATTATTATTTTAACTCCAATTTCATAAGAATGAACCGTTCCGAGTTCTTGGATATTCATCTGAAAACTTCCATCCCCAGAAATGCATATAACAGTTTTGTCTGGATAAGCTACCTTTACCCCCATTGAAGCCGGAAAACCAAATCCCATAGCACCTAACCCGCCTGAAGTTATCAACTGCCTAGGGTGTTTGTACGTAAAAAACTGAGCAGTCCACATCTGATGCTGCCCCACACTCGGCACCATTATCGCGTCACCGTTTGTAATATCATTGACAGTTTTAATTACCTCTTGCGGAAGTAGATCTTCGCATTCTTTGCTATTATAAGCTAATGGAAAATTCTTTTTCCACTGGTTGATTAAAGAAAACCACTTTTTATATTCTTTTCGAACAGGTGATTCATTTAATTGTTTTAAGAAATATTTTACATTACTAACGATACCTATATCCGCTCTCTTATTTTTATTTATTTCAGAACGATCTATATCCACATGAACTATCTGAGAATGTTCCGCAAAAGAGTTAACAGGCCCTGTAACTCTATCATCAAACCGTGCACCCAGACACAACAACAAATCACATTCATTTGCTGCATTATTTCCAAAAACAGTTCCGTGCATTCCTAAAAATTTCAACGATAAAGGGTCGTCTTCCGGAAAAGCACCAATCCCCATCAAAGTTGTAACAACTGGAATGTTATAACCATGAGCAAAATCTGCAAGTTCATTAGCCGCATCGCCTGTTATTATACCACCTCCGGCATAAATACAAGGTCGCTTGCTCTTAATTATGGCATCTTTTACCTTCTTTATCTCAGAAATATCTGCTTTTGGATCAGGATAGTATTCTCTGATAGAAATATCTACATCATATTTAGGTACAACCAACTGTTGTTGAACATCCTTAGGCACATCAACTACTACCGGTCCAGGACGGCCGCTGTTAGCAATATAAAATGCTTCCTTGATAGTTGCTGGAATATCAGCTGCATCCATTACTAAATAGCTATGCTTGACAATAGGGAGCGTCATCCCAATCATATCAGTTTCTTGAAATGCAGTTTTCCCAATAAGTGAGCTGGGTATTTGTCCAGTTAGTACAACAATAGGAACAGAGTCCATATACGCGTCTGCTATTCCAGAAATAAGGTTTGTTGCCCCAGGACCACTGGTAGCCATACAGACACCAACGCGCCCAGTGGCTCTGGCAAAACCGCCAGCCGCAAATGCTCCACCTTGCTCATGCCTGGGTAATATTACGTCAATATGACTGTCACACAAAGCCTGATGAAACTCCATCGATGCACCACCAGGATATGCAAATATATGTTTTATGCCTTCCCGTTCAAGACATTTAATTGCTATTACAGCTCCTTGTATCGGTTTTAAATCCGGTTTATCTACTCTTTTCAGCCCGGCGTTTTCCATCAGTTTTATTCCTTATTGAAAATATTATTGGTCGTTTTATTATTCGCCAAAATCGATCAGTTTTGGCATAATTTAATATTAAAAAAGATTATTTCTGCTCAGTTAATATAACATATTAATCACCAACAACTTAGCTATTAAAACAGAAACAAATAAGAACAATAATAAACGGTACACCATATTTATCCGATTTCAATGAAATAATTAACTTAGATACAGAAGTATACCGTAAACGGTAGAGTATTATCGCTTCGCCTTGCCGCATTTAAGGCTAAAGTCGCAAGCTAAAAGTAAAGATCTTAGCCGACTAAAGTATAATAGAAATTTTTCATAAAGCTGAAAAAAATCACAAAAAATGCCTAAAAAGAGAGGTGGCTATAAACTTCGATTTTCAAGGTAATGTATAGTCTTCAGGAAACGCTTATCAGGCAATTTCACCTTAGAACAGATTGCAATAATTATTTTAACGCATATCTTTTATATATTTCACAAACCAGCGTAGCCGGAACCAAAAAGTTCAATTTGGTTTTTCTAAAAGACGACAAAGCATAACGTTAAGGTATTTGTCTATGATTACATTTTTTTTGCTCGTGCTATTGGTACTCTATTTGGGTTGGGGAGTATTTCTAATTATAGAAGATTTCATGGATAGATCCTGGCAAACACCAATGTATGTGATTAATTTCAGGGAAAAAAGAGGTAGGATTTTAAGCTGCTGCATTGCGTTTATCAAACTACTTTTTTGGCCCTTGGTCTATATGTTGAAACATTTTTAAGCTCAAAGGAGAAAAGTACCTATGACTAATACGAACAAGGTTAAGTTATCAGTTCTCGCTATCATCGTAATATTAGTTGTAATTATAATATTTCAGAATATGACCCCAGTTACATTACATGTTTTGTTTTGGGAACCATTTTCCATTTCAAAAACCCTTTTATTGGTAATTACAGCATTTATAGGCTTTATTTTTGGCATACTGTTTAAGTATATTTTTTACAAGAAAAGAAAATAGAATTATAGGCAAGCCTATTCTTATTTCGAATTGATTAAAGTATATCTCAAGAGGTAATAAATAATCGCTTCGCTTTGCCGCATTCTAGATCTAAAGCGCAAGCTTCAAAAGTGCCAATTATGACCACGTTGAATATAATGAAAGAAAAATAAAAATGCTCAAAAAAAGAAGTCAAATTAAGCTTATCGGTTTTTTATGGTCAAATAAATTGGTACTTACGTTCGTAATCTTCCTTATAATCCTCTTTGCCGCATTCATAGCTGCAATACCCTACAGTATGTCATTTATAATTGACAATGGCCTTCGAGCAAAAAACCTTACTGTTCTAAATATAATTTTTATCATAATGGCAGTCTTTGCAATAGTAGTTGCTTTTTCTCAGGTCATCCGTGATTATCTTTACCTTGATTTTTGTTCTCGTTTTTTGAAAAGCATCAGGGGGAAAACTTTTTCATACCTACAAAGCTTGTCAATGTGTTTTTATTCAAAAACAGCACCAGGAGATGTTATTTCCAGATTTTCTAGTGATTTAGCAGTTGTTGAACAAGCTTTAATTTATGCGCCAAACTATTTAATTGTACCAATTTTTAATGCTGCTATCACGACATTCTTGCTTTTTGTGCTTGACGTATATCTTGCATGGATATCAATGCTTATTTTTCCTGCCTGCCTAATCGGCCCCTTTTTCCTTGCCAAACTTGCATCTAAAGCAGGATATGTAAGAAAAAAGTCTGAAGCTATTACTCTTTCAGACGTACAGACAAACATCGCCTCTCAATCGGTAGTCAAAGCCCTTAACTTACAGGGGTTATCAATTAATTTCTTCGAGAAAAACAATATTCGCTTATATCGCAATATGCTAAAGGCTCTTTTTTACAGTTCTCTAGTGGAACGTTCCGGCATTATCGCAGCTATGGTGCTTCAAGTAGCTGTGCTAGGGATAGGAACATACATGACTTATTTTGGATGCTTGGATATTGGAAAGCTCGTAGCGTTTCAAGGACTTTTCCTGGGACTAACTTATTCAGTTATAACAGGTAGCTCTTTTATTCCGATGATTATACAAGGAAAAGTAGGTTTAAGACGTGTAAACGCGCTTATGGAAGAAGCTCCCGTGGTAGAAGACGTCCCTAATGCTAAAGACCTCCTTCCTTTTAGCAGTGAAATAAAATTTGACAATGTTACTTTTGGATACTCTCCGAAAAAAGTAAACCTTGATAATTTAAGCCTTACCATACCAAAAGGCTCGTCTGTTGCTTTTGTAGGCCCAAGCGGATGTGGAAAAAGCACTATTCTCAATTTGATAATGCGCTTTTACGATCCCGGCAAAGGCACTGTTACTTTTGACAAACGTGACATTAAACTAGTATCACAAAACTCACTTCGTACACAACTTGGAATAGTACTGCAAGATAACATCCTCTTTAATGCATCAATTATGGACAATCTGCTAGCTGCAAAATTAGACGCTACTAAAGATGAGGTGTATGATGCCGCAAAAAAAGCAGAGATACATGATTTTATAATGTCGTTGCCTGATAGTTATAAAACTCTTGCTGGAGAGCGAGGAGGACAACTCTCAGGCGGTCAAAGACAACGTATTGCAATTGCCAGGGCATTACTTCATGGCGGAAATATTCTTATTCTTGATGAAGCAACTTCGGCTCTAGATCCTATTACACAAGCTTCGATCAATCATACGATAGCAAACATTGGGAAAAGTGGAATTACCATTGTTTCTGTAACACATCGTCTCGCTGCCGCTATTGCAATGGATAGAATATTTGTAATGGATGACGGAAAAGTTATTGAGCAAGGACGTCATGATGAACTATTAGCACACAACGGCTATTACAAGCAAATGTGGGATAAACAATCCTAAATCACAACCATAAAGGATATCAAATGTACAACAATAAGTTTAAACGTTATTGCTTTTACCTTATTCCATTACTGACACTAGTATTACTTCTATTTTCGTGTGAGACATTAGATCTAAATCTAAAAAACAAATCGAAAGAAATAGATAAAGACGATTTACCTAAATGGACTATATCGATTAATGAAATTGTGAAATATCCACGAGCTTCAACCGGAGAGAAGGAAATCCCAACCTTCACTGGACGAACAATATGGGTGCGAAAACACTACGAGTTCAATTCAAAATCTATTATCTCAATAACTACCGTTCCATCTGAAGAAAAATCAAACTACTTCAACTTAAAAGTAAAGCTGGATAGACATGGCTCCCTTGTTGCAATGAGAATAAGCAACGATGCTACTCACGCACCATGGGCTTTTTTAGTAGATGGAGTATATTACAAATCCGTTAATTTCAATGAACCTCCTTTGATAGAAGACTACTCTGAAATTATAATTAAAGGACCGTTTGATAAATCACTTGCTTCATTTTTGCAAAAATATTCTAAACTTAACTATGAGTATTTTCATCCGGATAATTGATATTTCGTATACTCAAAGTGATCATAAATGCAGCAAAACAAGTAAATCTCAAAAAAATCGATCGTGGTGAGTATCAGAAATAACTTGGAGCAAAAATGACAAAAAATGAGCAACTTGATAGATTATTAATTTCAGCTATTGAATCGGACAATCCCGAAATATTATCTGAGATTATTTCTATACTCTCAGCAAATAATAGCGCAATAACAGAAAACGTGAAAGATGGCTTGTCAATGATAATTGAATCTTGGCAATTGGACCGCATTAACTCTCCAAACAAAACCAATTTTCTTATTGAAGTTTCCAGTTTTTTTAACGAAGATTTTCCAGAACTACGCTCAGTCTTGCCTGCTGTAGTAAAAAAAACTCTCCCTGCTGATATCAATAAAACAACAGCAGTCAAAATATTAAAAATTAGGGATGAGAACATCACTCTTTCAAACTTTTACTTTAAATATGTAAATTTTCTCGAATTAAAAACTGATAGGTTTTTTTACAATATCCATTCTACAACTTGGGGTATAATCGGTAAGCTTGACTGGATTACTGGGACAGCAACCCTATTAAAGTTGAACAGAACTACGCTTCAGGAAGTAGAACTCTCTCTAATACTCGATCAAATCTATATTTTTGACACTAAAATTCAGCTGGATGCAGTGTTAAAAGCATCAAAACTACCGCCTCCAAATGAACTGTTAAATACTTTCATTGCTAATGCTTACACTAAAATGGACAAAGAAATCATTAAGAAATCGCTTTTTTCTCTATTTGTCCCAGAAAAAATGAATCCAACAAGTTTTAAGAAATGGCTGAATACTTCGAACGCCAAAAAAGATTTAGATTCCTCAAAAAAAATAACTTCATTGAAAAAAGCTCGGAGCATAAGTGAGTTGCACATACTTGTTAAACAGCATACTTCATTTACATTGACACAGAACAGTATTCATAAGATCGCAGAAGTATTAAATACTATAAAACCAACAACTTCAATAAAAGACTACCTTTTATGGGCCGAAACTATATGCCTAATTTCTAAAAACCTGAGCCCTGATGAAATACTTTCGATCGTACCTCAGAGTAGCACTGTCAGAAACATAATTTGGCCTATTCACACCAAACTGGAAAATTCAATCGGAATAGAAATATGGTGTCAACTGAAAGTAAGTATACTACCTGCATGGGCCAAGATTACTGAAATAGTCAACGACAATGATTATTTAACAGGCCTTTGCTTCTACCTCCCCTGGCGAGATTGGAAAGCTATAACTTCACGACTAAATATCAAAGATTTAGAAAGAGCTTTTATCACTTCCCCTCCCCTTTCAAACCCTGAAGCATTACTCTGGATTTGGAAAAACAGACAAATGTTATCAGATACAACGACCAAATGGCTCAATCATACAAAATTTTTCTTTGCAATTACAGGTGGCTTAGATACCGCTATTTGGCAAGTAGCAAAAAAAGAATTAAAAAAAATGATACAAGAAAACACTAGTTTTCAAAATCATATTTTAAAAAAAGGTAATGAATCTAACATTATTGAGTTTTTAGAAAAACTCAATAACACTGACAGCTTCACTGCAACAGAAAAGCAGAGTTTAATTGTAAAACTGTCAAGAGAATATCCTATATTGAAAAAATTATTCGAAACAGGTAAAGTTAAAAAAATAATGTTATCCTCGTCAAAAGATAAAGCAAACCGCACCAAAGAGGAAATTTATATCACTTCTTTTAAATCATTTAATGAGAAAATAAAAGAACTTAATGATATTATAAATGTACAAATACCTGAAAATACTAAAGCAATTGCAACCGCACGCGCACATGGTGATCTCCGTGAAAATGCCGAGTATGCAGCTGCTAAAGAAAGACAGAAATATATAAACGAACACCGTGCCATGTTGGAAATGCGAATAGCAATTACAAGACCAACGGATTTCTCCGATATCACCATTTCAGATAAAATAATAGTCGGTACTACTGTACACTTAAAATACGATAATAATAAACTAGATGTGTACCATATACTTGGTGCATGGGACAGTGTTCCAGAAAAAAAATATATATCTTACGAAACAGAATTTGGAAAAGTGTTGATAGGCAAAAAGGTTGGAGATATCGTTACGCATCCTGACGGTATCACATGTATAGTAGAAAAAATATTACCTCTATCTGAAAAAATACGCAAGACTCTAAGCAAAACTCATTTGGAAATGTAAATGACAATAATTTATGTACACACACGTGGAAGATCAATTCTGAAAAAGTTCAAAAAAACAACTGTAGGATACACATTTACAGTTATTGCCATATTTCTTTTAACAAGCTGTGAATCTATTCCACCGGGCATTCCGCCGGAAGGACCAATTGTATCAATAACTCCTACAAATAATTGTCCACTATCATCTAAAGATGCAATAAATAATATGACCACTGCAATAGCCACTTGCTCACAACTATATTTAAACCAAGATATTCCGGTTGTCAGTTTATATCCCATAGAGATATCTGATAATGAAAAAGAATACGGACCACAGCTCAGTCACTTGACTGCTCGCCTGTATAGAAACCTTATAGAGATGAATATAATCAAACCACCTTCTATATATAGTAAAAACAGCATTAACTTTCTAATCGCTTCAAGTTACTCAAGAATATTCAGCGACACCTTTGATGAAGAAGAAAACCAGCCTTTAGTTTTCAACTGGAAAGTGAAACTACTATCTCCAGTAAACACATCAAATTTTATCTGGAAACAGAGCATCGAAATAAAGCTGGATAAAAAACCTGGTACATTACTTTAAAGATACTAATAACCAGAACAAAAAGCCTCTTCAGGAAATAGATGCACCTGTTAATGAAGTAATAAGCCTTTTAGATCAAATTTTGATCCATCATAAGAATCAGCAAAAATGACTGCTCGAATGCCGCACTCAATGTAAAATTACGGTTCTAGATTTATTTGGCGGAAGTCCTTCCGACAAATAAATCTATTAACTTAAACATCTTTAACAGTCAACCACAAGCAAACAAATCAACACCCGCTTCTACACTTTTGTTTTTGGTGCTGCAGCTTTTTTAGCAGTAGCTTTCTTAGGAGTAACAGCCTTTTCTTTCGTATTGCCTGCTATAACAGTCAACTTTTCATTAATCTTAAATAGAACAATAACCAGTTCGTAAAATACTCTTGAACATATTACTCCAAAAACAAAGAAAATTATACCGCTCAAAAATGAACCAAATGAAAAACCAGTAAAAATTATTATCAATCCGGAGATAAATGACCCCAGTATTCCTAACCAATATAGGTACGTTACAACCATGGGCGTAATCATCTTTTCAAAAAACAGCAAATCTTTAAATCCAAAATCTTCGAACTCTTTCATATCAATTCCTTTATGTGTTAAGTTTTACATACTTTCCTAGCTAACTAGTAAGAGTATATTACAAGTTAAAAAAATGTCAAATTATTGTGAATCTAATTTTGTCTTTTTTCAATTGTCTCATTTGCACTCTAAAATCATCGCAGTCATATCATCTGCCTGTGCCTCATCTCCCATATGCTCTATAAGGTCAGTTTTAATAAAATCAATAACCTGTGATGATTTCATTGAACCAGTTTTATTTAAAACTCTCAACAGCCTTTCGCTTGTAAACTGTTCTTTGTTTTCATTAATGGCCTCCGTAATTCCATCCGAATATAAAAATATCCTGTCCCCCTGATTAAACTCAATTTTACCAGTAAAATAGTCTCCTTTAACAGCTGGAAGTACCCCTACAACTGTATCATTATGAAGAGGTAAAAAGCTATATTTGCCACCGTCAGCACTAAGTAAAGGCGCAGTATGACCAGCATTGCAATATTCTATTTTTTCGGAAGCAAAATCCATAATACCACAAAATACAGATGCAAACATACACGTATCATTTTCTTCCAGCAAAAAACGGTTTACTGTCACAATTATATCAATCGGCGACTTTAAACGTTTTGCCTCTACTTTTATTAGCGTTTTTGTAATCGCCATAAAAAGAGCTGCAGGAATACCTTTTCCTGAAACATCACCTACGCAAAAAAACATTCTACTTTTGTCAATAGAGCAATAATCATAAAAATCTCCACCTACGCGCCTTGCAGGTCTTGTCTCAGCAAAAATTGCTAATTGATTTTTAAAGGGGGTCAAACCGTGAGGCAAAATAGAAGACTGAATTTCTTTTGCTATTTTCAGTTCTAATTCAATACTATTTTTAAGTAATTGTAACTTTAATAATTCATCTGTTCTCTTCTTCACAATTGTCTCAAGGTTACTATTTGTTTCCTCCATTTGCCTCTGCAATAAATACAATTTTAGATGAGTTTTTACGCGTGCAAGTACCTCTTCTACCTGAAACGGTTTAGTTATATAATCGATACCGCCAGTCTCAAATGCTTTTACTTTATCAAGTGTTTCATTCATCGCACTAATAAAAATTATTGGAATTTCTTTTGTTTTTTTATTGCCCTTCAACCGAGCACATACTTCGTAACCATTAATATCGGGCATATTAATATCCAACAATATCAAATCAGGTGCGGATACTTGTATCGCAGCAAGGGCTAATTTACCATTAGGTACCGGACGCACTTTGTACTCATGCTCTTTTAATATTCTAGTTAATAATCTTAAATTATTTGGAGAATCATCAACAATCATTATTTCTGCATATTTTACTGTATTATACATGTAAAAACCTATAGGTTATAGCGCTTTGCGCATTTTTATTTCTTTAGCAATTTCAGCAAATTGTCGTATTCAAAATTTTCAGTAAGTCGATGAAGTTCTTTATAATATGTCTCGTTAATCACTTTTACGTCTTCCAGCAGTGACATAACTAAATCAAAATCTGCCTGCAAAATCGCCTGTTCCAACTTTTTAAGAAGATTTTTTGGCAATAGTTTGTGCAATGTTTCATGTGTTATTTGTGACCGTACAGATACAACATTAATGTTCTCTATGCTTGCTTCTTCTATATAGTCGTATTTGACCTTTAGATGCCGCTTGATAATGTCAAACAGCTTTTCTTCTTTAAAAGGTTTACGCAGGAAATCTTCACACCCAGCAGCAACAGCCTTTGAATAATCTTCCTCAAACACGTTGGCTGATAGTGCAATAATCGGAATCTTCTTTCCTTTTTTTGTTGCTTTTATTTTTTCTGTCGCCTGACAACCATCCATTACAGGCATTCGCAAGTCCATTATTATTAGATGAGGTCGCCAGCTTTCAAAATATTTCACTCCTTGTTCACCATCTTCAGCGACTTTAGCAAGAAAACCTGCCGATTCAAGCAATCTTACCAATAACTCACTGTTCTCTTTCTCATCTTCAACAATAAGAATACGTATTTTCCTATATTTTTCCTGTAATCCTTTTACTTTTTTAGCGGGTGCATCTTTATGAATATCACATTTTTTTGGGGATATTTTCATTGGAATGCTAAAGTAAAAACGGGTTTTTTTGTTCACCTCACTGGAAACAGCAATGTCACCACCCATAAGTTTTACAAATTCCTGACTTATGGCCAACCCTAAACCAGTACCACCACCCGATTTTTTCCCAGAAATCGTCTGTCCAAATGGAGAAAAAAGAACCGTTAATTCGTCTTTATCAATACCTAACCCGGAGTCTTCAACTTCAAAGTATAACTGTTGTGCACCACCATACTCTCGCTGTTTTCTGACCTTACTTTTACGCATTAAACCTATTTTTTTAGATATCCTTGAAAACAAGCCTATTTCTTTAAGTATTTTTACTTGCTCTCTAGAAATCTTCTTAGCTCTTAAAATAACACTTCCTTTTTGTGTAAATTTTATCGAATTTCCTAGAAGATTTACAAGAACCTGCCTTAATTTTCCATCATCTCCAAATAAAAATCTTGGTACATCTGCATCGCGAAAAACTGAAAACGAAAGTTTTTTTGCATCAGCACGAAGCTTAAACATGAACTCCAAATCATCTAACAAGCAATATAAATCAAAGGTTTTCTCATTCAGAGTAATGCTGCCTGCTTCAATTTTAGACATCTCAAGTATTTGATCTATCAGCCCAAGAAGATGTTCTCCACTTCTATTAATAATTTCCAAATTTTGTTTTTGTTGTTCGCTCAATTCAGGATTCCTAAACATCAACTGTGTAAATCCCAAAATGGCATTCATCGGAGTTCTGATTTCATGAGACATATTCGCAAGAAATGCGCCCTTTGCCCTACTTGCGTTTTCTGCTATTTCTTTAGCTTTATTTAGTTCATCATGTGCTTTTTTCTGTACTGTAATATCATTGATAATAGTTTGGAGCACATATTCGTCTCCAAGCTTTACTCTGTTTAAACTGATCAATGCATCGAAAACAGTACCGTCTAAACGTTTAAGACTCCATTCAAAAACAAGAGGTTTCCCATTTTTGAGTACAAGATCAACTTTTTTTACAATTAATTTATTTGATTCATCATCAAGTTTTACCTCATGCGAAAAAGAGCTCACAGGTTTACCTATAATATCTTTTCTTTTACAGCCAAACATCTTTAGCGCAATGGCATTACAATCAATAAAATGTACTCCATCCATAATCAAAATGGCTGCATATGCAGATTCAAAGAGAGATTTATATTTCATTTCATTCTCTCGCAAAGCAATTTCTATCTTCTCACGTATTGCTATTTCCTCTGTAAGACGTTTATTTGCCTGTTGAAGATTTGTAGTACGAATTTTGACCTTCTCTTCAAGCTGATCTCTATATTTTCTTAAGGTTTCCTCTGCTTTTTGCCTTTCGTTAAGTTCAACCATTAACTCTTTAGTCCTACGAATAACCTGCCGTTTCAGGGCTCTATTCCAAATAATGATCAGTATAAAAATCAACAGGATTATTCCAAAAATAAAAGAAATAACAATCAAGAACTCCCGGTCTAATACCTTGCTCCCTCCAAAAGATGTCCATTTCTCAGAAATTTTGCTTCTTTCCGCACTTGTTATTCCGGTAATTCCTTTATTCAAAATTGAAACAAATATTGACCAGTCTTTTCGAACACCAAAGGTTATTCTGTTTACATAATCAGTTTTACCGGCCACCCGTAAATTAGTTATTCCCTCAGATTCAATACAATAGGACGCTTCGGCCATATCAATAACCATAGCATCAACGCCACCAGTAGAAAGCATAGTTAATCCTACATATGAATCTGGCACATATTGCAACTTAATATTGGGATAATTGTCTTTAATAAAACCACCAACAGCATAGTTGCTGACAACGGCAACTTTTAAGCCGTTCAACTGCTCAAGTGTTACATAACCTTTAAATTCTTTCCTAACAAGAATAACAGGGGTAAGTTCAAGATAGGGGGTAGAGAAACCCAATAATTTAAAAACAAAAGGAGTTGGAGTTATTCCGGTAATCATATCTATTTTTTTATTTCTAATCTGTTCGATTGCTTTTGAATAACTACCGCAGTTGATAAACACAAATTTTATATTCAATTCTTCTTCAATTAGGTTCAAAAAATCAGCAGAAACACCCAAGAACTTACCATCTTCAAAAAAGTTAATTGGAGGAGCACTGGGCGCAGAAGAAACATTGATTTTTGGATGGTTTTTCAGCCATTGTTTTTCTTTGGTGGTCAATGTTGGATTTTTTTCAGAACCAGCAAAATCACTATCATTTTCACCTGCACTGTAAAATCCGAAACTATCAGACTTTTCGGTTATTCCCTCAGATTTTTTCCCTAAGGTTTTTTCATTTTCTTGTGAAACACAAAAGGCAGAGATTCCTGCAATAAATACTATAAATAAAATAAACAATACAGATGTTCTTCTTAGGTTCATAAAATAATCATAGCTCAAATTAATATAATTCGTCGATAAAACACAAGCGTTACTTATGAATAATAGTAGATTTTAACACAAAAAACAATATATTGTATAATATAAAAGAGTAGAAAGATAAAACAGCCTTAGATATTTAGCGACTTTTCCAATACCAATCAAATATTTATCCTATGGAATTTTAATATGTTATATAACTTAATAAAAAAAAACAGAAGCTATAGAAGATTTAATCAAAAAATAATAATTCCTACTGATACACTTAAAAAACTGGTTAATTATGCAAGACTTTCACCATCGAGCGTAAATATCCAACCCCTGAAATATATTCTTTCAAGCTCAACAGCAAAAAATGACCTTATATTCCCTACTCTTTCTTGGGCCGGCTATTTAAAGGACTGGAAAGAACCAATTCAAGGAGAAAGACCATCTGCATATATTATTATACTAGGTGACACCACAATTAAAAAAAACTTCAGCATCGATCCAGGAATATGTGCTCAGAGCATAATGCTGGGAGCTACAGAGGAAGGACTAGGTGGATGTATGATAGGCAACTTCAGAAAAAACTTATTGAGAAATAACTTGTCAGTACCAACACGATATGAGATAATACTGGTTCTAGCACTTGGAGAACCCATAGAAAATATAGTTCTTGATGAAATAGAAGAAAATGAAAGCATCAAGTATTGGCGAGAAAATAATGGTACCCACCATGTCCCAAAACGCAAGCTAAACGATATTATAGTATAGGAAAAATTATGACACCAAGAGATAACCTGCATATTTCAAAATTTGAGCCTTTGGCTTCACCTAAAGAATTAAAAACACTGCTGCCTATGTCTGAAAACGGTAGTAACCGCGTTATTGAATCAAGAGACAAAATCAAGAAAATTTTAGAACATAAATCTGATAGTTTTTTAGTTATAGTTGGGCCATGCTCCATCCATAACCCTGCAGAAGCTATTGAATATGCAAAACGCCTGAAAAGACTAAGCCTTGAAGTTAGCAGCAAATTAATGCTTGTAATGCGCGTTTATTTCGAGAAACCCAGAACAACAATTGGTTGGAAAGGCCTTATATACGATCCAGATCTAAACGGTTCATACTACGTAAGCAAAGGATTAAAAATAGCTAGAAAACTGTTATTGGATATTGATGAGCTAGGATTACCTACTGCTACTGAAATACTAGGACCTGTTACTGCACAATATATAGCAGACCTTGTTTCTTGGGCTGCCATTGGCGCAAGAACAACTGAATCCCAGACGCATAGACAACTTGCAAGTGGCTTATCTATGCCTGTTGGATTTAAAAATTCTACAAACGGCAATATTAACACAGCAGTGGAAGCAATTAAAGCGGCAATGCATAAACATGTTTTTCTGGGAGTGCTTGAAGATGGTCGAAGCGGAATATTTCATACAACGGGAAACAAATATTCCCATATTATCCTAAGAGGAGGCACTAATGAACCTAATTACGGTTCTGAGTATGTTGCTTATACTAGAAATCTTATGAAAAAAAACAGAATAATTCCTAGCATTATTGT
>Ga0233446_1001552_pt1 | contig 16833 bp, 15 predicted proteins | sample SI_124_October20_4_FD_182780 | JGI IMG/M metagenome (GOLD analysis project Ga0233446, IMG submission 182780) | Seawater microbial communities from Saanich Inlet, British Columbia, Canada - SI_124_October2016_120_MG | ecosystem: Environmental > Aquatic > Marine > Inlet | place: Canada: British...
ATTTAATTAACTTTATCTTTACATTATTATGCAAGGACAAATTAAAAAATTGACTGATAAAAACTTTGGTTTTATCGCTCAAGATGGTGGTGATGATTTATTTTTTCACGCTAATAACCTAGACGGTGTTGAATTTGATCAACTACAAGAAGGTGATGCTGTTACTTTTGAAGTTGAAAGTACACCAAAAGGAAATGCAGCAGTAGGAGTTAAAAAAGCTTAACACTTTTTTACATAAAAAACAGGCTCAACTTTGAGCCTGTTTTTGTATTGGTGATATTTATTTTAGTGGCTCGAATACTAGGCTTCCCCCTACGGCTAACGCCTCCAATGGACTTGTGCCCGAAGGGTGAAAACTTCTCATCACTGCCCTTCGAAAAAAGTTATAATAAAAAAACCCAGGGGATTATTTTGCGGAACCCCTGGGTGTTAAGTAATTTTGGCCAACTATTCCTATTTAATCAGCCCTTTTAAAAGTAAAGAAATGTTATCATACATTTGTAATTTTATCAATAGATTGATTAAATTAAATAAAAAAATAGTAAACTAATATTAGCTACTATTTTATGTTGCTCGCCATCTGGGATGATGTTGGAACTTTTTTTAATCAGTATTCTTATTTCGTTTAAATCTATTTAAAATTTTTTTATTATCTTTTACCAACCCTACGATACCGGCAATAACAACAAAAACTCCAATTAATTGTAATCCGGGGCTGTCGTCAAGCTCACCAGCTATAAATAAAAACGCGCCAAATAATATTAGGAGGATTAAATATACTATGCTACTTTTCTTCATATAACTAAATTCTACCACAAAACAAAAACAGAACCTAGTAGCTCTGTTTTTTTCTGTGCTCGGAGACAGGGATTTACCCCTCCGTCTTTTTCCCGTTTTTCAAACAGGGACTCCGGAGTATAAACTTCTCATCCCTGCCCACCAAAGAAAAGTTATAATAAAAATAACGCAGTTTAAACTGCGTTATTTTTATTATAATGCTTGCTCGGAGACAGGGATTCGAACCCCGATAAACAGATCCAGAACCTGTTGTCCTACCATTAGACGATCTCCGAAAAGAATTACGTAATTAATTACGTAATTTAATATGTAATTCTTTTATTTCTCCAACTCATCACCAAATACTTCATTTAATGAATCTAAAATTTCCCCATTAGCCTCAACTGTTGGGACGTTACTTATATCTTTATCTAAAGTTGGATTAATAGTTATAGCAATTCCTAAATTTTCCCTTAATAAACTTTCAACGATTCCTTTATTCTTAACCTCATTTAATTTTTTTTGATTAAACTCATGCTTTGAGGCCAATGTTAAAATTGTTCCATTAAAATTTCTAAGCTGAGAACTCTGTAAAAAAGAAGATAAGGAATTATTATGCTTTCTAGCATCTTCTATAATCCTAGACCAAATAAATTGAATGTCTTGAATTTTAACTTGTTTTCCTGGTTCTATTCTTGACTTAGCTTCACCTGCTGATAAACCCTCTTTTTTTATCTCATCTTCAACTAACATAACTCCACCGGAAAGAAGGCAAATCTCCACCACAGCCAACTCCATTGGCAGTTGTGGAATTTTAGAACTTTTAATTTCACTTAGCCTTTTATTTAAAACATCTATTGTTTTAAATATTTTATCTTCTTCTAATTTTTGAACAAGGCTAAAAATCTTCTCTTTATTTTTTTCATCAAACTCTTTAGTAAATTCGTTTAATTCTGGATTAATTTTAATTAGCAATATTTTTCTATAAAGCTCAATTAGATTTTGCGTCAATCTCGATAAATCAATTCCACTATTTACAGATTCATTGATAATCTTAATTGCCTCTTTAGAATTTTTTGTAAATAAATATTCAACTAAAGAAAAAATTAAATTGATGTCTGATGACGGTAAAACCAATTCTGCTTTATCCTTAGTTATTTCATTTTCATCAAGTGATAATATCTGAGTTAAAAGACTCTCAGCATCACGAAGACATCCTTCAGAGTTATAAGCAATTGACTCTAAAACTTCTTTATCAACTTTAACTTTTTCATTATCTATAATTCTGTTTAACCGCGCCACGATGTCATTAAAATCAATCTTTTTAAAATCAAATCTCTGACAACGAGAAATAATAGTCTGCGGAACTTTATGAATCTCCGTCGTAGCTAAAATAAAAACAACATTTTTTGGCGGCTCCTCTAAAGTTTTAAGAAGCGCATTAAAAGCCGACGGTGAAAGCATGTGGATCTCATCGATAATAAAAACTTTATGCTTATTTGGCGCAGCAGCAATTCTAGAAACAGAAATTATATTTTCCCGGACATTATCAACCCCCGTATGGCTAGCTGCATCAATTTCAATTATATCTAAATCCCTATTTTCATTAACCGCCCTACAGTTATTACATTCATTGCAAGGTTCAAATTCACCTTCTTTTCTATTTAAACAATTTAAAGCTTTTGCTAAAATTCTAGCTAAAGTCGTCTTGCCAATTCCCCGCGGCCCCATAAACAAAAAAGCGTGGCCTACTTCGCCCCTCTTAATTTCTTGTGATAAAATTTTCTTAACATGTTCCTGACCCACAACCTCATTAAAAGTTTGTGGGCGGTACTTTCTATACAATACGGACATATATTAAATTAAAATTTAAAAATATTTTTTAATCTTGACCCTTGCATCAAAAATGATATTAAGCTTTTTTTACAATGTTTTCTACGGCTGCCCATTTACTTTTAGCATCTGCTGGAACTAAAATAATAATCTCATCTCCAACGTCACCCTTAAAAAAGGTTACTGATGCCTTCAAAAGTTTCCACCTCTCACCATCAACCATTGCATAATATTGATCATTTGTATCATTTTTAATCAAAGTTCCAATCAATCTATCTCTATCAACCGGACCAATTTGCTTATAAACAAATGTTCCGTCCCTCTTTATTATAAGCTTTAAAATATCTCCTTCAAGCAATTTAGATTTAGATGCGTAATTAGAAGGGATACTATACCTTTTACCATCAGGGCCTATCATCTCTTCTCCTGTAAACACACCCTCAACCACACTTTGACCCTCTTCACTTTCCTCTTTTTTTAATTTTATACTTTCGCTAACAGTTATTCCTTTTTCTAGTTTTTGATTAGGAATATCTACTCCATTCAAATAACCTAAAAGTTGATTGACTTGAGTTTGAATTTTTAATAACTGGGCTTTAATGTAGCTTTCTGATTTTTCTTCTCCCTTTTCTTCTTCTGTCACCTCTTGACCCAGGTCACCCTCTCTGACTTCGTCATTCACCTCGTCTTCTTTTTCTTCAATTTTTTGATCATCATCTTGATCAGAATCATCATTTTCTGGAATTTCTAACTCCTTTTCCAACTCTTCATTTAAAATATCTTCGTCATCGGTAAAGCTGTCAGTAAAGCTTTGATTTTTGTTTTGGTTTTCCATACTTTTATTTTTTATTTTTTATTATTATAAATAATCTTTTAATTTTTCAATGCCTTCAATCTTTTCTATTTTTTCTAAGGCCTTAGCCTCAATTTGACGAATACGCTCACGAGTAACTCCAAATTCTTGGCCAACTTCCTCTAGGGTATGGGTAACACCATCGGTAAGACCAAAACGCATCTCTAATATTTTTCTTTCCCTTGGAGAAAGTTCTTGTATAACATCATTAACATAAGATCTAAGCAATTGAAGACCAGCGGCTCTATCTGGAGCAACTGTTTTAACATCTTCAATAAAATTCTCCAACGTACTTTCTTCATCGTCTTCACCAACAGAGGTTTCCAAAGAAATTGTTTCTTGAGAAAATTTAATAATCTGTCTTACCTTATCAAGCTCTTCGTTCATCTCAGCGGCAATCTCCTCTGGCAATGGCTCCCGACCAAGATCTTGAACCAACTGCCTTGATGCTTGCTGAAACCTATTAATAGTCTCCACCATATGAACAGGAATTCTAATAGTTCTTGATTGGTCAGCTAAAGCCCTGGTAATAGCTTGACGAATCCACCAAGTTGCATAAGTTGAAAACTTATAACCTTTTCTGTATTCAAATTTCTGTACTGCTCTAAATAGTCCAATATTTCCCTCTTGAATTAAATCAAGTAAAGATAATTTTCTACCGACAAATTTTTTAGCAATAGAAACTACTAAACGTAAGTTGGCTTCAAGTATTCTTTTTTCTGCTTCCCTATCTCCCTTTTCTTTTCTTTTAGCTAATTCAACCTCTTGAGCACTTGTTAAAAGAGGCACCTTACCGATTTCTCGAAGATACATCTGAATTGAATCAGCAGAAATTGCTCCTAAATCAAACTTTTTATCGTCGGCCTGGGCAATGTCAGATAAAGCTTTTTGCTTTTCCTCTTTGTTTTGCAAAACCCCGCCAGACCTATCTATAATTTTAATACCGGCCTTCTCGATTCTATCAAGAAAATCTTCAAATAGTTCTATGTAATGCTCCATATGCGGAAAAATATGGAACATTTCTTGCTCCGTTACAAAACCTCTATTCCTAACTTTTTCAAAAAAAGAATCCAATCTTTCTTGAGTTGGTTTTATAACTTCTACTTTTTCGCGCACCACAACTTTTTTTGGCGCTTTTTTCTTAACTGCCTTAGAAACAGTTTTTTTTGCGATTTTTTTTACAGATTTTTTGACTACTTTTTTTGTAGCAGTAATCTTTTTGGTTGTTTTTTTAACTGCTTTAACTGCAGTTTTCTTGACTACTTTTTTTGTGGTAGTAGTCTTTTTTTTAGTGACCGCCTTTTTTGCGGGGGTCTTTTGAGTACTTTTTTTTGTAGCCGGTTTTTTTGCCGCCTTTTTAGTAGTTTTTGCCTTAATTGTAGTTTTTGCTTTAGGCATAAAATCCACTAGATTTTATTTATTAGACCCATCAAAATAACGGGTCTATTATTAAGATATTAATTAATCAAATTCTTTATCCAACTCTACCAACTTTTCACTAAGCAGAGATACTTCTCTCATTAATTCATCTATCGCTTCTTCCTTTCCACTATTCTCGGCTTCTCCTATTTTTTCTTCTAAAAATTTTTTTCTATTTAAAATATAAGTTTTTTCTAACAGATTAACATTGGCTGAGGCTTGTCTTTTTATTATCATCTCTTCTTGATCTAAAAAATCTTTCTCGCCCAAAAGAAGTAAGGTTTGGCATAAATTAAACAATTCATCGTCATGCCCCTTAAATTGATTTATAAAACTATCAAAATTAAAGTCGTCGCCTCGATGAAGATTATAAGAAGCAAGTTCTCTAAAAACCTTAATTAAATTCTTATTACTTAATATCTCTGGATTTATTCTTCCTTCAAAAAAACTAAGTATTTTAGGATACTTTAAAAACAAGGCCAGTGTTTGTTCGGCCGTTTGTTCTTCTCTTTTTTTAGCTATAACAGCCTTAAGAGATACTGGCTTTTCTAGAGTTTTATTATAACTACTATTTTTATTTTTATCAAGTGTTTCTCTTAAAATACCTTCGCCCACATTCAAACTTTGAGACAACTTCTTAATGTAATGATCTTTTTCGACCAAATCGGCAACATTATCTATTATTGGCAGTAAAATTTTTGAGACTTGCTTCTTCCCCTCGACCGTAGTTACATCAATTTTGCCCAAAGTTTCATCAAAATAATAATCCATTATCGATTTAGCATTTTTTAAAGCTCCAAACCAATCCTCTTTATTTTTTTTAATACATTCATCAGGATCACTCCCTCCCGGAATTAAAATAACCTTAATATTCATCCCTGCTCGAAGTGCAATATCGATGCCTCTTTTAATTGCATTTTGACCAGCTTGATCAGAATCAAAAGCAAACATTAAATTATCTGTATAACGTTTTAAAATATTAATTTGCTCTTTAGTAAGTGCTGTCCCCGAGGTAGCCACCGTATTTATTGAACCAACGCTATGAGCCGAAATTAAATCCATTTGCCCTTCTACTAAAACCATATAGTCTCTTTTTCTGGTTTCAGTTTTAGCCTTATCTAGGCCATAGAGAATCTCACCCTTATTATAAATTTGGGTTTGTGGACTATTAATATATTTAGCACTTTCATCTTTGTTTAAACTTCGCGCACTAAAGCCAACTGTTTGCCCATGAATATTATTTATTGGAAACATTAACCTGTTTCTGAATCTATCGTAATAACCACTGCCTCCGCTTTTCTCCACCAAAAGTCCAGCGTCTACAATTTCTCTTTCTTTATAGCCCTTTCCCGTTAAAAATTTTAAAAGCGCATCCCAAGAATCCAATGAATAACCAATTTCAAAATCATCGATTGACTGGCTAGAAACTTTTCTCTTGTTTAAATAACTTTTAACAAGCTCACTTTCATTAGAGCCCTTAAGTTGATGGATAAAAAACTTTTTAGCCAAATCATTAATATCAAGTAATCTATTTTTATGGTTAGTCTCTTTAGGGTTTTGCGCCCTAAGCTCGACCCCTGCTTTTTTAGCTAAAATTTTTAAAGCTTCAGAAAACTCTACCCCTTCCATCTTCATTACAAAAGTAAAAATATCCCCTCCTTCACCACAGCCAAAACAATGCCAAATATTTCTTTCTGGGCTCACAACAAAAGAAGGCGTCTTCTCGTTATGAAACGGACAAAGACCCTTCCAGTTTTGACCAGCCTGAGTCAATTTAACATACTCACCAACAACCTGGTCGGCAGTAAGCATTGATTTTATTTCTTCAGTTGGGGTAGACATATTCTTAAGTTACAGAATTCAAATTATGAATTACACTCTTTCTCGATTAATACTGTAGATATTTTTCTTCTGGAATCGCTTTCTCTGGCTGGCCCAATACGATCTTTTCAATGTTGAAAGTTCCGTATTTGCTAGCCTCAAAATAACCACTTATTGCAGAATCTACTAGAACCCCCCCATTTATCCACTCAAAAAGCCACTCATTAGTATAACGTGGGTCTTCTTGCGAAATACCGGCCCCAATAATGGTAAGCCATTTTTTATTGAAATGCTCCTGGGAACCAATCGGATCGGCCATAATTATAGGAATACCAAGAGCTACATAAAAACTAAGCTCACTTGGCTTAGTCCAAAGAATATCTGTTTCCCTAAGGGCAACATTAAATTTTTTAAAATAATCTTCTTTATTTTCAGCAAATATTATATTAATATTTTTACCCAGCTCACTGGCCAGTCCACAATGCCTGATATGTTGCCTAAAATACTTACTAACATCATTATGAATTCCGGCAACTAAATTTATTTTAATTTGATGTTTTAAAATCTTGCTTTTTAAACTTTTAAGTATGGTAATGGCCAGCTCTCTTTGAGCTCCAGCTCCACCAACAGCAAAGGTTAAAGTTAAGCTTCCAGGCTTTAAACAAGAAAAAATGGCCTTACCCAATTCTTTTTCGATGCTGTCTTTATATTTATTTACATGGGTTTTTTTAGGATCTAAATTAGCAAGCCGTCTGCAAAAATCTTTTTTAAGCTCACCCATCTTTTCATCGCCTAAATTTTCTATTGGCAAAGGAAAACCGCTTAAAAATATTCTATCTTCCGGTACGCCATAAAGTTTTAATCTTTCCATTACCCTATAATTTGGTGCTAAATATTTTATCTTGCTCATGTGCGGCTTTACTGGGGCCCAAGCACGGCCAACATCAGCATCGCAAACTTGTAAGTAAATATCGTTATCAAACCCGTGAATCTCCGCCATATAAGCAGGAACAAAAAAAGAAGTAATCATTGGTATATCCTCTTTTTTAAGCTTCTCAATAAAATGCTTGCCCCAACCCTTTTCTATTAATGAAATAGTGCTAATAAGCTGTAAGTTTCTATCTGATAAGTCTCTTTTAGGGTAAAATTTTGGAATAGCCTGAAATTTATCAAAAGCCCTAAAAGCATATTTACCAAAAAAGGGAACATTTTTAAAACGAGAAATAAAATTATAAAAACTCTGGCTTTTATGCCAGATTTTTAAATCGTCTGCTGGGATGCCGTCATATTTGTTAGCATTTATCACCTTACCACCAAAAGCAATCCTTTTTAAAGGATATGATGCCCTTTGATGACCATAACCCATATCAACAGCGATCACCCAGGCTTTTTTATTTTGTCCATCACTCATATTGTTAATTTACCACGATTTTACTTTTTTGTGAAGATAACTTTTCATAAACAACGCTCAAAACTAAAAGATATCCAATTCCAAGTGGATGATTTAAATAAGGTGTAAAAAAATTAATAGTAATCAACGCCACTAAACCAAGTAAGCTTCCAAAAAAAAGCTCCTTTCGCCTAAAACTCCAACCCATACTAAATATTTTCCAAATTAATAAAAGATATGCAATTAAACCAAAAAAACCTATCTTTAACCAAATATCCAAATACCCCCACTCGAAAGCATAGGTAGTATAAACTCCGTCGGGATTATTTTGAAGAGCACGGGGATCTAGTGTTTTATAAGAAACTGTACTGCCAAATCCAGATCCTAAAAAAGGTTTATTTTTTACCTCTTCCCAAAGCGGACCAATTAAATTCCATCTACTTGAGACAGCAGCGCCTTGGGATGAATCACTAATTCTGTTTTTTAAAGCATCAGCAAAACTAACATCACCTTGACCAAATGGAAGAGGTATTTTTATTAAAAAAACTATTAAAATAATACTCATCAAAAAAACCGCCCCCACCGTTATCCCGCCAATTAAAATTTTATTAAACTTTTCTTTAAAAACAAATAATGCTACTGTAAAAAAAACAAAAAACGCCGCTAGAGAACCTATCCAAAAACTTCTTGAAAAACTAATTATAATAAGAGAAAAAATAGAAACAACTAAAAATAAAAATTTATAGTTATTATTTATTGGCTTTTTTTGCTGAACAAATTTTTTATACAGCAAAGGTAAAAAAATAAAAAATCCTATAACACCATAAATATGTGATTGAAAAAATATTCTATAAAAACCGCCCCCTACATCAGCAATCTCACCAACCCCTGTTACTCTAATCCATCTATAAAGACCAAGCATTGTACTCTCAAAATTATGAGAAAAAATCACAAGAAGAAGAAAGGTTTTAATAATTAACCCGATAATACCAGCTAATAAAACATTTAAAAGGTCATTTAAATTTTCTTTATTTATTGCACTATAAAAAGGAAAGATGAGTAAAAAATAAAGCCACCCGTTAAAATCAAAAAATACATTGCTTAGGTTATTTCTAGCAACACCTCCAATGATACCCCAGACAATAAAAACAAATAAGCTTAAATAATATGGCAACAGTTTTGATTTTAAAAATTCTCTTTTTATTTTTTTATCTTTAACTGAATCTATTAAAAACTTAAAACCCCAAACAGCCATTATGGCAATAAAAATACCTATTCTAATTGATATTGATTTTTCTCCAAATTCTAAATAAAATAAATAACCCTTACTAGCAATAATAAGTTCAACTAAAACTATATAAACCCCGTATATTAATTTTTTCCAAGCTAAATATAAGGTAGCAAAAATAATCAAAATAAAAAAAGCTTTGTTTAAAAAAGAATAAGCAAAGCCATAAAGACTGAAAAATTCTATAAAAATAACGGCCAACAGAGTGGCTTTAAAAAGCTTTGGATTAAAAGCAAAAAATTTTTCCATATTTTAAGATTTTGTTGCCGCCAAACTTCTTTTATACAAATCAAGGTTTTCTAATGCCATCCCCGTTCCCTTAGCCACGCATAAAAGTGAATCATCTGCCACATAAGCCGGCACACCAATTGCTTTTGACATTAATTTGTCGATATTTCGAAGTAAACTTGATCCACCTGAAAAAATAATACCTTTATCAATTACATCGGCTGATAGTTCTGGCGGTGTTTTTTGCAATACCGCCTTAGTGGCATTAATAATTCCTTCAAGATCATCTTGAATTGCTTCTGTAACATCGTCTGAAGTAACTACCACTGTTTTAGGTAATCCGCCCAATATATCCCTACCTTTAACTTTCATCGACATTTTTTTATCAAGATACATTGCAGAGCCAATATTTATTTTAATCTGCTCAGCAGTTCTGTCTCCAATTGCTAAACTATATTTCTTTCTAATAAACTCTGTTATTGAAGTATCAAGCCTATTTCCGCCAATTCTGACCGAAGTAGAAGCTACAATTCCACCTAAAGAAATTACGGCAATCTCTGAGGTTCCGCCACCAATATCGATAATCATATTCCCTGATGGTGCGCCAATTGGAATATTAGCTCCAATTGCAGCCACAATTGGCTCTTTGATAATATAAGCGGCCTTTGCCCCAGCGGCAATCGTTGCATCAATTACTGCTCTTTTTTCTGTTGAAGTTATTCCAGCTGGAACAGCTACCATTACTTCTGGCCTAAAAAGCCTCAAGCCGCCAACTGCTTTATTAATAAAATATTTAAGCATTGTCTCTGTTGTTTTATAGTCAGCAATTACACCATCCTTAAGGGGCCTAGATGCTACAATAGAGTCTGGAGTTCGCCCAATCATTTCTTTAGCCTCTGATCCTACTGCTAAAATTTTATTATCAGTTGTAGAGATAGCAACGACAGAGGGCTCATTAATAACAATCCCTCTTTTAGGGATATAAACAAGTACGTTAGTTGTTCCAAGGTCAATTCCTACTTTCTTTAAAAACATATATTAAATTTTATATTTGAGATTCTGGGTTTTTAAAACCGTATTTTTTAAAATATTTAATCCAAGATAAATTATGTTCCTTAACAGATTTGCTTAAAAGTTTTTTCCGACTAAATCTGTGCGGATAATGGACCACTTGAGTTTTTGAATAATACCAAACTTCATAATTTTTCTCCCAAAACCTTCTACATAAATCTGTATCTTCAAAACCTAAGAAAAATCTTTCGTCATACAGACCAACTTGATCTAGTGATTCTTTTCTTATAAATAAAATAGCTCCAAAAATCCAATCGGTTTTAGTCGATTGAGAATAATCTTTATCCAAAGTTAAATATCTTTTTATTTTTTTATCAATTACCCCTAACTTCTTCAAAGGTGTTCTACGATAAATTGGCATTAAAAATTCTGGAAATCTACACCTAGTATACTGAACAGATCCATTTGGGTTAATTAACTGTGGGGCAACTATGCCGACTTCACCATGATCCTCCATAAAGTCATACATTTTTTTTAAAGCGTTTTCCTTAAAAGAAGTATCTGGATTTATCACTGCCACATATTTACCTTGAGCCTCTCTTATTCCGACATTATTTCCAGCTCCAAAGCCTAAATTATCTTTATTTTGAATGAATTTTATTTTAGGAAATCTTTTTTTAACCATTTCCCCCACCCCATCATCTGAGCCATTATCAACTACTATAATTTCATAATCTAAACCATGCGTATTAGCATATATACTTTTTACGCAGTTTTTCAATAATCCTTTCACTTTATAATTTAATATAACTATACTAACCATAATAAGTCAACTGTTTAAGTTTTTTTAACTCCAGACTTTTTAGTAACATTAAATCCCATATATTTCCCCAACATCAACCTTGTTTGAGCATCAATAGCTGGAACTGATCCAAAGACAATCATACAATAAGGAAACAAAATCCACTGGAAAAACATTATTAAATATTTATATATTCCATGCTTTCTAGGTCTTGGCGGTAAGAATAAAACGCTTAAAATTGCGGAGAATAATAATCCCACCATTGAAATAGTCATTAAATATTGCAAAGCGATTGGAGCATTTTGAGCTAACACCGTCTCTTTAACTTGGTCATTGGCAATAAAAAGCGGCAACCAACCCATTATAAAGATAACCAATGGTGCTGTTGCCCAAGAATAGGTTCCCTCAAGCTGAACAAATAAATATTTTAATTTTTTAGTCAATTTAATATTTTTATTCTTTCTCATGTTCCACATTAAATATGGAAAATTCTCAACACCATAGGCCCAGCGCCTAATTTGTTTATATTGATTTTTTAAGCTCCCCCAAAAACTTCCTTCATAAGCTGTATTCATTGAAACCGGAACATACATCGGAACCACATCGTAATTTCCGTCATATCTTACCACGCCCTGAAGACAAATTCTAGAATCTTCAGTCACAATATCTCTTTGCCAAAAACCAACCTCTACCAAAGCCTTAAAGCTCATACTGTGTGATGAAAAAGTAAATAATCTCTCAGGTCGCATTAAGTCAGTTAAAAGCCAAAAAGTTGTACTGTTGTGAACAATTCTTATAACAGCTGGAGACTCCCAAATATTATTATTATAAACTGCTACTGGCTGATAACTAGCTTGCAGTCTATTTGGATGATTTAAGAAAGTGTATGTTAAGTAAGAAAAATAATGTTCATGTGGCCAAGTATCAACATCAAAATTAGAGACAATAACCCGTTCATACTTAATCCCTTCTTTATCTAAAAATTCTTGAGCGTTTTTACCTATATAATAAGCATTTGAGCCTTTACCTGGAAGATCTCCGGGAATATTCTTCGGATGAACGGTAATTAACAACTTATAAAATTTATCGCCAAACTCTGCTTTTAATTTTTCCACGTGAGACAAAAAGTTTTCTTTATCCTTTTCTTCTCCACCCAAGGCTATAATGAATCTATTGGCCGGATATTTCATTTTGGTTAAAACCTTAAAAGTATCCCTAAGCACCTCATAAGGTTCTGTATAGGTTGGCAAAACAATTAACTGATAAATATCTTCCCACTCTCCACTTTTTTCTTCTTCTAGTTTTTTAAGCCAATTCTTTGTTAACTCTTTTTTATACTTCCTCCAAGCAAAAATTAGATGGATAAGCATAAAGATAATCCGAGTAAGCCAATATACATCAAAAATAATAATAAAATAAATTGCCCAAAGAGTTTTAGTAAAAGCTAAAACAATCAAGCCAATTAAAGTAGCCCAGACCAAAGCGCCTGGGATAATTTCAAGTATCCTATATTTTTGTCTATCCGATAATTTAAAAATCATTTTCTAACTCCTGTAAAAAACCTTATAAGATTCATATGCAGAATAAACATCAGCTTTTGAAGAAATTTCCATTGGAGCATGCATATTAAACAGAGCCACTCCAGCATCAATTACATTAATACTTCGATTAGCTAAGTGTTTTGCAATTGTTCCCCCTCCTCCTTCATCAATCTTACCAAGTCCGGCTGTTTGCCAATCAACTTTATTTTTATTAAATATTTTTCTAAGTTTGTAAATAAACTCAGCGCTAGCTTCACTTGATGAATATTTCCCTCCTGAGCCGGTGTGCTTTTCTAGGGCCATTCCATAACCAAGTCGAGCGGCATTTAACGGATCATGAACCTGTTTATAGTCAGGATCATATCCAGCTGTAACATCGCTTGAAATTGCTTCTGATTTTGCAAACACCTTATAAACATGTTTTAAAGAAGAATCCTTTTTATATAACTCTAAAACTTCTGCTGTAAAATTTTCTAAGAAAATTGATTGAATACTGCTAATTCCATCATTGCCAATTTCTTCCTTATCAACCCAAAGACAAACCTGTGTTTTATCTATGCTTTTACTTTCTAAAATCGCTTTTAACGATGTATAAGCACAAACCCTATCGTCTTGACCATAGGCCGCTATAAAACTTCTATCAAAGCCTAGGTCGCGAGCACGACCAGTTGGGACGGCTTGTAATTCAGCGCTAAAAAAGTCTTCTTCGATAATTCCATATTCTTTATTTAAATATTCTAAAATTGAAATTTTAACTTTTTCTTTTATTTTTTTATCTTTAACTGGAATACTACCAACCACAATATTTAATTCTTCTCCTGCAATTGCTTCTCTTAGGGTTTTACCCATTTGGGTTTTTCCTAAATGTGGCAACAAATCTGTAATCATAAAAACCGGATCATTTTCTTTTTCTCCGATATTAACACTAACCTTTTTTCCATCTTTGGTTATAATAATTCCACGAAGAGACAAGGGAATTGTTGGCCAATGATATTTTTTAATCCCCCCATAATAATGGGTCTTTAAAAAAGCAATTGATTCATCCTCATAAAGAGGTCTAACCTTTAAATCCAGGTGCGGTGAATCAATATGTGAAACAACAAAGTTTATTCCTTTATCAAAAATATCCTTACCTAAAATTGCCAAAGCTAAATTTCTCTCCTCATTAACCATATAAACTTTAGTTCCTTCTAATTTTTTAGGCGGATTTTTTTTAATTTTTTCTACATTAATGAAGCCAGCCTTCTCAGCCATCTTAACACCTTCTCCAACTACCTCGCGCTCGGTCTTAAATTCACTTAAAAAATCTTTGTAACCTTCTGCAAAATTAAAACAAGTCTTCTTTTTCTTTTCGTCCCATTTTTCCCAGGAAGACTTTCTTTGAAATAATAATTTGTCTTCTAATGAAGACTTTTGTTTTTTTGCCATATTATTGAATATTTTTAATTATTTTCCCCTTTAATATAGCACCCTGCCCCTAAAAAATCAAGGGCTTAATTATATTGACAAAATTATGAAAATATGCTATAATTTTATATTAAATTTAAAAATTTAATGCGAACCTTGTCAAGTCAAACAAAGATAAAAATCTTAAGAGGAGTCCAAAAAATGGCAGACCCAGAAAACCAAGAAAGACCAGAAACCCCAAAAAGATTTAACGTTAATATTATTATTGCAGTTCTTCTAATGGCTGCCTTACTATTTGGGTATGTAGCGCTTGATAAACAAAAAACGATTGAAGATCTCCAGGAAGATAACTTAAGCCTACTTAACAGTATTGATTCTCAGAATATAGAAATTCAGGGTAAAGATATTATCCTTAGAAAACTAGGCGTACAAGAAAACATCGATTCTTCATCAGATGGAATTAATACCCTGAAAAACTCTCATCATTTCTACTATACCACTGCCATACCCCAAACCGTTTGGGATGCAGCAGAAGCTTTTAAGGCAGAAGTTGAGGGAGAATAAAAATGGATAAAATAACAAAAGATATTATTTGGGTTATTATCTGTATCGTTATCCTTGCTGGAATTTTTACAAACATGAGCGTAGACCGACGTAAAATCAGCGAACTTAAGGCCCAGGTGTTATCAATGAATAAAGAAAGAGCCTCCATAAAAGCATCGGAAATTGGATGCAAAATGCATGTTTCTGCTATGCAAACAATTTTTGACGAACTAAGAATTGAAAAATTCCCAATTGGAGAAAGGCGTCGTGAAGGGTACGAATTTATTTCACCCTATTCAATCCCAATAGCGGTTCACCAGGCTGCACAATAATTTTTATCTTTTTTGAAACTCAAAAGGCTGTGAAGTTTTATCTCACAGCCTTTTTCTTTTTTATACTAACTTATCCGATTTTAATATCTTGTGAATATGTGTGGTCGCACATATTCACAAGATGAAATATTTTAAAAAAATTAATCAACTTTAACTAAACCTACCTCGCCCTTATCAACTGTTATATAATAAGATGGTTTTGCATCCCAAGAACCACTATTATAATATTCGATTCCATTTTTTTCTTCGTGTTTGGCAATATGCGTATGTCCACAAAAGATTACATCAACCTTATTTAATCTAGCATAAAGAAAGGCCCCCCTCATTACTTGATCAGACAACCTAAGCCAACTCTTATTAGTTCTTTTTATAAAATGACTTATAGTTCTGTTTTTTGTATCAAGTTTTTGAATTATATGATAAAAAAAAGTTGCAATACCGCTAATAACAATATTTTTATAAGACAATCTATCAAACTGATGACCATGAATAGCCATAAATCTTTTACCCTTCGATTTCCAAGTATATTTTTTATAAATCTTAATTCCTAAAAGCCCAGAAAGTTCTATTGCCATAGAATCATGATTTCCGTGAATCCAAATCACGTCACATTTTTTAGAAATTTTTCTAATTTGTGATAAAAAATCCCAATGCTCACTATGCAACCTTTTTAAATTTAAACTATCAAAAATATCGCCATTTAAAATTAACTGGTTTGCTTTATATTTTTTTATAGTTTTTTCTATTTTTTCTGCTCGACACATGTCAGATCCCAAATGAATATCTGAGATTATTAAAGTATCGACGTATTTTTTTTGAAGCATATTTATATATTGTTTTTAATCTATACTATACATATTATAATAAATAAAATATATTGTTAAGTCTCAAAAACGGTTGACAAAAGTAGTTTTTTATTGTTTAATTACTTAATTAACAAAAAAAGAACCTTACAGTTAAATAAATCTAACCTTAATCTTGGAGGAAAAAAGAATGTTTGTCTATTTTTCAGGACTTATTAATGCTATCTATTTATCAATTTGTGGTCTTTTGGGATTTCACTTAATTGAATTTTTTTTCAAAAACTATCATGAATTTATAAAATTTATCTTAATTGCTTTAATTGTATTTATAGCCAATTTATTTTCTACGGGAATAATGACAATAATTGCCCTTAAAAAAGACGAGAGTAGCAGTGGAAAATTATTAATAACAAAATACTTTCAAGAAAAATGGTATGAACAAATCCATAACGAATATAAACTGCCCAAAAATTTATGCAGATTTTATTGGTTCTTAGTAAAGGACTTTGGACTAATGGCAATAGCTGTTGTTATAATATCTATACTATATCCAATCTGTTGCATAATTGCCTATGCACTAAAGGTGCTATGCGGTAAAGTTTTAAATCCATTTACATGTGAGGTGGAAGATGGCCCGACACTGACAGGAGAAGTTCTTTTTACCTTTAGTCCTATATGGTTTCTACTGCCCACGCTCTTTTTCCTTGGCCAAGGAGGTGAACAGGTTTTTGACAGTAATCCACAAGTTTTTGTAAAAGGATTTAAGTGGTTTTTGATTGTATTTT
>Ga0233446_1001554_pt1 | contig 16821 bp, 39 predicted proteins | sample SI_124_October20_4_FD_182780 | JGI IMG/M metagenome (GOLD analysis project Ga0233446, IMG submission 182780) | Seawater microbial communities from Saanich Inlet, British Columbia, Canada - SI_124_October2016_120_MG | ecosystem: Environmental > Aquatic > Marine > Inlet | place: Canada: British...
GACTTGCTTGACCTTCTCGATCTTGACAGAAAAGATCTCAAGGGTAAAATCCTCTCCACGCCTTAGTCCTGCATCTTTGACAGTATCGAAAATCTTGGCACAATTGAGGTCTTCGGTCCAACCACAATAATTCTGTGCAAGGTAAAGACCATCTTGCCTATTTTGAAGTACAAACATCATTAACTCCTTTGTCTCAACCTTATCCAAGAATGACCCTTCATCCCCAACCTCATGCCCTATAGTACCACAGGATGACGTGGCAGTCAAGGAGAAAATTTAATCACAAAAACGCAGAAAGATTCCCATCCTCAAAGGCTTCGTCTACTCGATCTTCAACACACTCGCAAGGTTCGACAAAGAAAACTGTTTCCTCGTCTTCAAAGATGTTGTCCGATTTCACGGTCAAGGTTCTCTTACACTTGTTACATTTGAACTTCATTCTCTTTCCTCCAAACCTTGACTCAATTCCTCAACCTCATGCCCTATAGTACCACAGGATGACGTGGCAGTCAAGGAGAAAAAATTATCGATTTTTAAAGTAGTCTACTACCCTAATCAGAATAAGGATTAAACTAACAATAGGCCAAGCAAATGGTAAACACAGAAACATAATAAAAAGTGTCAATGCCTTCGTTGGTGTGTCCTCGTCGGTCTTGACAAGATACATGATCCCTGCAATCAAAGCAAAAAAGCATCCAAAGATAAAATAAAACGCCATATTATAACCTCACCTGTTCTCAACTGGTTATGCTACATCATACCACGGCTTGACCGTCAAGTCAAGGGGGAAAAAATTACCATAAAATTACAAAGCTTATCCTTCTTGATTAAGTTGTTTCTTTACTTCTTCCCAAGAGAAGGGATAGAAATCATTTACATCAACTCCCACGTTAAAATGCTTTGGATAGTTATTCTCATTCGAGTTATGAATGTGACCATGGATAACTCGATCACAGTTATGCTGAATTAGCAATTGCATGGTTTTCATCCTTCTTCTCAAAGCTTTGTCTTCGATATCTTGAAGAAGAAATCCCACCTTACGATTGAGTACATCATCTACCGTCATTGTGTGATTATGAGCAGGATAATGATTCAACATGTATCTGTTCTCGAATACGAATGATCTGTATGTCTCGGGAATGCCCATATTGGCCATCTTTCTCAGAGATAGGTCGTGGTTGCCCTTAATCAAAATGATGTGGCCATTTAGCCTGTTTCTGACGATATCAGATAACTCTTCTTGATACCTTGTCCAGCCAAAATCTCCAAGATGATAGATTGTATCTCCATCCTTGACAAGTTCGTTCCACCTTTCAATCATTGTCTCATTCATTTCTTCTAGAGAAGAGAAAGGTCGATTGCATAGTTTTATAATGTTATAGTGGCAAAAATGATTATCCGATGTAAACCAAGTACTTGTCATGATGATATAATAATTACAATGCTAGGGAAAGATCGAACAAAACTTGTTTGATACCAATCTGTCATTTTGTTTTTTATATTTCTGATTTTAACCTTTTTCCTTGAATAGGAAATTGAAATGTCTACCACTAGAAGGATCTCTCCTCCTAAACACAGGATATCTCCTATTTTATATTGAATTGATTTATCTTCTGGTGGCATTTTCTATACAACTTGTGAAAGATAGGTGAGTTTTGGTTCCAACAGATAGTTTTGTCAAAATTGCAAATAAAAAGTAAAACCAAAGGATCCAATGATCATCATGACTCCAAAGATTGCATGGTTCTTTTCTCTATTCATTTCTTTCTCCTAGAAGTCGTATTCGCTCATTTCTTGCTCCATGTGTTCCATCATCTCACAAAATTCTACATAGTCGAGATGATCGTCATCAGCCTTGATGTTGACATTTTCGGCAATAACGACCTTATCGATCCGACGCTCAAGACGACGAACACTCTTTTTGGCAACAACCTTCCCTTTGGGAGAATTAGTATCCCTCCAATCATCCCTACGGTGAACAGCACTAACGTAACTGTGGGAATAATCTCCACACTTACACTTACGATACGCTTCAATGCTAAGAAAATCTTCTGGTTTGGCGTTTTTGACCCAAAGAGGAACCTTTCGGATAGTATTACTCATTCTTTCCTCTCTTGTTCTCGACCGTTTCTAGATACATGATACCACAGGATGACGTGGCAGTCAAGGAGAAAGTTATAGCAAGTCGATTACAATTGATAGAAACTCTTCTTCTTTGATACTTGATGCAACCATAACCCAATGTCTATCATCTATCATTTCAAACTTAAGATCGCTTGCATAAAATTCATCATAATAATAATCAACCCAATCAATCTCGAAAAAGAAATGTCCTTTTACCTTTTTCAATCCATAAACTGTTCCGTATTCTCTTGACTTGTAGTCGTAAATTATTGTTCCGATCACTTTGCTTCGCATTTCATCAAATGTTGTTAACAAATGTGCCACCATTACTTGTCAAGGTCATTAAGGAACTTGACTGCACCAATGAGCTTCTTTGTCCTTTTCAAGATGTGCTCCTTTACAACATCTGTTGCATTCTGAACAGTAACCTCTCCTTTGGCAACAAGGGCCATCATCATAGGGAATTCTGGAGTGTCCTTGTATTTCAATGCAAACTTCTTTCGCTTGTTTGGATCGAACTCGTAGAATACCGTATCGTATATTTTAGATGCAGTAGTGTTGTAATACTGACTGATTTTCTTTTCGATGTCTCGGATATTATCACGAACATCATCATCATTTTCATCAAGCTGGGCAAAGATGTCGTCTACATTCTCGTCAATAATGGCCTGAATGATGTAGTTCTCTTTGTCCATACAATTGGTACGAAGATGGTGTAGTTGAAAATACTGCGCTGTCTTGATCTTTAGGATCTGTCCATCATCAAGAGTAACAACCCATCCTTCAATATTTTCTTCTGTCTTTGCCCTCTCCTTCAGATCCTCTACAGTATAATCAGGATATTCTTCTGCCTCGGCAATGTTGATACCATAAATCTTGTTCACCAATTCAATGTTTCTATACTTTCCGTTCTCACTCCTTTCTTGGAGTAGTACAAGTTTGTGCTCTTTGTATCTCAACACAATCCTGTTAGAAGGTCCAACAAACTCGAACAAGGCAGAACGATTAAGTTTCAAGGATGTGTTAATGAATTCCTGTAGTTTCTCATCATTGTCGTAAATCTCTTGTGCCATACGACTCTGATCGTTGTCAAAACTCATCTTTGTCTTGGCAACGACATTTCCATTAGGAAGTCGAATGAATCGAATAAGACTGCCATCAAACTTATTTTGAACAGAGACAATCTTCTTGTCCTTCACATCTTTAAGAAGATATCCTTCTGTCTCGCCCATATTGAAAAACTTGTGAAGCATGATAAATCGTTTCATGCTACCATCATTCTGTTGGACGAATGTAAGACCTCTCAACTCGTAAGCCTTGATCTCTGGTTTGTCCTTGATCGGACAATTGAAATCTCCGTACGATGCAATACGATAATTGAACATCACAACCTTATATCCTTGCACTTCTACAATCGACATAAAGAAGGAATCGTTGGCTTTCACGATTTCGAGACATTCATTATATGTTGGAATCATTTTTCTCCCCACTTCCTCAATTCTCTCCACTGAGCGTCTTGCCCTTCTTCTCTTTTCCTACAATCTTCAAAGGCTTTGTCTATCTTTTTCTTTTTACGCTTACTCTTTCTCTTGTCGTTCTTTTGGCGCTTCATCTCATAACCTTTTCATTTACTTTCTCATCCTATTGACAGAAATCCTCGTCTCTACCATTAGACTTCTGTGGTAAAGGTACTCATGGTTATCGCAATAACACTTCCATAAAGGATTCTCATTCTTGAGAATCTTATTATCAACCAAGACCTTAATCGAATCTAGTTCGCACTTGCGAAGAAGTTTAAAAGAGTAGACCTTCCTTTTAAAACGATCAGAATTTTCGTCAACATAGGCTTTCCCATCAAATTCAATCCAAGAAACATCTTCAAACCTATCGTAAAACCATCCATTTTTATTAAAGATAGGAGTACAAGGTTTGATGCTTCCTTCATCAAGAAGTTCCTCAACATAATAAAAGTGTCCAAGACAAAAATGTTCTTTAAGGCTTAATCTTTTGTATTGACGCTTCATTTTCTCTCCACTCTTTCGACCGTTTCTAGATACATGATACCACAGGATGACGTGGCAGTCAAGGAAAAAGATTGGCTAAAGGTGCTCCGAAAGGTCTGTTGTTTCATAAATCTCTAGATGGATACTTTCTTTTTCCTTTTCACTTAACGGAGAAATAATAATAAAACCTTTATCAGCAATAGAGTCAATAATGCCCGATCTTGAAACTCCAGATTGATTGCCATATTTTTGCCAAAGAATCGAAACCTCTCCTTCCATATCGCGACTTCCTTCTATAACTACTCCAAACTCCCCACCCTTAAAGTTAGGATCATACAAGATCATTCCGATAATATTTACTTTCATATGATTATCTCCCAACATTTCCTCTTAATTCCTCCAGTGATAGATGTCTCACTATAATCAAAATATGCCCCACAAAGTATCTTATTCCACTTTATTTTATATGAAAGTGTAAAGGAGTTATAACTCACCGCATAGCAATAGTCAGAAACTCCATTATTGTTGTAGTAAAAGATTGTTCCTATTGGATATTTCATTCTTTTTTCTCTTCATCATCCAAATCTTGCCAAACTCTATAGGAATTAGAATCCTCTTCCTCTTCTTGAATATCGTTTTCTTCAACAAATTCTTCAAACTTGTCGTTTACTTCTTTACGAAACAATTTGCCATCTTTGTTATATCTGTCATATCCGAGATAACCTGGGATGTCTGTCCCTGTCTTTAAAGCAATTTTGACAAACTTCTCTGTCACCTTATCTCTTGTTTCTTTTTCGAGTTCTCCACTAACAAAGGAAACTTGAGCAAGATACGCCCATAAACGATTCTGCTTTTTGTTAAGTTCTGCGCTCAAAACAGAGAAGGCACGAGTTGTCTCTTCCGATTGGTCTTGGTGATATCCATTTTGATAAGAAATCCCTCCAGAAATAACGTTAAGAAGTTTCTTCATTTCCTCTGCCTGTTGAATCTCTAGATACAGCTTTTTGACATGATTATTCATTTCTTGAGATGACATCGTATTCTCCAATTTCAACTTTGTTTAAGAAACTTGTTGACGAAATGCAAGTTGTACTAGCTGAGTTATTTTTGTAAAAGCAGAACATCCTGATTCCACTTGAATTCCAAGAATGACAATTCTCGTTCTTGTTGTCTCTGCATGACACATTTCGACAATACAATTTAGGGAACAAAACAACATCTTTTACAACAAAGTACTGTTCTGAGTGGGTATCAAAGAACAACATTCTTTTGTAACTTTTTATTTTTTCTAGTTCATTGTACATATCGTTCTCGATGATGGAGGTTCCCATTCACAAGTACATGATATCACGAGGGAAACGAGTTGTCAAGGTGGAAAGGTTCTCCGAGTCGGGATCGAACCGACGATTTTTCTCTTATAAGGAGAATACTTTGACCAACTAAGTTATCGGAGAATAGTTATTTTATCTAGGACATCGAGATTTAAGATTAACAAGAACTTTTGCAGACAGATTTTTACTTATAGTTCCATCTTTATTTACACATTGGAATTGCTCACGATAAATATCTCCGTTCCCTGTCAAATATCCTTGTGTTTTACAGAATTCCGAGACTACAGAAATTTCGCACCTCTGATATTCTGCATATCGTTCACATGACCTGTTGCATGTTCCGATAAACCAAACTAAGAAGATAAAACTTCCAATTGTGCTCAATGTTCCCAATATTGTTTTAGTTCTCTTTTTCATTTACTTCTCCTAGCAATTTCAATACTATAGTCTTGCTCGGAATATTTGATACCATCAATATACCAAAATTTGTAACTATCAATATATTCAAGAGCAGGGCCGCCAATGCGGTGACACTTGCCATTTTGATACCAACATTTGTCACCATTGACATATTCAATGGCAGGGCCGTCAATGCGGTGATGTTTGCCATTTTGATACCAAGATTTGCCACCATCGGCATATTCGATGGCAGGGCCGTCAATGCGGTGAAGTTTGCCATTTTGATACCATTTAATTGTCTTGTCTGGGATACTAATGGCACATCCGTCAGGCTTTGGAGTATCATAATCGTCATCGTAAATAACGGTGCCATCTACCCAAATTTGATATGGCTTGATCATTATCTTTCTTTATTCATCAAATTGTCATTCAATCGACGCTTGAGCATCTTTGCCGTTGTTGCGGCAATCTGCCCTAACGTATTCTTTGATACAATAATTTCTCCCTCTGCCTCTCGGAGAACATCTTCTTGCATTGCCTTGATAATTTCGCCAGTACGAGTCATATCAATTTCACCCACAATCTTGTCAAGTACGTGAGTGAGCCTCATTTCTGTTACCCACTCATCTGCAATCTTTCTCGCATCTGCAAGAACTTTGAGCTTCTCTTCTTTCTTGAGCATATCCTCAACCGATGGAGGGTTCTTTCTTTCTTGGAAATCGGCATTCTTGAACTTGACAAGCATTCGCTTTCCATTGTTGGTAGCACATTCCCACAATGGTCGAATTACGATCCCTTCACTCTTATGCCCGTGACCCATACCATTACGGATTGCCTGCTGACATTCCTGATTACGCCACTTGATCAACTCTTCAATGTCTGTACTCGACTTGGTAAACCATACGAATTCAAGATTCATGTCGTCTGTCACTAGTTTATGGGCCTTGTCGAAATCGAGCCAATGATCAACAATTTTGACATCAAATGCAATGAACTTGGCCTCCTTGCCATATGAATGCGACATCTTTTGCATACTTCCGCCATACGCTTCGCCATAGATGGTAATCGCTTGCACACCAAGATTGCGGAAATTGGCAAGAAGAGCATCCTGATCAAAAATGTTAATGAAGAGTTGATGACTCATCCCTCCAGAAAAGAACCTCAATTCTTCTTCTCCTAACTCATTGATTTTAAAGGATAAATTTGAACTCGTGCCGTGAATTTTCTCAACTACGTAAACCTCTTTAAAGTCTAAAATCCTTTGTGCCCTCGGCTTCTCAAGATTGTCAATATGCATGTATCCCATGTTGTAACTCCTGTCGATTTGTAATTACATTCTATCACGAACATATTGCCTTGTCAAGGGGGAAGTTTCAAGAGATTCCCAACCTTTCAAACAACAGGCTCCTTAACTGATCTTCGCTCATATATTTCATTTCATCTTCCCAAATGAAAACGATCTTGTGCCCATTGTTTACTGCTTTCTTTGTCTTCTTGAAATCCTTCTTCCAAATATCCCTTGCTTTAACGAATCCTGCTGGGTAATTGACTTCTTGTTCTTTGTTGTATTTCTTTGAGTTAGCGTGCCAGAAATCTCCATTAACTTCGATAATCACGTTAAGAGATTTGATCATGAAATCATAGTGATAATGATTCTTTCCTTTGTTGTATTTAATGACAAAGTTACGTTCATACTGAATTGATTGTGAATCGAGAACTTGAGCTACTCTTGTTTCTAATTTAGAATGTGGTCCTTTACAATTGGTTCGACAAGAATCAGATCTAATACTATTATCTAACCATTTCGTCTTTTGTTCGTCATTTAATGCTGTCCACACTTCTTTTGATTTTAATCCTCTGTGCTCTCTTAGTGTATGTCCGTACTTTTCAATCCATAAAGAATCATCTGCAATTTGTTTCTTTACCTTCTCCGTCTGGAAAATATTATCGACACCATATCTTTCTCTTACTGTTCTGTTCCTCTTCTCGTACCCTTCAGTTCCTTTGGCAAGATTGTGCTCTGCTCCAAAGTTCTTCAGACATGTTGCTTTATATTTATTTCTCGTTTTGTCGAGAAGGGTTGATTGAGAGATGTTCCTCGTTTTGATGTCATAATACTCCAAAAGAAACTTGGTTTGAGTATACCCAATTCCGTGTTCTCTCTTGAAATCTGGTAATGAATAAAACTCCTCAAGGTACAACCTTTTGACAGTTTCTTCGTCAAGTTCTGGAAAGTTGTGTGTCAAAAATGAGTATCTAACTTCTTTGGATTCTGTTATCTCTTTTGGTTTTGATTTGCAATAGAAATGATGACGAGAATCTTTTGGCATCTGCATTTCTTGATTACAAAATGGGCAATAGTTTATTTTCTTCATATAGTAAATAGTACCGAGATAAGAAAAAGTCCATCAACTTGAACTTTTCCAGTAAAATAATTTCAATGTGACAGACATTTTGAAGAGGACAATGCTTTAAATGCTCTGGTAAATCCCTTCAAGTCCAATTCGTAGTTGTGTGTTTCATAGGCACACAAAGGATAATGATACATTACCATCACTGTTATTTGCAATTTAGACCCAGACTTTAGGAAAGGAAGTAGATCGTTGGGAAGGGTATAGTTTCCATATTTGTCGTCTTCTTTAATCTTAACCAAATCTTCTTTTGAAAACTGTTTACCATAATCCCCATCATCTACTGACAAATGAAATTGTTCAACTACGTTATGCTTTGACAAATATAATGTGATTTTATCTTTTCGAACAGATACGCTTGTTAAATTAATATTATGGTCGTCTTCTCCCGCAGAACTCATATAGCAATGATCTCCTTTGTTCACAATCCACTTCCCTGACTGTAAGATTGAATTTTCCTTTTGCCAATCTGCAAAATTGGAATTCGTATTTGATATTGCCAAATAAGTTCCATCATTTTTATATCCATTACATTCTTTTTTAACCTTTGTCGCTACAATCTTTTTATTTGTTTGTACCAATTTAATATTACTAACATGTTTATTTTTTGAAAATCCTCCAAGACACATAAATATCAAAAATAATGATCCTAAAAAAACTAATCCCTTTCCCATGTTGTATTTTCTCCTGTCGATTTGTAAGTATATGATACCACAAGATGGCGTGGCAGTCAAGGGAAAAATTAAACAACGATTCTGATCGTACCGTTATCAATAATTCTTTGAAAATACTCAAAACTATAATTGTATAGATTATTGTCCTCTTTCCACCGAATCCTAACGATGCAATTTTTATCACACTTCTCTTCGATCAAGGCCAATCCGTTATATTTCTTCCCAATAGTTGTATAGAGAAATATTGTTCCTACTTTAAAGTTCATTGTTTTCCCTTATTAAAACTTCGACCTTTAGTGACATCTTGAATTACCTTTTCTTAGATTGCAGATGTTACACATTGGCTGAAGATTATACATTCCGTTCTTTCCACCCTTGCTCTTTGGTCTAATATGATCAACTGTCATAAAGATATCTTTCTTTTCTGTCGAATTGATTATAAGCTTGACAGAATACACGATCTTCTCTTGTGTTGGATTACTCTTAACTAATTCAAAATGTGTCCCTTGTGCTCCACATTCATAACAAGTTGTTCCCTTCTTGACAAACAACCTTAATGGTAGCGTTGCTGTAGATACTTGATGTCCTTCAATTGTGATAAAGGGCTTTTTTTTCTTTTGTGCTCCTCGGACATATGGCATTACTTGATGTAGGTAGATCATTCGTTGTCGTCCTTGGAATAAACGAGTTCAATATTCCAACCAATAGTGTTGATAAGTTCTTGGTTTTGATTAGGATAGACTACCCAATAAAGGTTGTAATTAGAGCTTAAACTCTCTATTAATGATGCTTTAATGATGGTTCCAATCTTAACTTTATCAAGACCGTGTTTGTACAGAGATCTGACAACATCTCCCACTTTAAGTAATTTAGGAGTCATATCTAAAGTCCCCAATTAAGCTTTGTGATTTTTAATCCTACATAAATATCTCTTTCTTTGGGCTCACCTCTTCTATTCCCAAAAAACCTAACTCGATACATTTTTCTATGTTTATCAACTCTAACAATAATGGCATAATATAATATATCAATATTATTGGCAAAGCCGAACCTGATCAGATCGCCTACCTTAAACTTGATTCGTATCACAATATCGATTCCCATCAAAGCTGCCAGTTTCTGCGTGATGAATGTATCCAAAAGGATTGGCAACTACTCGTGTTCCTCCAATTTTGTAATCAATAGGATCGTGCATGTGTCCATGAATCCACAACTTTGGAGCATTATCGCTCAACATCAAGCCTGTCATATCTGTGTAGTAATACCTATTAAGATTCGATGTCTTATAATTCTCGGAGATGCTCAGTGTCGAAGGGGCATGGTGAGAAACAACAATCGTCTCATTGTTTGATAGTTGCTTGATTCTGTCGATTGTGTTTGCATTCTCGTCATATACCCAACTGGTGAATTTGGGAATATACTTAAAATCATTCATCCATCCACGATAAATAGAGTTCAACGGATCGTCAGAAAACCACATGGTATCACCAATAAAAGTTACACCATTGATAGTGACTGGTCGATACTTCTGCAACCAATGAATGCCATCAATTTTGTCAATTTTATTGGCAATCGAATACAACAAAGGCTTATCGATGCTGTAATATTCATGATTACCAAGAACGAAGATGGTGTTCTCAAAGTGTGTCGCGATGCCAGTAATACACATTGGCAACCTATCATGCTCTGCACAGATATCTCCAGCAATTACAACAGTTTCGCCATACGGAAGATACTTGATAAACTGGATTGTCTGTTCACCCGTCATGTGCTCGAAATGTAGATCGCTCATATAATGGATAAGCATGGCAGTTCCTTGATTGGTTATGAGATATTGTAACATGGAAGGTATGGATTGTCAAGAGAAAAGGATGTCAAGAAATGATAATTATAAAGGATTTATCTTCTAGGAAAAATCTATTCAAATCCCTTACAGTATATTTGTATTGAGCGCCTTTTTCCCACGATACAATCACACAATTGGAATAAAGATCAGATACTTCAAAAGCTTTGATAACTACCCCATATTGAGAATTGGTTCTGTAATTACTTTCGTCATAATAGTAAATTACAGAACCAACTTTTAAGTTATATCCTAGTTTTTGTATTGTCATCTTAACTAATTTGGTCTACAAGGTGATCTGACGAACTCATTAATGATTTATTTTTTCTTTCAAGAATTTCGATTCTTTGATAAGCTTCTACCAATAATGAATGTAAATCAAATCCTCGATATAACTCATCATCAATTTTTTGTTCTGCTTTTTGCTTCCTTTCTCTGTTTGATGTCGGGAACATCATGTATTAAGGATCTCTTCAAGTGTTGGAACGTCTGGAAGGATGTTGAACCGTTCCTTTGGTGCTGGGATGTTCTTTTTTCCGTTCTGCACCATTACTCGATATCCATCTGTACGTCGTCGAATCTTGACATTAGCGAAGGGACTCTTCGTCTTTAGTTCGACAAGACGAAGTTCTGCCTTGTCATAGGTGTCGTGCCTACTGTCCTTCTCGAAGTTGCGTACAGTGATCTGATTTGGATTGGTCTTCTTGTTACTCGCCATTGTTGTGATTCTCCTCACGTTGTTTTGTATCGCACCATTTGTATATAGTATCATAACCCATCTTGAACAGGTTGTCAAGATGTTTCTATTGTGCTCTCGAAATTAAAATATACATATCTTGATTCTCTTTGTTCCTACTTTCTTCTTTGTAAACATCAAGATAGTATCTTTTATCAGAGAACCTATAAAATGTCACATAGCAATAGTTTTTTATTTTATTTTGAGCGTAATTTTTTACCTTGCCATCGTGAGAGATGTGTGTCCCGTCAGTCGAAACCATCACAACTATCTCATAATGACTTTCTTCATTAAATTCTCCTTTATTATCTGTTGATATGACAAAGTCGTGTAGTTTTAGTTCTTCGCAACGCATTACTTGCCAATCCTTAAGACCAAAAATGACTCTTCATATGCTGTTCCTCCAACTACAAGATGATCATAATTACACGAATTAACCATACCAATCGAATTTGAAACAATGAAGACAATATTATATTCCCCAGACCCACTGCCAGCACGCGGGGTAAATCCTCGAATATAATATAGAGAACCATCATAAGAATCGCATATAATGTCTCCTATTTTGAACTTCAAATCATTCATATCGATTCAACCTTGAAATAAGAAAGCTTTCTTTTTCTGTTGGAGAGCCTTTTGAGAAATAATTATCGACATTTCCTGTTTTAGTGAAAAGAGTATTGTGATAATAGACAAAGCGAAATCTTACTGAATCAATATCGAGGATGTAACAATAACATTCATGATTGTCATTCCATATTAAATCTCCTACTTTGAACTTCATATCATCCATGTCAATTCAACCTTGAAATGAGAATTGATTCTTTCTCTCTGATGGAGGTATGAGAGAAATTGGAATGTCTAATCTTAGGGAAATAACGACAACAATAGAGAGGAAATCTTCTGTATTCCTTGTCACTGTCAATTTTGAAGATATACCCATAACATTTTATGTCAATGTCCCATATGATATCTCCTACTTTGAATTTTAGATCTTGTTCTGACAAAACACACCATCCTTGTAGGAATAAATAACTCTCTTGATCCCTGCAAACTTCATTACGGCAGCACACATATCGCATGGCTTACTGTTTTTCATAATCCCATCTGCTCTACCAATTCTTACAACATAGATGGTTGCCCCTTCTGTGATGGAACGATCAACATTCAAGATTGCTCCAATCTCTGCATGGATTGTCCCATGTCCATTATCTTTGTACCAAAACCTCTGTGCAAACTTGTTGAACTGATTTCGATTAAAGGAAGTGTTAATTACTTTTCCTCCCTTGACGAGTGCTGCTCCGTGCTTCTGAAATGGATGATCACTCTGTAGTGCAACCCGCTTACAAAGCTCTATGTATGCTCTCTGCTTATTGGAAAGATGCTTTATCTTCATTTTTTGATGTCCTTATTGTTTATTTCCCTTACCAATCAAGAACATCATACCATGGCAGAGACCGATTGTCAATGAGCAATTTTAATTAAAATTTCACCCTCGTGAAGACCTTGACTATCTATGTCAATTTTCTCAGTTTGCACACACCTTGTCTTGACCTTTTTTTCATCTGCAAAGATGACAATATATGTTTCATATGTCTCTTGTTCTTTAGTGTCGAAACTTTCGACATGGAAGCAAATAATATCTCCTACCTTTAACATAATATCTCGATGATTCATGGTTTTACCTGCAAAACCCGATAGGATTACTCTTCTTTGGAGGTTCTGTCTGTTGTGCCGGTTGTTCAACAGATCCTGACAATTCGGTTGTTGGGGCTGATGCCTTTTCTTCTGCAACCGAAAGCTTTGACAAGATGAGGGATAGGTTCACGATTGCAAATTGTCGTAATGTTTGATTCATTGCTTCTTCTCCGAAGTGATAATGTCAACTAACTGCCAATAATCTTCCAAGTCTACTCTTTTTTCTTGCCACTCTTCTAAGTTTATTATGGAGAATATCTTATCCACTTCATCGAACATGCCAACATTAATTAAAAAACTCCTAGCTACATATTTTTTGGAGAGGTCTTCTCCGTACATGCCTAAAATTGTGGTGTAAGTAACTTTTCCACCTATGGTTTTCCAAACGAGGATGTCTCCTACATTTAAGTTTTTGACATCAAACATCTTCATCAACTTTAATCACATAAATAGGATCCCAAACTAATCCAGGAGTAGAACTGTTTTGTCTTTTGGCATAACTGATCAAACGATACTTTTCTTCACAACCTTTTCCAAGGAAGAAGTCGTTTCTATTCGATATAATGTTGGTCTTCCAACGAATAAGTTCTCCAACTTCTGTTATAATTGTATACCCAATACACCTATCTGAACCTCTCCTGTAGATAACGACATCTCCAACTTTAAGAGACTTTATGTCATGAACCAATTGTCTAACTCTTTTATTCATTATTCTTTGGGTCCATATACGTCAATAACTTGCCAAAAATTGGAGGCATAGTCGTTCCACTTTAGTCTTTTGTAGTCTTCAAAGTTTTTATACTAATTTTTGTTTTCTCTTTATTTAAAAATCCACTTCGCTTCTCTCCATAGTTTTTGATTTCTATAACTTCACTTAATGCAAAACGGTCTAGTTCAACTTTAATTACCACAGAGTTGGCGATATTATTACCACTTTTCCAGACAATAATATCGCCAGCCTTGACATTTCCTGCAGATTTCATCTTTCCCTACATATCGTGTGGAATATAAATCTTTACTTCATTGGTATCAAAGAAAGGACGCTCCTTCTGTTCCATTGGTACAATCCACATTCTCTGACATTTTGACGGCCCAGGCTTAGGCGCATACATATCTGTCAAGACGATATGCCCATCAAAGACAAGACCATTGACATAATCTGTAGGAGCGTCAAAATCTGTACCTCCACAACTAACGCGCTTCGGCATCATCTTTTTCCCCTGCTTCCACTCAAAAACCTCATCCGTCTGGACAACATGATCGAAAGGAACTACGGTGAAGTCTGCGTGTTCTGCCAAGCCGTTGAGTTCATTGAAGAACTTGGCAAGCAACAGATCATCAACAGAGCCAGACTGATCAATGCTAACAGCGATCTTTGCCTGTCGCTTGACGACCTTTCCAGGATGGATGTAAGGCGTTCGCCTACTCAATCGCCTTACAGTGCTTCGCCTACTTGTCCTTTGCGACTTCTTGACAAAGTATCGAAGATAGCGAGCCCAATCAACAACGGCAGGACGAATCATATCCATAATGTGCTTCTGGATTTCCTGACTGATATTTCCCCAACCCTGCGAAGACTGTGATACTTCCTGAGTGGACTTCTTCAACATCTCCTTCAGGCGATTTTCTGCCATTTCCTTCAAAGTGCTCCCGTCAGTAACAGGCCCATTACCTTCTTTTCCTTCTCCTTCTCCATTCCCATTTCCTTCTCCCCACTCGCCATGATCGTCCATCTGGCCTTCTTCACCTTCTCCCATCTTGTTCTTCTGCTCTTCGTCTGACATCTCTCGAATCTTGTTGTAGTAGAACTCGGAACTTTGCATAGTTGGGAAGTCCGCAAACGGACCACGCCCAGGAAGAAGCGCAAAATCAGGTAGCTCATTAGGGATGTGGGAGTTGATTGCCATGTCTGTGGCATAATTCCACAACTTGGCAGTATGAGCATCATCCTTCTCTCCTGGCCTGCGAGTTGTAATGTGACCAAGAATGATGTGATAGAATTCGTGCATCAAAACGCCCTTGCGATATCGATCACGAACTTCCTCACTAACCCCTTCTCCCCCAATGTTCTCAAAGAAGTCGGGATTGTATGCCATCTCGAAATAACCATCATTAGTTACTCGTACTCCTGCCGTTGGGATCCCTTTGGTTGCCTTCTTCTCGACCATGCGAGAGAAGACACTAAAAAAGGGCTGGTCCCTAAGTAAAGAGTAAATGCTTTTCTGAAGATCGTAAGCCATGTTCTGCCTCTGTCTCAATTGGTGTACCCTATAATAGCACATCCTACCTGGATGGTCAATGGGAAACTATTCGATGATGAATTTCGGATCGAAAGTTCTCTCGACATAAATTGTATGGCAAATACCGAGGGTAGTTTGAACCCTCATGAGTCGAGAAACATTATGAACAATTTCTTTAAAAGTAAGAGAAGGAGTTTGCAAAAAGCTGTCCATAAATTTGATTGAAAGATCTTTTGTCAAACGAACATATAGTTCTGCAAGATTGACAAACTGCTTGTCTGTCAAGTCTTTTCGGCTCGAAATCTTTAGATCAATAAAATCATTGACAACTTCTTCTTGTTCTTTTAACGAAAGCCCGCTAAGAAATCCAAACTTTTCATTATCCATAGCTTCATGGATTTCCTTTTCATACTTCATCTTGAAAATACTCCTCAATTGGTGTACCCTATAATAGCACATCCTACCTGGATGGTCAATGGAAAATTATTCGATGATGATTTGATAATAGTTATGATACTCGTAAAGACACCTAATAGAATGCCCTACCAAGAATTTGGATTTTCCCCACAAAATCCGCACAGTACGACTGTAATTATCTATCTTATAAACAACACCATATTGTTTATTTGTTTTGTGATAGATGATTGTTCCTACTCTGATGTTTTGTTCCATTTTTTGTTCTCGATGATGAAAATGTGATAGATAACCACCCATCTATCGTGCAAGGCACCTTATATATACCTCGCCCACCCCATACAATAAGGGTAACTTCATTTAATATGATCTCTATTCTCGATGCCAAGGAACTACCATTGACAACATTGTTCCAATTAAAAATCCAACCACCAGACTTGAATATGGTATTGTTTCAATTACTGGGAATACCATAACCAATATCATCAACCCAAATATAAACGCACAAAGACAAATTACCAAAAGTGCGATAACGAAGACAACCTTGTTCAACATTTAATTACCTCCTGAAAGGAGAATCTACAGCAAGTGATACCAGAAATCCCGCCGAGATACTAGAGACCGCAACACTATATGGAAGCGTCTTTACTGCGGGGAATGCATACCACAATAAGGCGATTCCAAAATTGAGAGCAATTAGTGCGATGAAAACTAGTGTAAATGCACACACAACCTTGTTCAACATTTAATTACCTTCTTCTTCTTGATACTTCTTGTCGATATACTTTACCAGAAATGAGAACGAAAGTATTACAAACATTGCTGCTAATATCCATAAAAGTGTCGTAAGTTGTCCAAGCACTCCAAACATTACCGCCAGAAACACAGAAGAAGTCGTTGCTGCTCCTAATAGATATGATAAGATACTTTTCATTTTGTCCTCGGTGA
>Ga0233446_1001564_pt1 | contig 16718 bp, 10 predicted proteins | sample SI_124_October20_4_FD_182780 | JGI IMG/M metagenome (GOLD analysis project Ga0233446, IMG submission 182780) | Seawater microbial communities from Saanich Inlet, British Columbia, Canada - SI_124_October2016_120_MG | ecosystem: Environmental > Aquatic > Marine > Inlet | place: Canada: British...
TGGCATCAAGAAAAGCATCAATTAAACGAAGTACTAAAGAAACCAGCGTCGCTGTTTCAGTTAATTTAGATGGAATGGGAAAAACAAGTATCAAAACAGGCATTAATTTTCTTGATCACTTGATTGTTTCATTTGGAAAACACAGTATGATGGATCTCAAAGTAGATGCAAAATCAAATGATGGAATTGAGCATCACCTAATTGAGGATACTGCAATTACAATTGGTCAAACAATTGACAAAGCCCTTAGCTCAAGACGTGGAATAACAAGATTTAGCTATGCATCAGTACCTATGGATGAATCATTAGCAGAAGCATCAATTGATTTAGTTAAACGACCATTTTGGAAATTAACTTTATCAATTAAACGAAGTAAAATTGAAAATATTTCCAAAGAAGATTTGGAGCATTTTTTTCAATCATTACTGCAAAATCTGAATAGTTGTATTCACCTTACTGTAAAGTATGGAGAAAATGATCACCACAAAGTAGAATCTGCAATAAAATCACTTGCTGTTGCATTTAGAAATGCATCTACCTTAGATAAAAAACAAAAAGGAATTCCAAGTACAAAAGGTTCAATGTAATGGTAAGTGTTGCAATTTTTGATTATGGTGCTGGAAATATTTTCAGCTTAAAAAATTCCCTTGAAAAAGTAGGCGCCACAGTTGATGTAATTTCTAATTTTGATAAACCTAATGATTATTCTGGGGTGTTACTCCCAGGTGTTGGAAATTTTGATCCTGCAATTCATAGTATTGTAGATTTTTCTAAAACCCAATTCAAAGATTATGTTGGCAATACACCAGTTCTTGGAATTTGTCTTGGAATGGAAATATTTTTTGAAAAAAGTGAGGAAGGAAAGGAAAAAGGTCTTGGTATAATGGATGGTGAAGTAGTTGTTTTACCTGATTCAATGAAGGTACCTCATATGGGTTGGAATGATTTGGAGATTAAAAAACCGGGGAAAATTTTGGAAGGTGTTGAGAATGGTTCTTGGGTTTATTTTGTACATTCGTATAGAGTAAAACCTATTTCAAATGATATTATTACCGCAGAATCTGATTATGGAATTAAAGTTCCAGCTGTAGTGGAATATGAGAATTTTTTTGGGACACAATTTCATCCAGAAAAATCAAGTACTGTTGGAAAAATAATGCTAAAAAATTTCCTTGATGTGTGTAAGAAATGAAAGTAATTCCAGCAATCGATTTGATGAATGGGCAAGTGGTTAGATTGTACAAGGGTGATCCCAAACAAAAGACTGTGTATGATGATAATCCTATCGAAGTTGCAAAAAAATGGGAAGCACATGGTGCTGATATGTTACACATTGTGGATTTAGATGCCACATTGGGAATTGGCTCTAATCTTGAAATTATTAAAAATATTTTAAAAGAAATCACTATTCCTGTTGAAGTTGCAGGTGGTTTGAGAACTGAATCATTAATTTTGGATGTCATAAAAATTTCAAATAGAATTGTAATTGGAACTTTGGCATTTAAGAATAAAGAATTATTGAAAAAATTACTTTTATCTTTAGGTTCTGAAAAAATTGTTATTTCAGTTGATCATATGGATGGTGAAATAGTAATTCATGGATGGCAAGACAAAACTGGCATCAAACTAATTGATTCAATTAAAGAATTTTTAGAAATGGGGTTTACTGAATTTTTACTAACTAATGTAAGTAAAGATGGAACAATGGAGGGGCCTGATTTAGAATATTTAGAACAAGCCTGTAATTTGGAGAATACAAATATCATTGCAAGTGGGGGAATTTCCCATGTTAATGATATTAAAGATGTAAAAGAAAAAAATGCATTTGGTGTTATTTTAGGAAAGGCTCTATATGAAAATAAAATAACTATTGAGGAGGCAAAGAAACTATCATGACCCTAACTAAGCGAATCATTCCTTGTCTTGATGTAAAAAATGGTAGAGTTGTAAAGGGATTAAATTTTGAATCCATTAAAGATGCAGGTGATCCTGTAGAACTTGCTGCAAAATATAGTAATGAAGGTGCAGATGAATTAGTTTTTTTAGATATCACAGCATCTGATGAACAAAGAAAAACTCTCAAAGATTTAGTTAGAGATGTAGCATCTGTTATTGATATTCCATTTACTGTTGGAGGTGGTGTAAAATCACTGGATGATGCAAGAAATATTTTACTTAATGGTGCAGACAAAGTAGGTATTAACACAGGTGCAATAAAAAATCCTGCAGTGATTACTGAATTAATGGAATTGTTTGGTAGACAATGTATTGTAATTGCAATTGACGCTAAAAGAAATTATGAAATTAAAGACAGTGTAAATATTTTTTCAGAAAATGACAAAAAATTTTGGTTTGAGGTTTTCATTTATGGTGGGAAAGAAGGAACCGGCCTTGATGTTATAGAATGGGCAAAAAAAGCTCAGAGTCTTGGAGCTGGAGAAATTCTTCTTACTAGTATTGATAAAGATGGTACAAAGGATGGTTATGATGTATTGTTGACTAGTAAAATTGTTGATTCTTTATCTATTCCAGTAATTGCATCAGGAGGATGTGGTAAACCTGATGATATGGTTGAGATTTTCCAAAAATCAAATGTTGATGCAGCACTTGCAGCATCGATTTTTCACTATGATACACATGGTGTAACTGGAGTAAAGGAATTTCTTAAAGGAAAAAAAATACCTGTAAGATTATAATAGTTAATATTTTAATTCCATTCATGCAGAAATCTATTGATGATATTGATTTTGAAAAAAGTGATGGATTAATTCCAATCATAGTTCAAGATGTAAACACAAAAGATGTACTCACTTTAGCATATTCTAATAAAGAATCTCTTGAATTAACAAAGAAAACTGGAAATTCTTGGTTTTGGAGTCGTTCAAGAAATAAACTTTGGATGAAAGGAGAAGAATCAGGTAATACTCAAAAGGTAAAAGAAATTTTAGTTGATTGTGATTCTGATGCTGTTATTTATCTTGTTGAACCATCAGGACCTGCATGTCACACTGGTGAAAAAGTCTGTTTTCATAATAATTTAGAATAATAATTAACAAACAGGTTCAATATTTGTTCCTCCAACAATACCTCGTTTTTCATTCACATCAAATTGTATATTTGCATATTCAGTTCCTCTGAAAACTAAAAACCATGTTCCATCTAAATCATCTATTGAACATATTCCTTTAATTTTTGATATTGAAGGTTCAAAGTATTGATTAAATGTTGGATTTTTTGTTTCATCAAATGGAATTGAAAGATAAAATTTGGTATGAGTGTCATTATGTGGTCTCATTACTGCTATATCTCCTTTCTCACCTATTTGCAATCCTCCCATTCTGATGAATATTTTTTCACCAATGGCATATTCCTTACGATCAATTTGGAATGGCCCTGATGTTTGCCATTCCCTGTCGTTATTTTTGTAAATGTATTCTCCATCATCTAGAATTTCTCCATCATCTAGAATTTCATCATATTTTTTTTCAACTTCAGGAATATCCGCTGGTTGAATTTCTTTGTCAATTGTATCTTCAACTTCTGCAATATCTGATTCTTGATTTAATGTAATAATTACACCTATGATAACCATGATAAACACTAGTCCTACGAGTACTCCAATCATAGAACTAGTTTTCATAGGATTATTTTTTTTAAAATCTCTAAAAACCTTACTCTTAGTTATAATTTTTTTATTATTTTCCAAAACCTATTTTTCCCCTTATGATTACTATGATTCATTATATTTTTTGATCCTTAAAATTAAGTATTGCTTAACTTGATATTAGGATTTTTTATCTATAGTATGAGAACAAAAATTGATCTTGACTAGAACTTCATTACAATGCAGAGAATGTAAAAAAGAATATCAAACTGCTTTCAAGTATATCTGTGATGAATGTTTTGGACCACTTGATGTAAAATATAACTTTCCTACAATTACAAAAGAGACATTTTCTAACCGTGAACACACCTATTGGAGATATTTTGAATTGTTGCCAATAGAAGAAAAATCAAATATTGTAAGTATTGGTGCTGGTATGACTCCTCTTATCAAAGCTGATAATCTTGGAAAAAAATTAGGATTAAACAATCTTTACATCAAAAATGATTCTGTAAACCCTACATTTTCATTTAAAGATAGACCAGCTGGTGTTGCAATTTCTAAAGCAAAAGAATTTGGATTATCTGCTGTTGGTTGTGCATCAACTGGAAACTTGGCATCTGCAACTGCTGCACATGCTGCAAAAGCTGGACTACCTTGCCATGTATTTGCACCAAGTAATATTGAGATGGCAAAAATCGCACAAGCATTATCCTATGGCGCCAATTACATTGCAGTTGATGGAACATATGATGATGCAAATACAATAGCTGCCCAAATTGGAGATAGCAAAGGAATTGGTGTAGTGAATATTAACATGCGTTCACATTATGTTGAAGGTTCTAAAACATTTTCATTTGAAGTTGCAGAACAACTTGATTGGCAAGTCCCTGATCAATTAATAGTTCCAGTAGGTAGTGGTGCAATGCTTAATGCAATTTGTAAAGGATTTGAAGAATTACAAACAGTTTCACTACTTGATGATGTTTCTAATATGCACATGATTGCAGCTCAACCTCATGGTTGTGCACCTATTGTTGATGCATTTAAGAAAAACAGTAATGACGTAATCCCAGTTGAACACCCTGATACTGTTGCAAAGAGTTTGGCAATAGGTGATCCTGGTGATGGTCGATATGTTTTGAAGCGTTTACAGCAGTATAATGGATTTGCAGAAGAATCAAACAACAAAGAAATTCTTGATGCAATTTTACTTCTTGCACAAACTGAAGGAATATTCACAGAACCTGCTGGTGGTGTTTCTATCTCCGTTCTTCAAAAAATGGTTGAACAGGGAAAAATTGATGCAAATGATAAAGTCGTATGCTATGTAACTGGTAACGGTCTGAAAGCAACCGAATCTATTATGGAAGTTTTACAAAAACCAACTGTGATGAAAGCAGATGTTGGGGAAATATCGGCGGTAGTTAACTAATGGCAAATATTTCATTTACAATTCCATCTGTACTAAATCATAGTGGTGGCGAGAAGAAAACAGAAATTTCAGCTGATTCTCTAACTGACGCATTTGCAAAAATTTCAGATATTATGGGTGATGATTTTAAACGTCGAGTATTGGAAGGTGATGGAACTCCACGTTCCTTGATCAATATTTACATCAACGGAAAAAATGCAAAATTTGCAAATGGAATGGACACTCCTCTAAATGAAGGTGATGAAGTTTACATATTACCTGCAGTTGCAGGAGGTTCTGAGGAATTATCCCCAAAAGAACTAGATAAATTTTCAAGACAAGTGATGTTAGAAGAAATAGGATATGGTGGGCAATTAAAATTAAAAAATTCCAAAGTTTGTGTTGTTGGAACTGGTGGTTTAGGACATCCAATAATTTCTAGATTAGCTACAATGGGAGTTGGAAACTTACGTATTGTTGATAGAGATGTAATTGAATTGTCTAATTTACATAGACAAATGATGTTTGATGAAGATGATATAGGACAAGTTAAAGTGGAAGTAGCTGCAAAAAAATTACATAAATTAAACCCTGATTGTAACATTGAATCTCTAGCTATATCAATAAATGATTATACTGCATTAGAAGTTGTTGAGGGATGTGATGTTGTAATTGATGCCCTTGATAGTGTTAATGCAAGATATGCATTAAACAAAGCTTGTGTAGAATTTGATATTCCATTTGTTACAGGAGCTGCAGTTGGTACATCTGGTCAAGTATTTACTATTTTACCAAAAAAATCTGCATGTTATTTTTGTATGTTTCCTGAATTAGATGAAAATACAATGCCAACATGTAGTATTGAAGGTGTTCACCCACCAATTCTTTCTATTGTTGGTGCAATTGAAGTTGCAGAAGCTGTAAAAATAATACTAGGAAAAACTCCAAATCTTTCTGAAAGAATATTACATGTTGATTTGGAAAATTTGGATTTTAACAGTACTAGAACATTCAGAGCTGAGGAATGTCCAATTTGTGGAACTGGAAAATTAAAAGTTGAAGAAAAACAAGAATTACTTTTAGAAGAATTATGTGGAAGAAATAGAGGTAAGAGAACTTATTCTATTACTCCTACTGAAACTTTTGATCTTGATATTTCAAGTGTTACAGCAGTTGGAAAAGAAAAAGGATTTCTAGTTGAGAATTTAGGTAACTTGGGATTATCAATGAGAACAAATGATCTGTCTGTTAATTTTATGAAGAGAGGTTCTGCAGTAGTTGTTGGTTCAAAAGATGAATCTGATGCAATATCATTGTACAAAAGCCTCTTGGGTAAAGAGATCAAAGTTTGAAATAGTCTATAATAATTTCGTGATAAGTAACAGAATATTGAAAAAAATTTGGATCAATAAATTATTTAGATAACTATTTGTAATTCTTATAACATATTTTATAAAAAATTTATTAAATTCTAAAATCTTCTCAAAATATCTCAGTATTTGATGAATTTGTGGACAATTCGTCCATTAGGCTTTTATACTAATTTTTAAGAAAAATACCAATAACATGAATAACGAAATAGGACGTAAAATAACTAGTCTTACATTAATGACAATTATGTTAGCCGGTGGTATGGTAATTGCTGCTCCATCTATGATGCCAGTAGCTCATGCTGCCAACGCTAACCTATTTGTTTCCGCAGAAAACTCACAGTTTGATAATTATATGTCAGGACCTCAAGTAATTGAGGTCGTTGTCATTGATAGTGATATCGATGATACTGATGAGGCAAAAGGTGAACCAGACGTTACAATAAACGGTAAAATACTTAGAATGGTACAAGCCGTAGATGGTAACTGGTATGGTTACTTTGCAGATAGAGATATGGCATCCAAAGCCGATGCAACCGCCGATAATAACGACGGTAGAGTAGGCAGTGGATTGGACTTTGGTACATTATGTGCAACAGGTGATACTACAGATGCCGCAATAGGATTCAATGTCGACGATACAGTCGGTATTGCTATGCCTTTTAACGGTAACGTAACTGATGGTGGTGGTTCTAATGGAACTGCTGCAGCTCCACACACATTGACAGTACAATGTAACGGTGCACATCAAACAGGATCAGGATTACCTAATCCTCCTTCTAATGGTACCATGAATGTTGTAAGAGAAGCTAAACAACCAAATCTAACCTTAACTGGTTCTGATACTAATGGACAAATCGGTCTTAATGCTACCATCACTGGCGAAACAGCCACTGGTGCAGCTGGAGATCAATTTGATCACGTTTGGCCTTTCATCCAACTATATGCTCTAAACCCAACTGGTAATGTTATCGTACAGTACAACAAAGGTGGTGGTGTTCAATCAACAACACTTACTTTTGATACTGTTGATCAATTTGCCGGAGCAGCTTTAGATAGATCCGTCTATACTAGAGATGCACAGGTACATGCAACTATTACTGACCTTTGGCTTAACATTGACCCAACTGATGAAGACTCTTGGACATGGACCACACTAGCTTCCAACAGCACCGGATATTATCAATTATTCGATGAAAATGGAAATAGATCTGCAGATGGTGCAATTACAACTGATAGTGATGTTGTAACTGTATCTGGCAATTTAATGTGTGAAGATAACTGTATTCTATTACTAAATACCGATCAACAGGGTACTGGTACCGCAGTCGTTAGCTTAAATGATAACGATGATGTGGTAACCTCAACTGTAGCAGCAACACAAGGAGCAACTAGCAGCCTTTCAGCAGCTAGTCAACCAATTACTCTTACAGAACAGGGACCAAACTCTGGTGTCTTCGGTACTTATGATGAATCTGATGTCTCCATTGTCCAAATCACAGCTAATGCTTTAAGAGGCACATCAGCAACACTTGATTACAATGAATCACCAGCATCAATCCTTGTAGGATTTGACTTTGGTGTAATTGATATTCAAGCAGTTGATGATGAATGGAACTCTGGTGAAGAGGTCCCAGTAGTCTTAACTGACTTTGATGCCAACAAAAACAGCAGAGCTGATGAAGATTTAGATTTGAACGCAAATGCAACAGCATTGATACCATCCTTACAAACAGGTGATCCTTTCACTTTAGGTGACGGATCTAACATATCAATTGCATATACTAATACAACAGACATTTTCGAAAATGGTCAATCTATCGGTCTAACCGATATTGATTGGACAACTGCTACTGCTAACACAACAGGATCAATGTTGGTACAAGCATTCAGCCAGAGAGGAATTGTCGATACAGCAGCTACACTAGCTGATACTAACACTATCATCATTGATTTGAACACCAACATTGGTGAACTCAAAAAATCAATTCGTGATACAAGACCAGCAGCAACAGATCGTCTGCATGGATTTAACTTCCTTAACTTGGATGTTAGAAGTGTTACCAGCTCAACTGTTGATGTTTATGTATTAAACAATACCCAAGGTACAGTTGCCGGTCTAAACGGTGCTGACATGATTCAAGAATCAGCTACCACTGGTGCATTGTTAATTGCAAATGACGTCAAACCTCAATCACTCACAAGTCTAAATAATACCAAAATCAATGATGCACTCTTTGATGCTATTACCCCAGACACTACAAACATTAGTTTGATGGTTGTTGCAAACGCAACATTTACTGAGGATACTACATCTGATCCAATAGTTATTGACTTCTTCTCATATGGTTTCATAAATGATGGTTTGGAAGCAGGCGAAAGAATCGCAAACCAAATCATTAGATTGGAATTAGAGGAGAGTGGTGATAATACAAGTACCTTTGAAGGTTCACTTGAATATGTCATGGTCAATCAACTAAACATACTTGATGAAGCCACATACACCGGTTTATCTACAGTCGCAAATGATCCGTCATTTGTTGTCATTGAAGATTTAACTGATGAAGATGCACCAAGAGTCAATTATCTTGACCTTGGTTCAGATGGTGTGTCTACACAAGTAGCTGATCAAGAAGAAGCTCCATCACATTCTGGTATTGTGTCATTTGACTCAAATAATTATAAAACTGCAGATACTGTAACTATTACACTCGAAGACTTAGATCTCAACGTAGATTCTGATCTCATCGAAATCTATACTGTCGTAACAACTGCCGGTGACGCTAATCGCGATGCCGTTGGTAGTAGAGGCGGTCCAGCAGGTACCTCCATTACATTAAGTAATGGTGATCAACTTGGTAGATTACTCGATGTAACATTTGACGATCAAAAATGGACAGCAGCAAACACCTGTGGCTTAGCTTCAGGTATTGATGCTGGTCTTGGTGCAACTGGATTCACATTAGTTGAATCTGGTGCAGCAACAGGTACCTTCACAGGTGACTTCCAAATCCCATCTGCATGGTGTAGATCTGGTGCAACCTCTTCGGAGAGTGCAACCGGTCTAGACGTTGAAGTTAACTATGTTGACTTCAGAGATGCATCTGGAGAAGTCATCGAAGTTGGTGACTCTGCAGGAGTTCGTGCAAATACCGGTTCAATATCCCTCGACAGAACAGTTTACCCAGTACCATTTGGTGTTGAGTCAGACTTTACTGCCGATGCTACTAATGAAGCACCAACAGGTAGAGCATTATTCCCAATTCACGCAAGTGGAATGAATACTGCTGCAACCTCCGCCTCAGGCGAAGGTCTACAAACTGGTGAATTCATTACCGGAGGAGATTTAATTATCCACGTTAGGGTTAATGACCCAGACTTTGACATTTCCGCATCAGGTGAAGATAGTATCAACGCAAATGCAACAACTGGAGTAGGACCAGTGAAGCTCTCTGTTATCAGAGGTTCTTCATCTGTCATACTTGGTTATGCAGGTGGTAATGCTGCCTTAGATGGATCCATTAATACCGATGCATCTGCTATTGCTTCAAGTGATACCAGAGAATTCGGTCCAATGACTGAAATCGCACCAGACGCAGGAATATTTGAATCTGACATTACAATTAGGTATACTGACGGTCCAGCATCCACTAAATGTTCTAGTGTCACTGACACATGGACACCATTAGATGGAACAGCTGCTGCTGTCAATAATGAAGCAAGCAGATTTGACGTTGCCGCAACAACTGGTGATTATTGTATCTTACAAGGAGATATTCTCCAAGTAGAATATACAGACCCAGCTGATGCATCAGGTGATGTTAATACTGTAACTGATTCAGCTACCTTTGACCTAAGAAACGGTGTATTACAATCTGACAAATCCGTATACATTATTGGATCTGACATGATCTTGACCCTCATTGAACCAGACTTCGATTTGGACAATGACCAGGCTGAGACCTATGACTTGGACTTAATTGAATGGGACTCTGATGCCGCAACTATCACCATGGGTGATCAGGACGGCGAAGGAGCAACATTCGACCCAGAACCACTTAACTTTAGAGAAACAGGTGACTCTACTGGAATCTTCCAGATTGTTATCGAAATCCCAGAAGTTTTAGCTGGTGACAGATTAGAAAGAGGAGAAGAAATTGTTCTCGAGTACACTGATTGGGGTCCATCCGGATCTGACTATGTAGGTGAAGAAGAAGAAGATGTTAACATAACAATCTTCACTTCTAACTTCGGAGCAACTGTAGAGCTTGACCAAAAAGTTTACACATGGACTGATAAAGTATACATTACTATTGTCGCACCAGATCACAATTTCGATGGTGACTTAATTGACGCAATTGGAGAAACTAGCTTAGACCCAATAAAGGTCGCAACTAGAGGATTCAATATCGACACTTACAAACTCGTCGAAACTGGTACTGACACAGGCATCTTTACTGGTGAGGTTATCCTTACTGGATTTACACACGATGCTGATGGTGACACCGCAACCGGTGACACAAGTGGTAATGATGTAACCCAAGGAACCGCAGCAGGTAATGGACCAACAGATGGAACATTGCCAGCAGATGATGATGACGGACTTACTGTCTCCTTTGAATTCTCAGAGGATGAAACTGTAGTCGGTTCAGCACTCATTAGATGGAACATTGGTGAAGTTCAGTGGCTTGAAGCAAGCTATCCAGCTAGCGGAACAGGTGTAACAAGAATTATTGATCCAGATATGAACTTAGATCCAGAAGCAGTCGACAACTTCGATGTCGATGTGTGGTCTGACTCCGATGCCGGAGGTATTGACCTTACTGTAACTGAGACTAATGAGGCAACCGGAATATTCGAAGGTACTGTGTTCTTCACAACTACCGATGAATCTTCTGGTCACAGACTCAGAGTCGCAGAAGGTGACACTGTCACCGCAGAATATGAGGACAATACATTACCAGATCCGTACACAACTGCAGATGAACTTGATATTACTGCCACATCACTAATCGGCACTGTAGTACCACCTCTCGAGAGAGCACCAGCTGCTAACTTGAGAACCGTTGATGCATTCGGTAACAGCTTAGATTCTGTTTCCGTTGACCAACAGGTACAAATCAGCGCTGACTTAGCAAATGGTCAGGATAGAGAGCAAACATTTGCATACTTGGTACAGATCCAGGATGGCAATGGTGTTACAGTCTCACTAGCATGGATTACAGGTTCACTATCAGCAGGTCAATCATTCAGCCCAGCATTATCATGGATTCCAACCGAAAGTGGTAGCTACACAGCAACCGCATTTGTATGGGAATCAGTTGATAATCCTACGGCATTGTCACCTCCAGTTAGTACAACAGTAACTGTTCAGTAAGAAAACTAGTTCACATTTTCCTTTTTTTCTTTTTTTTGAATACCTCTTAACGTAAGTTATAGACAATTTTTTCAAAAGTAATATCTATGAGTAACCTTGCAATTAATTAAATTGAAAATTCACATTTTATTCTCTGTATTGATTATTTTTCTATTTGCTCAAACCCCAAGTTCATTTTCTGAAGGTCTAGAATTATTTACAAATAGTAAGGTCTACTCTCCTGAACATAATTTACAAGTATATGGAAATGGATTACCTGAAGAAAATTTAATTATTAGAGTTTTTGCGCCAGATGAATCAATTGCAAAATTTGATCAAATAACTACTGAAAAAGATGGTTCTTTTAATTATGGATTATTAACTTGGCCTGCACCATCAACTGATTTTCCATATGGTACCTATACCGTTGAATTGATTAGTACTGAACAAAATGGATTATCACAAAAAATTGATATTAAATTTTCATCAACAACAGATCTACTTGATGTAACTGTAGAGAGATTTGTTAATACTTTGGTGTTTGCCCCAGAAACAGCAGCAATTGGTCAACCAATTCGTGTATTTGTCCAAACTACTAGTGATGGTCTTTTGATAGGAGGTGACCCAAAAGAATTATTGGGTACAACACATGTTCATCTTCCATCTGGATTATCTGTTACACTTACAAATGCATTCAAAATACTGCATCAAGGATTGTATTATGTAGATTACACTCCAATTGAAGAAGGAACTCATGTATTTCATGTAGTTGCATTTAGTCAGGGTACAACATCACATGGTTCAGCTGCAACAAATGTTCTAAGTCAAGATTTGGGAGGAATTTCAGAACAAATAATCAAATTAAATTCAATTTTAGATGAAACATCAGGCGAACTTGATATATTGAAATCTGAAATTGCAGGATTTGATAGCACCTTAGAACAAGCAAGTAATAAAATTGATGAAAGTACTGGCACTATTTCTACATCTGTAGAATATATCAGTGAAGCTTCATCCCAACTAAACTCTTTATTATTTCCAATTATAGCCTCAATAGGAATTATTGTTGCACTACAAATTACAATTATTGCCAGAAGAAGATGATTATAATAATACGAGAAAAGGAAATTAATTAACATGCCGAAAACGGCGATTTTATTTTTTGTTGTATTTCTTTTATTAGCATTTACAAATTCATTAGCATTTACAAATTCTTTTGCATTTACTACTGGTGATTTAGTTTTTGAAGAAAATATCGTAGATTATCTTAATTTTAATTCAGGTATTATACAAATAGATCCTGATTTTTTTAATGAAAATGATATTAAACGATATTTGATTTTTGGAACTAATTCACAAAAAACAGATTTTTTAAAAAATAATTCACTATATGGAATTCAATCTGATAGCGGCTTTTTTTATGTATCTACTCTTTCTGAAAAATCTGCATCTTCTCTAGTTTCCCAAGGTTATAATGTAATTGAAGATTCTAAATTGGATTTTCATATGTCTGATGATATAATTTTAGATGCTTCAAGAATTGGTGAAATTACAGGTTCAAGTATTGTTAAAAAAAAGTATGATGCATCAGGGGATGGAACTGTAATTGCAATTGTGGATACTGGAGTTGACTTTTCTAATCCTGACATTCAGCATTCTCTTGCAAGAGATAAATTTAATCATCCTATCATGCTTGATCCAGACGGACAAGGAATCGTTTTAACAAATTCAACTTTTTTTGCATATATTGATAATAATGAAATAATTCGAAATTATACTAAATCAATTCCTTCCCATATGACTTCATCAGTATATGTTACATCAGATGGTGTATTTCTTGATCTATCTAAAGATGGAAAAGGTAGCGAAATTCCAATTTACAATTCCTTTTTTCCACAACTTGGTACTGCAATTTTTAATGGAACATTAACTAATGATATGAAAATTGGTGAAGATAATAGAAATTATATTAAATCAAAAAGCGGCGTGTATCATTTAGGTATAATTTATCAAGGTGCATTACAAGGACCACTTGCTAGAATACAAGTTGTACCTGTTCTTGTAGTTGACTCTTTTACTGCTGGAGTTTATGATACGATAATTCCTGATTTGAGTACTTCGTGGAAAGATTATACAAGATATGATTTGAAATCGGGAGAGGAACCTGACTATGATTTTGATTTTACTGATGAAAAACCAATCGTATTGGGAAGCGGAAATGAATTTCTTGTTTATGATTCAAACGGTGATGGGAAAAATGATTTTAGTGCAGGAACAGTTGGTGCAAGAGTTCTTGATGTGTATGGTGTTATTGGAAATGATTTTACTGATATTGATGATAACCTAAATGCAATTAATGGAACTTTATTACCCCCTTTAGATTCTGACGGTGCATTTTTTGGTATAATGACTGATTTTATGGGACATGGAACTTCCAGTGCAGCATCAATTACTTCACGTGGACAAGAAACATATGATATTTACAACAATACTAAAAGACATTCTATAATTGGTGTGGCACCAGATGCAAAAATTTTACCTGTTAAAGCATTATGGTTTGGCGATACTGTCTATGGTTGGTTATGGTCTGCAGGATTTGAAAATAAAGATCATAGTTGGGAATTTTCAGGAAAACCGCGTGTCGATATAATTTCCAATAGTTGGGGCGTATCAAATTTTCCTTCTTTTAATTCATCTCCTGGAATGGATGTATTGTCATTAATTCTGAGTATACTTGTAACTCCTCATTCTTTAGATGATGATTATCCTGGTGTTACAATAATTTCTAGTGCAGGTAACTCTGGACATGGATATGGTACCATGGGATTACCTAATGCATCTCCTTTTGGAATTTCAGTTGGTGCAACAACTAACAATGTATTTGTTGGATACGGACCTTTCAAAGATCAACCTAGATTTGGAAATACAATTGATCATTATAATCATGTAGTTGATTTTTCTAGTAGGGGACCAAGTTCAATTGGTGATCCAAAACCTGACATTATGAGTATTGGTGCACATGGATTTACACCATCAAATGTTTTAAAAACTCAAAAAGATTCTAAAGATGAATCATTTTCTTTGTTTGGTGGAACTAGTATGGCTGCCCCTATTGTATCTGGAATTGCAGCAATTCTGATGGATGAAATGACAAAACAATCACAAGATTATGATTCATTTTTAATTAAAAATATTTTAATGTCTACTGCAACTGATCTAAACAATGATCCTTTCACTCAAGGTTCTGGTTTAGCAAATATTGATTCTGCATTAAATTATGTTCATGGCACTGAAGGAGTTTTTATCGTGTATAATGATGCATCATATCAAAATATTAAAAAAGTAATTGAACCTGCAATTGATAACATTAATTCTGCATCTATTGGATTTGAAAAATTCCAATTTCCATCAAAATCATTTCCTATGACTAGTTGGTTTGCTGGGCAATTATTTCCTGGAGATAGGACAACTTCTACATTTACCATAAAAAACCCAACAAATGACACGCTTACAGTAAATATTAAATCAGAAAATCTATCGTTAATATCTAAAACTCAATTTAATGGGACTACCATTCCTCGACAACAAGATTCTATTTTAAACAAAACTAATTCTTTTATTCCAAATTATGTACAGTTATCTGATGTAAACAACCAAACTGAACTTGGTGATTTTTTCAATAAACAAAATCCTATCCCTGATAAATCATCTTTGATGATTCTAAATGTAAATTTCCCCTTTACTGAATTTATGAATAGTACAACAAATGTTTATGCAGATGAAATCAAAATTTCTTCATTATATCTATACGATTGGGTTGATAGTAATAATAATACAAAAATTACAAGTGATGAATTATCTATGATAAATAGATCTGGTTCTTGGGGGACAGTTCAGGAATTAAGAGTTTCAGAACCTCAAGAAAAATTTGAAGGTGTACCGTTAGTTGGAGTTTATCCAGTACCTTCAAAATATTCTTACTGGTTAGGTGATACAAAACAAAATTCAACTTCTATGGAATACACTCTTTCTGCAAGTTATTATCAAAAAGATGATTGGTCTATGATGTGGCCTGAAACTGAATTAATTTCTGTCCCTCCCAATGATATTTCTACAATTGATGTAACATTAGTTACTCCAACTGATTTACAAACAGGAGTTTATCAAGGATTTTTAACTTTTGAAAGTGATCAACACATTGTAAATGCTCCCGTATCTTTTGTAATTAAACAACCAATATTAGAAAATGATTCTACTGTTTTGATTAAAGGAAAACAAAGTGATGATGTTCTTTATGGATCTGGATACACAAAAGGTGCATTTGATATGGTTAATCGTTACATGGCAGGCGATTGGAGACAATATTATTTTGATATTCAAAATGAATCTATTAATTCTGCATCCATAGAACTTTCATGGATTACTGATGATACAAATTTAGCAGTATTTGTAATGGATCCATCTGGAAACATAATACAAACTAATGTTCCATCTGGTGTCTTTGGTCATTTCCTTGGATGGCCTTCACTTGATTGGTTGGGTAATTCTCCCTTTAGTCAAGGTGGAGGATTTTATCCTGTAAAAAATAAAGATGATACATCAACTGTTCTTTATGCACCAATTAATCAAACTGGCACTTACACACTTTTAACACACTCAACTTTGTTTGGAGGAATTTCTACTACTGAACCAATTACACTTGCTGCAAAATTTTCAAACATTCCATCTGATATTATTCCTAAAAATGAACAGATTGATAATGAATCTGAAAGTATAATTCCTCAAGAAAAGTCTATACTTCTTCATGAAACTATTCCTGAAGATAAAATTATTGAAAATACTTTATCTAATTCATCACTAGGATTAGGGGTTGCAATCGGAATTGTTATTGGTATTGCGATCGGAATTGTTTTTGTATTTATCATTAGACAAAAATCTTCCAAATAATTGAATAAGGTTTATAAGCAATTTGAC
>Ga0233446_1001567_pt1 | contig 16694 bp, 23 predicted proteins | sample SI_124_October20_4_FD_182780 | JGI IMG/M metagenome (GOLD analysis project Ga0233446, IMG submission 182780) | Seawater microbial communities from Saanich Inlet, British Columbia, Canada - SI_124_October2016_120_MG | ecosystem: Environmental > Aquatic > Marine > Inlet | place: Canada: British...
GGCAAACGGGAAAAATAACTAAATTGATTGGTGGTATTGGCGCAAGACAAAAAGCTCATGTTAAATTAGATAAAACAAAGAAAACAGTAATTGATATTTTAACATCAACTGATTTAATTAAAGAATCTGTTGAGATTAACGAAGCAGTACTTGATGAAGGTGTTTCGTCAGAGGCTAAGTCTGTTATGAGAGAAATCAATAAACATCTGAAAATTCTTAAAACTGAACTCAAGACATCTGATGAAAATCAAGATTGGAAAGCTCGTTTGAATAGGATTGAAGGTATCATCGGAAAGGTGAAATGGACCGTAGAAGAATCACTTGATGAAGGTGCTAATCTACAAATCTTCAAAGATAGTGGATATATGATGCAACGTAATGGAAAGGGTTCAACTTTCACAATTTTCTACGGAAAGAAAGCAGTTGCCCATGGTCAATCAAAAGGTGGTAAAGTAAACCCAGCAACTGTTAATAAAAATACTACATTGACTTGGACTATTCCGAGCAAAAATAATATGACTACTCCATTGAGTGGTGTTGATGCTGTAAAATACCTTAAAAAGAATTTAATTGAATCTGTTGAACTTGACGAAGCATACGACAGAGGTTCTATTCGTGATTTTAAAGTTGGTGATAAAGTAAAATTCGTAGATGATAAATCTAGTTACCATGGGCAAACGGGAAAAATAACTAAATTGATTGGTGGTATTGCCGCAAGACAAAAAGCTCATGTTAAATTAGATAAAACAAAGAAAACAGTAATTGATATTTTAACATCAACTGATTTAATTAAAGAATCAGTTGAAGAAGGCAGAGAAGATCTTAAAAAGGCATTCTTAAAAGGACCAAAGAAAACTGGTAAAGATGTTGAAAAAGAATTAAAAAAAGTCAAGGCAGGTAGTAAGTTGTCTATTCAACACAACAAAGGCATTGGTAGATCTGGTGTTGGTGGCGGTGTTGTCATTTCAGTGAAGGGTGATAAGGTAAAAATTAAACCGACTGCTTCAAATGAACCATCTGAAATTGATGCGAAGGATATTACCTTTATGACATTAATGAAAGAATCAGTTGACCTTGAAGAAGGTGTTTCACTTTTAAAGAAAGGAAAATATGAATTAACGGCTGATGGTAAATCATCTGTTGGTGTTACATTATCATTAAGACATAAGGGTAAGCAAATTATAACTGGTACCAAGAAAGATGGTATGTTTATAATGGCATTTGAAAAGCATAATGTAAGAAACAAATTACCTAAAGGTGCTGAAATTGTTAAAAAAGGCAAGTGGATGCATATTGGATTTAAAAAGGCCGATGATGTAATTGCATATGCTAAAGGTCAAGGATTTGTAGCTGACAATAAAGGTGTTGCTGAATCGTTGGTAATGTCTGGTGACTACGAAGTATATTCTTCTGGTGGTATGTTATTCTTAACATTCAATGAAGAAGTAATTGCATCAGGTTCTGAAAAGAATGAACAATTCGTGTTTGGATTCAAACATAAAGACATTAATCATAATGCACGTTACCAACCTGCTGGTATGGTTAGCAAAACTGCTGACTTTACTCATATTGGGTTTGACTCAGTTTATGAAGCCATTTCATTTGCTAGAAAACATAAAATCACTGAAGACATCAGATTAGATGAAATCAGTAGAAAAGAATTAGATACTATTAAAGGTATTGCAAAGAAAGCAGTTGCTGATAAACCTAAACTAAAAGCATTGAAGTCAAGTCCAGATCTATTAAATGTTGTTACGGTTATTGACCAAGCAGTTAAAGCAAAGAAAGAATTATTTGACTTCACTCCATTACTAAAGAAAGCAGGTTTAAAAGCATCTGCATCTACTTCTCCAGTCGGCCACGTAAGAGTATCAACTAGAGGTAAAGATATATTAATCTATTCTAAGAAATATTTAGAGAAAGGTGAACGTGCTGAGTTAATCGGTAAGTACGCAATTGGTTACGAAGGATAGTGAAATCCTTTAAAGAATTTAATGAAGGTACATTAAAGGATATCTTTAAAAAGATTATTGGTAAGAAGAATATGCACATTTTTAATCGTGCTGTTCATGAAAAGAAATATAAAAGGGCATTAGACTTGTATCACGATATGGTAAGGGATTTAAAAAAGAATCCTAGACCTGCGGTACATGGAATTATTGTGGCAAATCCGAAAGGACTTGCCCGTGCGAAGGCAGCAGAAATGTTGGGTATTAAACCTCGTGAGTTTGCTAAAATATTAGACAGAAAAACTCGATACGAGGAAAACGGAGAAAAGAAATGAAAAGTTTTAAAGAATTATTAGGTAACGATCCATTAGCAGAAGCAATTCAAAGTGTTGTTGAAGGAAAAATTAAAACTATTGATACACATAAAACAAAAAGGGGTGATGTCACATATAAATTAGAAAAAAATTCTAAAGGTAAACTGGAGATTCATAAGTCTGGTAAAGGTTATGAGCAGAGACATTATACAGGTTCTGATTCGGAAGTGAAATCTAAATGGAAAGAAATTATGAAAGAAGACAACACTAACGACAAGTCTGATGACGGTGAAGGTTTAGATAAAGTACAACCTAAAGCAGTTAAGAAAAAGTTTAAAGGTCGTAAAGATAAAGACATCGACAACGATGGCGATGTAGATGATTCTGATGAGTTCTTACACAAAAGACGCAAAGCAATCTCTAAATCAATAGCAAAAGAGGATGTAGATAAGAAAGACGAAACTCCTGCTGGCGATGATACTGAAGATGAAGCACCTAAGAAAAAGAAAAAGAAAAAAGATGGTGAAAAAGATACTCCAACTACTAAAGATACTGGCGAAGAACCTGTAGATGTAGATCCTAAATTGGATGAGTCTAAAGACGATGATGAACCAATGGATGATGACGAACGAAAGAAAATCGTTAGTACATTCTTCAAAGGTTTAAAGAAAGAAGATTATGCTAAGTACGGCAAACGTGCTGAAGCAGTAATGCAAAAAGTTGCTGAGAAGTTGGCAGATAAGTAATATAAATAAGTTAATAAAATAAAGGAGTAAGATATGTCACTATTTGGCAAATACGATTTAAAACCGCAGACTAATACTGCCACTGCTACGGTGACGGTAACTGCTGCAAACTCAACAGTTGTTGGTGTAAACACTAAATTTTCAACAGACTTCGGTGCTGGTGATTTTTTATATGTTGGATTAAACAACTATGTAATTGATTCAATTGCAAACGCAACAGTAGCAACAGTTAGTTCTGGCGACAACGGTGGTACTTTAGTTGGTGCTGCATCAAACGGTGCTTACATTGTTTCTGAAAAACCATTATCAATTGTTATTGATTCTAATGGAACTGCTAACACTGTTTACGGTGTATCTACTTCAGAAATGTCTGCTAACTCTGGTGTTGGTGAGTCACATGCTGTTACTCATGCTGGTTGGGTTAAGAGAACTGCTGGTACAGGTGGTAGAGCAGGACGTGTTTCTTATGAAACATTAGTTGCTGGTTCTTCAATCACTGGTGATTCAGTAGACGATACTAAACTTCCTGAGTAATTAGGATGGCTGATAAAAAAGTCAGTGCATTAAGTGCAATTACCAATCTGAGTCAAGACGACTTATTATTGGTAGTTGACGATCCAGCAGGTACACCAACAAGTAAGAAAGTAACAGTTGGTAACTTGTTCGGTAATGTTGTCGTTGAAACAACGTTTAAGAAGAATACTACTTTTAGTAGCAATACAACAACGTTCAGTTCTAATGTGGTTATTGGTGGTACGAATATCAAAACTGATGTTGCTGATAGAATGCAGGTTGCAAATACTACGTTATTGGTTAATGATAGAATGCAGGTTGCTAATGCAGCACCTAAAGCAGATCCAACATTTACTGGAACTGCAACAACACCTACATTAGTCGTTTCTACTAAATCTTCTAACCCAGCAACATCAAATGCTTCGACAGAAAGTATTACAGCAGGGACGATGTTTTATAGTAACACATATTTGTACATTGCTACTGGTGCAAATACTATTAAGAGGGTTGCCCTAAGTACATTCTAACTATATTATAAATTAAATTATGTTTGAAGATTTGACCGATGAGAATTTTCAGTTGTTTGCTATGAAATGTTATATGAATCCAAATTGTACGGATTTACTTGAATTTCACGATGACTTGAAAAGAATAAGATATATAAAAAGACTATTCAAAAAGTATAGAGAAACTGACGAATTGAAAGAAAGATTGATTTTGAATCATTTGTTAGTCCTTTATAATATGTTTGAAGCAAGAGGAATGACGAGAATTCTATTCCTTAAACTTGAAGAGCATTTGGATTATTTGAAACCTTTTTTAATGTTTTTAAATTACTACCCAGTCGAACTTGGTTTGATTAAGGGTAAACGTGTATTAGACAACGAAATTCCATTAGACGATGGAATCATTAAAATATTAAGGACAATTTAAATGGCAGGTAAGGTATTAGATCTATTCTTAGTGTATCAGTTTGTGAAAAGACTGTCAACACCGTGGAATAAGACCGAAGCATTTAAACTTGGACTTATTAATGAGAAGGGTGTTAAACTTAAATCAGCAGTATCATCTGAAGAACAAAAGGCATATGCATACTACGATAGATTAGTATTCAACCTTAAACGTTTATTAGAGAAACTTCCAGGTGGTAAGACACGTTTGGGTTCTTTTGCTGCAGCATTATTCTTAATGAAAGAAGGTGTTAATGAAAAGGAATATACCCAGACTGAATTAGCAGAAGGGTTGTATAAGGAAATGACAATGTTAGACGAAAGCACAACTAAGAAACTTAATGAGTTAATGGAAGATGCTCCAGCAAACGCAACTGGCGGTGCTGTTGTAGGTACTGGTGACAATCAAGCAACTTGGAAACTGGATGGTCGTAAGAAGGAAATGAAAGCATTTCTTAAAAGGTTTATTACTGCTCAAGCAAAACGCAAAAAGATAAAAGAACGTAAAGACTTCTTTAAAGCACTAGGGTTATAATGTGGCACAGTATAGAAAGAATACCCACTCATCCTGGTAGATAATTCGTAATATATAAATATATTAAACATTAACATAAGTTAAGTATTATGGAACATAAAGTAACAACTCTAGAAACTCAAATGGCACTGGTTCAGCAAGAACTTGTGTTGATTCGTAACTCTAGTGCTAAATTACCAGCATGGTTGAGAAACTCAGCAATCACGATGTTAATCTTAATCTTTTCTCAAACAATCGCAGCAGTATGGTGGGCATCAGAATTAACTGCTAATCAAGATGCTATGCGTGATGATATTACTATCAATTCAGCATTCCGTTCTAAGTATCCAGAAACTCAACAAAACATAATGATTAAATTGACTGAGATGCAAACTGAAAACCGTCATATGAAAGGTATGTTAAAAGAAGTCAAAGATAAACTCAGATACGTTGATATCAACACTCAACACAAAGAAAACAAATAGAACTTTACTTTTGGGGTGTTTTATAGTATAATAGAGTAATGCACTCTGACTATAATGATACTAAATTCCTCAATCTATTATCCAGTCAGTTAGAACAATTCAAAAAGAAGGGTGACACCCTTTACAACTTCCGATGTCCCTATTGCGGCGACTCTCAAACTAATAAGAACAAAGCACGTGGATATGTATTTCAGGTAGAGGGCAATTACATTTTCAAGTGTCACAATTGTAGTCAAGGTGCTTCCCTTCCTAATCTAATCAAACACGTTAATCCTCAGTTACATAAGCAGTATGTATTAGAGAAGTTTGGTAACAAAAATAAACCTAAAGAAGTTTCAGCAAAGACAGACACGTCACTAAGGTTTAAGAAGAAACCTGCATACCAGAAGACTGCTCTCAAAGATCTCAAGAAGATATCTCAATTAAGACCTGACCATCCTGCTAGACTGTGGGTTGAGAAACGTTTAATTCCTAAGTCATCACATTACAAATTATATTTCGCACCTAAGTTCTATGAGTTTGCTAAGAAATTCGCACCACATAAATACGGTGAGATAAAGAAAGACGAACCAAGATTAATAATTCCATTCGTAGATTCTAATGGTGAATTGATTGCGTTTCAAGGCAGAGCATTCGGTAAGACTGACTTGAGATATATAACAGTAAAGGTGAATGAAGAAGCACCTAAGATATTTGGACTAGATACTATCGATAGAACCAAGACGGTTTATATAGTTGAAGGTCCAATTGACAGTTTGTTCTTAAATAACGCATGTGCGATGGCAGGATCGGGAATAAGCAACGAAAGTATCGGAAAAATTGGAACTGAGGACATAGTATTCGTCTACGACAACGAACCGAGAAACAAAGAAATTGTAAGTCTGATAGAGAATCGAATTAATTCTGGATATAAGGTTGTTATTTTCCCTGACTATATAGAGGAGAAAGATGTAAATGATATGGTTCTTGCTGGTATAGAGATTCAAAGTATTATAAGTAATAATGTGTTTAATGGATTGGGTGCGAAAACCCGACTGAGTGAATGGAGAAAAGTATGAGTTATTTGGGTATAGAAATTGATACCAAAAAAGATAGGAAACTATCAAAGCAAGCAAAGAAGTTATTAAAAGATTATTATTGTAAACCTGACGAGAAATCCCCACAACAAGCATTCGCACGTGCATCAGTAGCATACTGTTATGGTGATATGAAACTTGCCCAACGCATTTATGATGCTGTATCTAAAGGTTGGTTTATGTTCAGTAGTCCAATTCTCAGTAATGCACCGATGCCAGGAGATAAGGTAAAGTCATTACCAATTAGTTGTTTCCTCACATATGTACCAGATTCCCTTGAAGGGTTGATTGACCATTCATCAGAACTGAGATGGTTATCCGTTAAGGGTGGTGGTGTCGGTGGACATTGGTCAGATATCCGTTCGGTGTCTGATATTGCTCCAGGTCCAATTCCTTTTATGCACACAGTTGATTCTGATATGACTGCATATCGTCAAGGTAGAACTCGTAAAGGTTCGTATGCTGCATATATGGATATCAGTCATCCAGACATCTTAGAGTTTGTCAATATGAGAATTCCTACTGGTGATGTTAATCGTAAGAACTTAAACTTACATCACGCAGTTAATCTATCTGACGATTTTATGGAAGCAGTTGAAGTTGATTTGGATTGGGAACTTAAAGATCCTAACGAAGATGAGATTAGGGAGATTGTTTCAGCACGTAAGTTGTGGGAAACCATTCTTGAAACTAGATATAGAACTGGAGAACCATATCTAAACTTTATTGACACTGCGAATAGAGCATTGCCTCAAACGCAAAAGGATTTGGGATTAACTATTCACGGTAGTAACTTATGTAATGAAATCCATTTACCTACGAACACCGAAAGAACTGCTGTATGTTGTCTTAGTTCGGTCAACTTAGAAAAGTACGACGAGTGGAAAGACACAAATATGGTTGCTGACTTAACTCGTTTCCTTGATAATGTATTACAATTCTTTATTGATAATGCTGGCGATGAAATTAGTAAAGCAAGATACAGTGCTGAACAAGAACGTAGTTTAGGTTTAGGTGCTATGGGATTCCACGCATACTTACAAAAGCATAATATACCGTTTGAGTCAAGAGATGCTCTTGCTTTGAATACTAGAACCTTTAGAAACATTCAGAACAAAGCAATTGAAGAATCGTTGAAGTTGGGTAAAGAGAAAGGTGAAGCACCAGATATGAAAGGTACTGGTAGACGTAACGCACATCTACTTGCCATTGCTCCCAATGCAAACTCGAGTCTAATTGGTGGAACGTCTCCAAGTATCGAACCTTGGAAAGCAAATGCGTTTACTTCAAGAACTAGAGTGGGTTCACACCTAACTCGTAATGTGCATTTGATTAAAGTGTTAAAGAAACTAGGTAAGAATGATGATGACACTTGGTCAAGTATTATTACAAGTGGTGGTTCTGTTCAACACTTCGATTGGTTAGATGAACATACGAAGAACGTATTTAAGACTGCTATTGAGATTGACCAAGACTGGGTTATTAGACACGGTGGTGCTAGACAGAAGTATCTATGTCAAGGACAAAGTTTAAACATCTTCTTCCCTGCTGGTGCTACTAAAGCATATCTACATACGGTTCATTATGATGCTTGGAAATATGGTTGTAAAGGATTATACTATCTACGCACAGAGGCATCCAATAGAGCAGAGAACGTAGCAGAGAAGATTGAAAGAGATAGATTAAAAGACCACAGTGAAATCGAAATGGATTATGAAAGTCAGGACTCATGTCCTAGTTGCCAAGGATAGGAGAATATTATGAATGTAGAAATATATAGCAAACCAAATTGCCCATTTTGTACGAAGGCAAAGAACTGGTTTAAAACCCATGGGTTTACATACACTGAAAACGTATTGTACACCGAAGACCAAATGTTAGCAATGTTCCAAAAGGTTCCAGGTGCTAGAAGTGTTCCTCAAATCTTTATTGACGATAAGTTGATAGGAACATATGATGACTTAATGGTAGTTGCCGACACCATTGTTAAGAAGACTGGGGGTGGTTTGATGGAGTTTTCTGAAACGTACAAACCATTTTACTATCCATGGGCAGTTGAACTAACAACTAATCATGAGTCAATGCACTGGATTGAAGATGAAATTGATTTGTCTGAAGATGTATCTGACTGGAAAGGCAATAAGATTACCCGAATTGAAAAGGAATACATCACCAACATCCTAAGATTGTTTACTCAGTCTGATGTAGCAGTCGGGCAAAACTATTATGACGTATTCATTCCGAAGTTTAAGAACAATGAGATTAGAAATATGCTCGGCTCATTTGCTGCACGTGAAGGCATTCATCAACGTGCTTATGCTTTGCTTAATGAAACGTTAGGACTTCCTGATTCTGAATACCATGCATTCCTTGAATACAAAGAGATGAATGATAAAGTTGATTTTATGATGGAAAACGATTCTAATACATTACATGGCACTGGTCTTGCTTTGGCAAAGATGGTATTCAACGAAGGTATTAGTTTATTTGCATCGTTCGTTATGCTACTTAACTTCCAACGTTTTGGTAAGATGAAAGGTATGGGTAAGATTGTTGAGTGGAGTATTCGTGATGAGTCAATCCACGTTGAAGGCAACTCTAAGTTGTTTAAAGCATTCTGTGCTGAGCATTCTAGAATTGTAGACAGTGAGTTTAAGGCAGAGATATATAAGATGGCAAAGACTGCTGTCAAACTTGAAGATAAGTTTATTGACCTCGCATACAACGTTGGTAGGATTGAGGGGTTAGATTCTGATGAAGTTAAACAGTACATTAGATATATAACTGATAGAAGATTATTACAACTTGGATTAAAACCAAACTTTAAAGTCAAGGATAACCCGTTACCGTGGTTAGAGTGGATACTTAATGGTGCTGACCATACTAACTTCTTTGAAGGAAGAGTAACAGAATATGAGGTGGCAGGATTGACTGGCACATGGCAACAGGCATACGAGGAGAAATAGATGTCAGAAGTAACTTACGAATTAAATTGCGATTCTTGCGGTAACGTGTTCACCGTAACATACGACCAAGATTTAATTGAGGGAGCAGAACCAATGTACTGCCCGTTCTGTTCATATGACATAGACTTATCTGATGTAGATGATGATGCTTGTTTTGATAACAAGTATAAAGATTTTTACGAGGAAAATTTTGCCGAAGAAAATTGAATACACTAACAAGTGGCAATTTCATGGGAAGGATTTTGATACAGATGATATAGGTAATGCTCAAGGATTTGTGTATGTAATTGAGACACCTGACGGTAAGTTTTATATCGGCAGAAAATACTTCCACTCAATTAGAAAAAAGAAAGGATTTCTCCGCAGACAACGCACTGAGTCTGATTGGAAGAAGTATTATGGATCATCTGAGTATCTTAAGGAACTTGTAAAGGAAGAAGGAAAGGACTCCTTCAAACGGATAATACTATCGTTGCATAAGACTCGTGGTGATTGCAACTATGAAGAAGTAAAACAACAGTTCTTACACGACGTTCTTGAGAGTGACAACTTTTTAAATGATAATATAAATGGAAAATGGCACAGGAAACCTCAACACATTATTGATGATAGAGTATTAAATGAAGAATATAATTTGACAAACAAAACAAAATAAGGTATAATATAATGATGAAGATAAAAGAATTTGAAAATATAAAGAAGTTTAAGTTTCAATCAGGGGATACAGATACTAATGCTGTCAGACTTAGAGAACTTGAAGACTTATCAAAGTATCTAGCAAAGGATAAACTCAATTTAGAGTTTGGTGTATTCAGTGGCACAACTATTAATGCTATTGCTGAGGCAAGACCAGATCTACAATTCCACGGATTCGATTCGTTTGAAGGTTTACCTGAAGACTGGGACATGGGTCAAAAGAATGTTGATAAGAAAGCATTTGATTGTCAAGGCAGTGTGCCTATGGTTGAACCAAACGTTAAACTATGGAAAGGTTGGTTTGATAAAACTATTCCAGAGTTCTTAGACAGTGAACATAACAAAACTGATATTGGTTATCTACACGTAGACTGTGACATCTATTCATCAACTGTAACGATTCTAGACAGTCTTAATCATTTGATTGTTCCTGGAACTATAATCAGGTTTGATGAGTTGAGTTGTTGGAGATATGTATTCAACGAAGCGTCCCCACGTGGTAAAGCAAGTAGAGTAATGTACACAACGTGGAAACAGCATGAGTGGAAAGCATTGAACGAATGGTTAGAAAAGTACGATCGTAAGGTTGTGCCTGTATCAAGGAATTGGTTTCAAGGAGCAACGGTAATCGTCACACAATGATAATAAAGTACCACCAATTTATTTTTGTAAAGACACGTAAGACTGCTGGATCTACATTTGAGAAATTAATGTATCCCCACCTAAGAGGTATTGATGTTTGTACTGGTTCAACTAGAGATGGCACTCCAGCGATGAATAGAGAACCCGATACTAATGGACACGTTCCTTGGAATGAAATCAAAAAGGGAAATCCATATGCTTGGGACTCGTTAGATACTTTTACAATAGAACGTAATCCTTGGGATAAGGTTGTTAGTGCATTCTATTGGCATAAGAAGATTAAACCTTATTTGCCAGGAATTGCGGAGAATGATTTGTCTAAATATGTTCGTGAATGCGATTTAATTCCTACTGACTGGAATATGTATGCGCAAGGTGATGAAGTTAAGGTTGATAAAGTGTTTAAGTATGAGGATATGGATGAGATGTATGATGCAATGAATGATAGGTATGATATTGATATACCAAAAGAATTATGGCAAAATACTAAAGTTAAAGAAGGTAAGAAAGACGTTGACCATTGGAGAGATTTACATACTCCAGAATCAATTGTTGAAGTAGAAAAGAAATTTAAACGTGAGATAAAATATATGGGATATACTTATGAGTGAAGAAAGAATTAAATTATTTGTTGGTACTGCTCCGAATGGTGAGGATGCTGAAAGTCAAATGGTACTTGAATATACTGCAAGAAAGCATTGTAGTATGCCTATTGATATTGTATGGATGAAACATAGTAACGATCCGATGGACTTCTGGTCTGGTTGGAAATCAACTACGTGGGCAACACCGTTTAGTGGATTCAGATGGGGCATCCCTGCTGCATGTGGATATCAAGGACAAGCAATCTATATGGATAGTGACATGATTATCCTTGAAGATCTTGCTGAGTTATGGAATGCGCCGTGGGACGATGGTGCCATTATTCAAATGAAAGGTGACTGGAGAACATGTGTTGCTAAATGGGAATGTCGCAGAGCAGGTGATGTATTACCACCTATTCATGAGATTAAGAATAACCCTAATTCACACCAACAATTATTTTCATCAATTCAACAACATCCTCATCTACAACAATCGTTTGACCGTCAGTGGAATAACTTCGATGGTGAGAATGATAAGATAGAAAATATTAAGATTTTACACTACACGGATATGAGCACCCAACCACACGGTAAGTATGCTGTTCCTAGATTAGAAGCAGAGGGTAGAAAGCATTGGTTCGATGGTGAGTTTAGAACACATAGACGACAAGACGTTCAAGACACATTTGATAAGTATTACAACGAAGCATTGTTTGATGGCATGCTTCCAGGTGATTATTATGACTTAGACAATATAGTTGAGTATGATAAAGAATCTCAAGCAGGTTATACTTCAGCAAACGGTTTTGACGTGACTAAAGGACAATAATGTACGGAGAACTTCCAACCAGTCCAGTTGTATTTGCAGCATGTGACAGTGCATATTTCATAGAGCATGGCCCAGCATTTGTTTATTCGGCAGATGATGTTGGTAAAGATGTTCATATTCACGTAGTTAATCCTACTGATGAAGTATTATCATTAGCAGGTGTGTTAAACTCAACCACGAAAAGTCGTTTCACTATTACGTTTAATGACTTGGAGATGTTTCAACATCCATTCAATGGCAATGATGGGATGATTAGAACCTACTATGCTTGTTTAAGATTCTTAGTAGCACCGACAATTTTACAACACGCAGGTAAAGTATTAATACTAGATATTGATGGTGTTATAATGAATGAGTTTGACTTCCCCACTAAGTTTTTGGGGTATTTCCCAAGAGAACCATTAGACGGAACTCAAGGTTGGGAACAAGAAGGAACTCGAGTTGCTGCAGGTGCAGTATATTATGATAAGAGTGCTATGCCAGTTGCTAAAGCAGTTGCTGAAGAAATGAGTGAGATGGAACTGAAATGGTTTGCTGACCAGATTGCATTGTCGAGAGTATTGGGTGGTTTGCCTAAAGACCAAGTTCATCACTTCGACAGTCAATTTATGGATTGGGAATTTATTGAAGGTACAACTATTTGGACTGGTAAAGGTCCGAGGAAATACGACAACCCAACCTACGTTAAGCAAAAGGATTCATATAATACTAGACTTGAAGACTTAAATATATTTGAAACGGTTATCCTTAAACCAAGACTAGATTTGCCATTCAAGAAGTTTGGACTAGAGGTTGCTAATAAACAACTACCCGAAATAAGAACTCATTGGAATAATGTTGTTACTGAGTTTATTCAAGGTGTTACGTTAATCGTTGAGATGCCTAGATGGACGTTTAATAACACTATTCAGAATTACTTTAGTGATGAGTGTGTAACGTATGCTCCACACGTAGAAAAACATAACTTCAAAGGTAATGATAACACACTGTATTATATGCAGACTGTATTCCCTTGGTTGTTTACTGTAGATCCTAAAGGTTGGGCAGGTGGTGCTGAGTATGTCGAAACGTTTAAACCGAATGAGATTGAAACTTGTGGCACATCATTCGATAAGTTAGCAAAATATGTTAAGTCAGGTGGATCTAAGTTCGCACAACCTAAGACTCTTAAATCGGGTTTACCAGAACGGTTCATCTTTGTTCCGTTACAACTACCTCACGATGAAACTATCAAATGGCATTCAGATGTAACGGTTCCAGAGTTTGTAGAAAAACTATGTGAATGGGCAGACTCAAGTGAAGATAATCCTATGGTATTATTCAAGGGGCATCCAGTAAACCTTGGTGTTATGGAACCTCTATTCAATATTATCAAACAATATAAAAACGTAGCATATGTGAATGATATTTCTATTCAGGATGCCATCTCTGCTGCCGAAGCAACGTATGTTATTAATTCGGGTGTTGGTCAAGAAGCAATGTTGCTCGATGCTAGTGTAGTTGCCTTTGGTCGTTGCGATTATCAAGGTGCTGTAATTCCAGGAAAGATAAACGATTTAGACTTTACTTATGATGCGGTTAAGCATGATGATAAAGAAGCAAGAAAATCATTATACCGTAAGTGGTATAAATGGTATTTAGAATTAACAGTGGATAGTAATGAGTGATATTAAATTCATTGGAACTAAAGACTTATGTAAAACTTGTAATCGTGCATATAAAGGTGGATGTCCAGTCTGGCCACCTTTAAACATCGTCCATCATTGTGTAGAGTACGCAAAGAGATGGACAAGCAGATGAGATGAGACGAGTTGAGAAACTGTTTGGCTACAAGCAAGGTTCATGGATGAGGGGGCATAATGGAATACAGAACTAAACAACAATTTGAAGAAATTATCAATACAAATCACAATGGTAACTTAACCAAGTCTTATGAATTGGCAGAGGAATACGGATTCCACGCTAGTGACTTGATAGAGTTTTACACTGAAGATTATTACTGGTTTAACGTAATGAAACTAATCTCAATCGCTGAAGGTGCTGAGAGAGTTAGAGCAGAAATAGAATTGAAACAAGCAAATGATTTATTAAACCTAGTGGTGGGAGAATAATATGAAATTATTAACTAAAGCAAGAAACGTTTGGTATAATAATGGGGAAATATACACAAAATTCCCAAATGGATTCGCACCAGAAGGGTTTGTTAAGGGAATTTTGATTGGTGGTGAATGGGTTAAGGATTGGGAATTCGTTTAATTTTCAAACGAAACGTTTAATTTTCGATAATAATCGTATTTAATTCGGTAAAAACTTTACTTTCCTTCCCTTTTAGGGTATAATAAAGGTAATGGCAATAATAAATAAGGTTATAATAATACTGTAATGTTATTGTTATGAGGAAACCCAACCTCTGTAAAAAATATCTTTTAATATAAAATAGGTAACTATAATGAATAAAAATTTAATGGCAATTATTGCCGCAACGACAATTTCAACAACTGCTTCTGCAGGATTCTTTTTAACTGGTGACTATGAAGGCACTGCTACTGATGGTAATCCAGGTGCTGCGACATTCGCACAAGATCTAGATATCAAAATGGTTGGTACTAACGATGCTGGTACTTCTGTTACTGCTACGTTTGAAGACCTAACTGGTGGTTCGACTGTAACTTCAACTCAAGTATTCGTTGAGACTTCACTTGAAAGTTTATCATTTAAAGGTGGTAAATACAAGAACCAAAATGGTTCTGGTCTAATGCAAAAAACTGGTGCTGTAACTAATCAATTTGAATTAGGTACTGACATTGCTGGTGTTGACGTATCTGTTGGTCAAACTTCAGGTGATGGTAATGCTACTGCTGACTTCTCTGCTACTTTAGCAGGTGTTGCTTTGAGTGTTCAAAATGCTACTAACTCTGACCGTTATATAACTGCTTCTGCTGATGTTGCTGGTATGGGTGTGAACGTTGAACATCAAAAGACATCTACTGGTACAAATACTGGTGGTTCAGTTTCAACAACCCTTGCTGGTATGACTGTTACTGGTGTTGTTATTGATGTTGAAGATACTGCTGGTGTAACTCAAGACGACGGTATCCTTGGTGATGTATCAGATGCTGCAAACGGTAAGACGGTTAAAGGTGTAGTTGCTTCAACTGACACAACTGTTGGTACTGTTACTGGTAAGTTTATTGATAAGAACGATTTAAATACTTATGTTGCTGAGTTGGAACGTGGTGTTTGGACTTTTGGTCACTCTAAGACTGAGAATGCTGATGGTGTAACTACTGCTGAGATTAACGTATCATTTTAATGATTAGTTAAAATCTAGTGAAAAGCACCTTAATTGGTGCTTTTTTTATACCTAAAATAAAAGTCGGTATTATCCTTTACATTGATGTCTAAATAGGGTATAATATAAGTATATGGATTAATAAAGTGGAGGAAGTATGGTAGTAACTAAAACAAATAAAACAACATATCTTAAATCTAAATCTAGATTTTACATCGCTGGGTGGTTTGATGCTGAACGTAATGAACCTGCTCAAGCAAGCACCAGAGAACAAGATGAAGAATTCTATGATGACTATTTAACTGGTTATAAAGAATCTATGACAAATCAATTCAACATGGACAGTATGTAATGAATGAGTGGAATGATGAACGTATGGATATCATAGGACAAAACGGTAATGATGGACTACATTATAATTCTAAAGGGTTTTTGAAGGATGGTTGGGTGGACAATAAAGAACCAATCATCAGTTTAGAATTTTCTGAGTCAGAGGTTGACCAATTAATTGAATGTATTAAATCAAATGCAACATTAATGGCAGATGTCAAAGAAAATCTATTAGTAAATATAAGAAAGGTGGTTAATGGTACTTAAACAATATTGTGTATATTTTCACGATGGGTCTGGCAGAACTATACTGGGGAAATCAAAAGAAGATATCAGACAAAAATACGACAACGTAAAAAGTGTTTTTATAATGGGTAGAAAATAAGGAGAAAAATGAGCAAGACAATGATTGATGGTGTGAAGACCAAGAAAGATATGAATGGCAATAGAATTAGTAAGAAAGGAATGAGTCACGGGTCATATCGATGCAAACGACACCCAAATAGTAAACGATGCAAAAACTAAAAGATATATTAGCAATAACAATAATAGCAATAATAGTTAGTGTTGTCATAACACTTAGTTTTATGTTCGCTGTGGTAATGATACCAGTAATGATTGCTGGGATAATTTATTGTTATATTAAAGATGAGAGGTGTGGAAAATGTTAAAGACGAAAAATTACATTAAAGATTGGACTAGTAAGAAGTGGCATAGAATGCACAATTGGAAAGCAGGCACTGGTAAGTTTATTAAACGTATTATGAATAGACGAATCAGACATAATAAAGACTTAGAATAAACGTGG
>Ga0233446_1001584_pt1 | contig 16550 bp, 11 predicted proteins | sample SI_124_October20_4_FD_182780 | JGI IMG/M metagenome (GOLD analysis project Ga0233446, IMG submission 182780) | Seawater microbial communities from Saanich Inlet, British Columbia, Canada - SI_124_October2016_120_MG | ecosystem: Environmental > Aquatic > Marine > Inlet | place: Canada: British...
AGTAGCAAGTGCTAAAGTTTAAGATAGTTTTGAAAATGATATCATTTTCAAAACTATCTTAAACTTTAGCACTTGCTACTTTTTGGCTTCATATAGTAGCATTATGCTACTAATACAATATATATTATAATATCTCCTCAAGAGCACATACACCTACTATGTGAAAACTTTAACATTTGCTACTTTTTGGCTTCATTTATTAGCATAATGCTATAAATATAAGATATATTATAATATCTCCTCAAGAGCACATACACCTACTAAGTGAAAACTTTAACATTTGCTACTTTTTGGCTTCATTTATTAGCATAATGCTACTAATACAAAATATATTATAACATCTCCACAAGAACACATACCCCTACTATGTGAAAAACTTAAATTTTATGAGAATAATCAATAGGGTTTTACATCTTAATATGTTAAAATTTATGAAGATATTATGAACTTAATGGATAATATTATTATTTATATCATTAAAAAATAAACCATAAACCTCTATTTTAAGAAGGTTTTACTACTTGAGGGGTAAAATATCCATAAAAATCTTAAAAACTCTCAAAATATGTGTTTTTGAGGAGATGTTATAATATATATTGCATTAGTATCATTATGATACTATATGAAGCCAAAAAGTAGCAAGTGTTAAGGTTGAAAATGAGCTCTAATTACTTACATCATGAACTTTTATACATATGTTAATAAAAATAAATGTGTTAGATGAAATGGAAGTTTTTTAATTATAATCATATATGATATTAAAAAGTGCCCCGATTCGTAAAATATCTTTATAGAATAGTATTACGAATCGGGGCACTTTTTTTTTATTATTAAGAATTTAAAAGTTAAAAAGTTTAAAAGTATTTATAACATCATAATATATAATTTTTTAATTAAAATGTGGTAAATTATTTTTATCATTAAAAACAAAAAAATATATTGATTATTTAAAAAATAATATAACATATATTAATAAAAATTAAAAAGTGCCCCGATTCGTAAAATATCTTTATAGAATAGTATTACGAATCGGGGCACTTTTTATTAAGAACTAAAAAACATATTGATTATTTAAAAAATAATATAACATATATTAATGAAAATAAAAATGTTAGGTGTATTGAAAGTTTTTAATTAAAAAGTGCCCCGATTCGTAATACTATTCTATAAAGATATTTTACGAATCGGGGCACTTTTTATTATCATTTAGAACTAACAAGTTAAAAAGTGTTTGTATTATAAATCTTATAACATCATAATATATAATTTTTTTAATTAAAATGTAGTAGATTATTTTTATTATTAAAAACATATTGATTATTTAAAAAATAATATAACATATATTAATGAAAATAAAAATGTTAGGTGTATTGAAAGTTTTTAATTAAAAAGTGCCCCGATTCGTAATACTATTCTATAAAGATATTTTACGAATCGGGGCACTTTTTATTATCATTTAGAACTAACAAGTTAAAAAGTGTTTGTATTATAAATCTTATAACATCATAATATATAATTTTTTTAATTAAAATGTAGTAGATTATTTTTATTATTAAAAACATATTGATTATTTAAAAAATAATATAACATATATTAATGAAAATAAAAATGTTAGGTATATTGGAAGTTTTTAATTAAAAAGTGCCCTGATTCGTAAAATATCTTTATAGAATAGTATTACGAATCGGGGCACTTTTTTTTTATCATTAAGAACTGAAAAGTTAAAAAGATTTAATATTATAAATCTTATAACATCATAATATAAAATATTTTATTATTTTATTTTATAAGAACGGGTTTTATTTTTATAAAAATAAACAGGACTTAAAAGGCAAGTTGGAAGTAGTAAGGTTATTGTTAGATGTAATTTTTTATTTTTTTTATTTTTTTATTTACTCTTATTTCTTACTTTACTTATTTTTTTTACAAATATTTTTTTTTACAAATTATTTTTAATTATTTTTAATTTTAAAAAATAAAATCAATTAAAAAATAATTTTATAATACTAATATATAATGGAATTTATTAATGAAATGTTTGAATGTGGAATTGAAGAAACTAATTTATATTTACTATTAAATAATTATATTGATGAAATGTTCCATTTTAGAACTACATTTAATAATAGATTGGGTTCTAATTGTGTTAGAGATATGATAAAAAGAATTCATTGTAAAAAAATCAAAGAACATAATGACTTTGAACGATATTATAATATAAATAATGATTATAATAAAAGTGAATATATTTCTTATGAATTGGTTATATATTGTATGATTAAAAAAGGTTTTAGATATAAAAGTATAACAATAAATAATAAAACATATTATAAATTTAATGTTGGAGTTAAAAGAAGTATAATGGATTATGTTTATTCTTAAAAAACTTTTTTATTATATACATATATGGATAAAATAGATAATATGGATGAAAAAAAATATATGGAATTAATACTTAAATTGCATTATCAACAAAATCTTTATTTGTTATATTAGTTAGAAACTTATTTAATTCATTAACATCTTTTTTTAATAATGTATTATTATTCATATTATAATATTTTTTTAATTCTTCAAATTTTTTATCATATAATATTAAATTATCAATAATATTTTTCATTAAATTATTTTTATTTTTTTTTGTTGTTAATGTTTTAAATTTTGTTTTATCTTTTACAACAGTAGATTGTAATGTTTTTAAAAACTGTATTGTATTTAAATACTGCATTGTATTTTGTTTATTCATATTTTTTATAGATTTAGAAGGATTTTTAACTTTAGATGGGTTAAAACCATCTTTATAAATTAAATTTTTAACATAGTTTGATTTAACTGAACCACCATTAATATCAGGAACTCCTAACATTTCATTATCATCTAATCTATTTAATACATCAACACTATGTTCTTTTAAAGGGTTAATAGTTTTTGATTTCATAACTTTAGCCTTTTTACCTTTTTGTAGTCCTCTTAAAAAACTTACAGGGTCACTTGATGTTTTAATATCAGTTTGGTTTTTCTTAACTTTTTTACCTTGTATTAAATCTAAAGGTAAAGTAGGTTTATTTAAAGTAATAACTTCATTACCATTTTTTTTATTACCTAACATTTCAGCCCATTTAGCGCCTTGTGAGTGTCCTAAAGTGATAAGGTTGTTTTTACCATATTTTTCTTCAGCTTGTTTTTGTATTTTTTTAGCGTGATTAAATCTTTTTCCTTTGTGTCCTAAAGTCATACTAAGATTTGTTCCCCAATCTTGAATTGAAGCGGTTCCTCTATGAACTACAACTGTTTTATTATTTGTAGTATTATGATAAACTTGAACTCTTTGACCTGATAAAGATTTATCAATTTTATAATTATTAATATCTTTAAGTTCTTTACTATAAGAAGATTTTAAAAAGTCTTTTGTATCTTTAGCGGATAAACTTCCACCATTAATTAATTTAATAAGTTGGTTTGTAGCAATTAATTCAGGGGCTATTTCAGGAGCCACTATTTCTAAAATAGGAGCATACTTATTAATATTTTTAGAGATTTTACGGGTTATATTTCGTGTTTTTTGTGTAATACCTTCTCCATTAACAGTGTTATTCATATTATCAATTTCATTTTTTAATTCTTTCATAGTTTTATATTTTCCATTTTTAGTTAATTTAATTTTATATTCTTTAGCAACTTTTCTTAATTCCATAACAGTCATTATATATTATATAATATAAAAATATATTATATTGTTTTTGAAAAAATTATAAAAGTAATACAGGAGCAATAACAAGTAATTTTTTAACAGTAATTTTACAAATGAATTCAATAATCAAATTTATTAAGAATTCCTTTAAAATGGTATTTTTACTTGAATTTTCTTTTATTTTAAAAAAAAATTTAAAAGTCTTCTATATATTCTTTTTAATACCGTAGATTTATCAACTTTATCATAAACTACTGACATCATTTTATGTAATAATTCAGTATCATTCTTAAAATATGGACGCATTAAAGTAGATAGAGCCAATAGTTTTTGTTCTTCTCTTTGTTCCTTATTACCATAAATAAAATATTGTTCGGCAATATTACAAATATGAACTAACATATCAGTATCAAGTTGGTATTTATCAGGTGCATATTCATTAAGAATAATTTGTAAATCTTGAATAAACATAGCGGTTTGATTATTAAGTTTATATTTTTTTCGTATTAATTTGAAAGATTTAATTTTTTTAAGATTATAACCATTTAAACTTTTGAGAGATTTTGGTGGGACATCATCTAAATGAAAATAATTTTGATGTTCTACTGATGGAGATTTAACTGTTTCTTCATCAGGGTCTGTTTCAGGTTGTTGTGAAAGCTTTTTCATTATATATATATATTTATAAAAAATAATTTAATTATAATAATAAAAATAATTTTCAATATTATATTATATATTCAATGTCATATTATCCAAGTTATAGAAATACAGGTAATTTATTTAATGATAATAATATCATTAGTTTAGAGGATACTTCGGGAGGAGGTATAACAACAATAAGTCTGGATACAAGTAAATTAGTAGAAAAGGAAAATCCTGTAATTAATGATACTTTATATATTAAAAAGCCGAATACGGGGTTGAATTTTTATGGTGATTTACAATTAAGTGCTTTTAATGAAACTTTAAAAAGTAATTTAATTGATAATACAAATAATTTAACAAAAATAAAATATGATGGTTCAAAAACATTAATAAATGATGATTTAGATTTATCAAATAGTAATTTGTTAAATATAAAAGAAGAACATATACCACAAAGTAAAATTATCAATTTGGAAACAAGACTTCAAGGAATAGATGATAATTTAAATAATATAAATAACAATGATGTAGATATTACAAATATTCAAACAAAAAATCAACAACAAGATGACAAAATGGATTTAACTGATACAACAATAAATAATCATATTACAACATATAATAATTATACAACTCAAAATGATTTAGATAAAACAAATATTAATTTGAATGTTTTAGCATTGGAAGATAAAAACACAGAACAGGATTTAAATTTATTAAATCACACAAATAATTATAATTCTTATACTACTCAAAATAATACAGATAAATTAAATATTAATAATAGTATAACTTCAATAGAAAATCACAATGTTAATCAGGATGATGAAATTAATACAACAAATACAAATTTAACAAATCATACAAATAATTATAATTCTTATACTACACAAAATGATATAGATAAAAGTAATATTAATTTAAGTATAACATCAATAGAAAATAAAAATACAGAACAAGATTTAAATTTAACAAATCATATTAATAATTATAGTTTATATACAACAGGAAATGATACAAATTTAAGTAATCTAAATTCAAGTATTACAAATCTTGAAAATGAAGATATTGGAATTAAAAATAGAGTGGATGATTTGGAATTATATGATGATAATCAAACAGCATTAAATACTTCTAATTTAAATAGATTATCAATTCTTGAAACTCAACAAACAACAAATACCTCAAATATAGCATTAAAACAGGCAATTATTAATGATGTATCAAAATTAAATACAGTTTATATTGGTAATGGAGATGTATCAAATAATAAATTTTCAAGTTTAAATGATGTAAGAACAGATATAACAATTCAAACACAGTTAGATGTTATGAAAAATGAATTGGATTTATTTGATGGTTCAAATGTAGTAAATAATACAAATAGAATATCAATATTGGAAAGTGAAATATTAACAAAAGAGGATATTATTAATGATACAAATAAAATTGAAATATCAAATGTTAATTTGCTTCAGGATAATTTAAATACAATAAATACAAATTTAACAAATAATGATAATTCTATTTCAACAATTAATACAAATTTAAATTCTTTAACAAACGCAGATGAAATACACGATACACAAATAACAAATTTACAAAATCAAGATATTTTATTACAAAATAATATAAATTTAAAACAAAATATAATTTCATTAACTAATAAATTAATCACAACAAAAATATTTGATACAGGTTTAAATGAAAGTTTAAATAATATTCTTGAAACAATTGATGGTAATATTAATACATTAAATTTAAATAAACAAAACAAAATTGATATTTTAAATAAATTGGATAGTTCGTTATTGGACCTTTCCACATCACCACTTCAATATATAGATATTACATCAAATTTAAAAGTTCAATTAACAAATATAACTTCAGCGATTAATACACTTCAAAATTTAACTACAAATGATACTATAACAACATTTCAAGATATAGAGGATAATTTTGAAACATTAGAAACAACAAAATTAAATAAATCAGTATATGATGATACAATTTCACCTGAAATTATTAATATTAATAATGCTATTTCAACACTTCAAGGACTTCAAAATGGCGATATTATTTCTTTTCAAAATATTAATAATTCAATAACAAATTTAACAAATACAAAAAACCCCTTAATAGATGTTAATAACAAGTTAAATACCAGTTTATTAAACCGTGATGATAATTTACAATTTATGGATGTTTCAAGTAGTATTCAAACTAAATTAAACAGTTTAGATAATGAATTGAATTTAAAAAATGATATAATTGATGTGAATAATAAATTATCTATTTCAAATGTTAATATAAGTGGTAGTAATATACAATATGCGGATTATCCTTCAAGTATTACTACAAAGTTAAATTCTTTAGATAGTCAAATAACAATTTTAACAAATAATGATGTTTCACAATCAACAACAAACACAAATTTTACAAATTCAATAAATACAAATTCAACAAATATAACTGATTTAACAAATGGAAAACAAGATACTATAGATGTTAATAATAAAATGAGTATTTCAAATGTAGATTTAACAGGTTCATCTTTATCATATGTTGATATTAATAGTGGATTACAAACAAGTTTAAATAATTTACAAAGTAATATTGAAAATATAGATTTAACAAGTAAGCAAGATACAATAGATGTTAATAATAAAGTGAATGTTTCAAATGTAGATTTAACAGGTTCAGCATTATCATATGTGGATATTAATAGTTCTTTAACCGGTTCCTTAGATACTTTAACAACAAATATTAATACATTAAATTCTTATAATGTGACACAAACAGGTATAAATACAACTGTAGCAACTGACATTACAAATTTACATAATCAAATCACGGGATTATCTACGGGCACTCAGTTATTTAATGTAGAGGATATGTTTGAAGAGTTAAATTATGGTGTAAATTTACCAATCGCTGCGGATAGTAGCACAGATATGACATTTCAAATTGCGGGAGAAGATTATAGAATTCGTCAGGGGTCTTATAATGGTGTATATGATGTTAATTTGGTGCAAACCGGAGCTCATACGGCACAGAATATGTTTGTTGAAAGTGGTAATTGGAAGTATCAAGGTGGTTATTGGAATTCTTATTTTTACAATGATGAAGGTAATCGTGTGAAATTTAACACTCCACAATATGATGCTATTACGGGGTTTTATATTGGAACCGCTCATTCAACTACTACCACTGATGCAACTGTGTATGAAGGTGATTTTTTAGAGTTTCATCAACCCTTTTATTTTACTCCAAATACATTCAACTGGGAATGTAGTTCCTTGACAAGTATGCCACTTAAATCCTGGCTTTTTGGTTCAAATGATGGTGTGGATTATGTGTTGATTAAAGAGTTGATAAATGATAATAGTAGTTTGAGTATTTCACATACAATTACCACCACGGAAAAATATAAAATTCTTAAATGGGTGGTAAGTGAAATTACTCCTAACACATTTGGATATTTTATAACGAATATGACAATGGGAGGAACTGCTTATTCTTCTTTAATTTTATCAACCCAAGACCAAATTGATGCGATTGATTTATCAGGAATTACAACAAATGCAACAAACATAACAGCAAATAGTGATGCTATAGCATCTATTGATTTATCAGGTATTACAACCAATGCAACAAATATAACAGCCAATAGTGATGCTATAGCTTCCATTGATTTATCAGGAATTACAACAAATGCAACAAACATAACAGCTATTAATGATACTATAGCATCTATTGATTTATTCAGTAAAACTGAACCAATTGATACAAATCTTGTTTATAATCTTTCCACCAACACTTTGACCCATAATTATAATGAAAAAACTTTATACATAAACCCATTGGATGACTTTTTACTTATGACTTGCGACTTGACAATTAATACACCAACAAATAATACCAACTACGTCCAGAAAGTATTGGTAAATTGTTTAGAATTTAAATCTTACATTAACACATTAAATATTAACGGAGAAACAGTGGAAATAAAATATAAAGATGGAGACACAAATATTAATCTCGCCCCTATTAGTGGTTATTCTATGATTATACAATCGTTTGATATTTTGCGTGAAAATGACGTGTGGTTGGTTATGAGTAGTATTAAATTATTTTATAATTCTTTTAGTAATACTACTTACGATGCAACCCCACCTACTTTAACTTTACTTGGAGACGCTGTTATGAATTTACAAATTAACACTACCTATAATGAACCTGGATACACTGCGAGCGATTTGTTGGACGGAGACTTATATTCATCAGTTGTAATTACTTCTAACCTAAATATGTCCCTTGTTGGTGCTTATTCCATTGTGTATGATGTGGAGGATGGCGCCCATAATACAGTTTCAAAAACTCGAATTGTAAATGTTTTTGATGATATAGCCCCCGTTGTTGTGTTGTTGGGTGATGCCGAAGTATCAGTAAATTTAAACGGTTCTTATACAGAACTGGGAGCAACGGCTACAGATAATAGTAATGAAACAATGACTGTTGTCATCACGGGAGCAGTTGATGAAACAACGGTTGGTGATTACGTGATTACCTACACGGCTACAGATAGTAATTCAAACACTCATTTTGTAACTCGCCTTGTTCATGTGGCAATTAATTATATTTTGCAGTATTCAAACCCCACCACAGATATTATTCAGTATGCAGATCTTTATGCTCAGTTTCCTGTTGATATGAGTGCTACTACAAATTTTCCATTTACTATTACTGGTAATGCAAACACCTACTTGAATGGAAATTATAATTTAGAGCATAGCATGTACCAAAGCACAAATTATGAAGCGAAGGAAATATTCAACCCTGCCACGAATAAACATTGGACCCAATATACAGGAGGTTATAATTACACATCTCATATTTTCGGACCCGTGTCAAAAATTGGTTATAGTTCTCCATATAACGGTAGTAATGTTTATGTTGGTTGGACAGATGAAAATGCTAAATTTATTTATCATTCAGTGAATGCTGGCGGAACCGATTATCCTGGTTTGTACCAAGAAATGACCTTTGCCTTTTATATTGAGGTGAATAAAATTGGAACAATGAATATTGGAGCTTGGGGAGGCACTAATATAATGTCTTTACTTGGAAAACATGATAATGGGGATTATGAATTTATTGCGACCTTAACAGTTCCACAATTAAACACCAATATTTTACACGAACAAGTAATTACAACAACAACTAAATTTAAAACCTTTCGGTTTGTTTATACTAAACCCTTTCTAAAAACTTGTATTACAAGACAAATAGCATTATATGGAGATATTTACACATCATAAAAAAATTAGTATATATTTTTGACGGGATTTTACATAAAATTTTTATATAATAAATAAATTATATAATAATATTTTATATAGGTAATATAATATGACATCATATGAAGCACCCAATTCAAGTAATATTTTTAATCCAAGTGATTTTGATACAGATAATGATAATGAGAATGAGAATGAGAATGAGAATAATAATAATGAATGTGAAAACAATAATATCAATCACGATAATTTTGTTACAAAAACAGGTTCAATTATTAGTGATATAGAAAATAACATATTAATAAATAAAAATAATATTGATATAAATAATAATAATATTGAAGTAAATAATAATAAATTAACTGATATTACATATGATGGAACATTTACAATTGTTGATAAAATAGAAATTAATGAAATTAAAATGAATGGTTTAAAACAAATAAGTGCTTTTTCTTCCACTGATAAAAATAAAATATATGAAAATGAAGGAAACATATTATTAAATAAAAATGATATTAATACGAATAAAGTAAATATACAATCCAATACAGATAAAATAAATAATAATACAACTTCAATAAATAATAATACGAATGATATTGTAGACATTAAAGTAAAAACAGACACCATCGATTCTGTGACAAGTACTATGATCAATACAAGACGTCAATTACATTTTCAAAACCCTTCAACTGGTAATACTATTGGCTATATTGGATCAGTTGGTGATGCATTGTATATTGGTTGTAGTGATTCAAAACCGTTTGTAATTAATCCTAACAGAGGATACATTCAACATTATTGCTCAGTAACAACGTTTGGTGATAACAATGGACCAGGAAAATTAATATTGAACAATCTAGGAACAAACACAGGTGAAATTCATATCAACAATGAAATACAAAAACGAGCATATACCGAAGCAGATTATACTACATTAACTGGGTTGTCAGACCAAACAACAGCTATAGAAACTAATGAAAATGCTATTCAAACTAATGCAAATGCTATATCAGCATTGGATACACGAGTTACTAATCTCCATAATCAAGGTATATCAAATCTATTTTTAATAAATTTAACACATCAAGACCTTAGTGGTTATGGTTCAAATAAGTTTCCAAACGGTCAAACAATAAGCTATACACATAATCTAAATATTGGATATATATTATATCACACATATGGAATGACAAATCATTTTTATTCTTCAGGAGTGTGGAGAAACAATTCAACTTGGGAAGTTAGTGCTAATATTCGTTTCAAGGGACATACATCATATATTTATCAATTACAGACAGGATTTCGTAATATTAATATCCAAGACCATTCTATTGAATCTGATACTACATCCTCGCTTATAGATGGTGGATTGAGTTCATCAGGAACAGGAACAAGTTTTTACAATACATTTAGATATAACACAGGAACAAATTATATAAAAGCTTCTTCTGGGGGAAGTCATCTTTATGGTAATTACACTTTCAATTTATGCACAGAATATAATATTAAAACTGCCAATTCTGGTGATATTCAATTGAAAGGACAATTAATGGTCCGTAAATTAGATGATTTATAAGGATAATATTATTATTGAAATATAATATATAAAATATATAATAAAAATATAATTTATAATATATTACTAAATGCCTAAAAAACAAATAAAAAAGGAAATAACAAATTTTTATGAATTAGAGGGAGTTCAAAAATTTATGAAAAAAAACATTAATCCTAATTATAAATATCATAAAATTAAAATTGAAATGAAAGGTTGTATTATTGGAAGTTCAGGAGCAGGAAAAACTCAAACTGTTCTTCAAATTATAAGTGATATGCCTAATACATTTAATAAAATTTATATATATACAAAAGCAGAAGAACCTTTATATAATTATTTACAATCTAAATTAAAACCACAAATATTATCTGTTAGTTATGATTTAAATGATTTAAGAAAATTTAAAGATGAGGATTATTACGGACAAACATTAGTAATATTAGATGATATGGTGAATGAAAAAGACCAAAAATGTATTCAAGAACTATATATAAGAGGTAGAAAGTTAGGTTGTAGTATGTTATATTTATCACAATCATTTTTTAAAATACCAAAAATTATTAGATTACAATGTGATTATGTTTTTATTATAAAAACACCTAACTTAAGAGATTTAAATTTAATCTTAACTGAATTTTCATTAAATGCCACAAAAGAACAAATGACTAATATGTATAATTATGTTTGTAATAGTGAAGAATTTGGAAATTTCTTTTTAATAGATATGAAAGCATCACAAAATTCAGGTTTAACATATAGAAAGAATTTTATAACAAAACTATTACCATCAAATTTTAATAAATAAATTTAATTTTATATAGTATATATTATATATAATGGCATATTACAATGATACAAGAAACATAAGAGAATTAATAACAGACCAAGAAATATCACATTTAGAATATCTAAATAAACGACAAAAAGAATTTGAAAATGATATTATTCCAGAAATTATGGATACAAGAACAAAGTATGAAAAATTAAAAGACAAAGATTATATTAATCAACAATTAAGAACAATGGCATATAATTTATTTGATAATGACATAAAATACAGTGAAAAGTTTATTCAATATTATAAATTAAATAATATAAATTATTCCAGATTTTCAACAATATATGATGATTTAGTAAAACGATTTAAAGGAACTGACGCACAACCTCATTTTGTTTTTAAAACAGCCGAAACATTAATGAAAAATATAATTAATACTGGAACAACTGGTGGATATAATACTAATACAATAATTGAAAGTTTAAATCAATTAAAGAATGATTTAGCAGATTATAATTTTAATAGTAATTACTTGGAACAACAATCAAAAGATAAATTGAATGCTATGATATATTTATATAAAAATGTATTCAATGATAAAACAAATATTACATTTCATTCTACAACAACATTAACAAAAAAAGAATTTGGAACGATTAAAAAAAATATGGCTTTAATAGTTAATAGAATTATTCAATTCTTAGTAAGTGATGATATAAGTGAATTTGATAAACAAGAAAACATTATGAGATTACTGGGTAGTATTAAAGAAGAAAGTATAATAAAAATTACAAAGTATCTTCAACAAAGTGATATAACGGTTGAATAATACTATATTATATAGTTATAATTTAATTATAATATAGTATTATACATATAATGAGTGGTTTAAAATTTGAAAATATACAAGTTAAATCAAGAAATTTAAAAAGTAAATCAAAAACTATAAATGATTTAATAAAAAATTTATATGTTCCATTTGGAAAGTATATTTTAAATACTAAACAATTAGACAATAATATTTTGTTGATTAAAAATAAGAAAGGACTTGCACCAATTGCTAAACTTAAAAGAACCCCAATAAGTAATGATTTCAAAAATTTATTAAAAGATTTAATTGATACACAAAAAATTAATATTGAATTACAAAAAGAATTAAACAATGATGAAATAATTTTGTTTGAAAAACTATTAACAATAAGTAATTTAGTTGAAGTATTAAATTATAAACGGTATTCTAAAACCGTTGATGACTATTTACACAGATTAACAATTATTCAGGGTTCATTTAACGCTGGTAATACATCAAACATTTTAAAACAAGAAGCAATAGATATTATAAAAGTTTTATCAAATTCTATAATTAATAAAATATCTCCTGTAGATGCTGAAATGTTAATTGAATGTTTAACATAATTTTTTAATTATAAATATATTTATAATATATATTTATAATATATATATGTCTGCTAATATTATACTTAATAAAAACCATATTAACAATTTTTATAATAGTGAATTAAGATATGAATTTAATAAACCACATACATTTAACAAAGGGGATACTATTGCTGTTTCTCATATAAATTTATTCTATAGTTGGTTTAACATTACAAGTTATTACAATAATAATAAATTTCAATATGTATGGTGGGATGCTAATGGTGAATTAACTAATATTGTAGATGTAATTATTCCTGATGGTTATTATAGTGTTAATACATTAAATGAATTCTTGCAGTCAGTAATGGTAAAAAATAAACACTATTTATCAAATGGTTCAAATAATATTTACTTCATTGAATTTTTAACAAATACCACCTATTATAGTATTGAAATAAGATTATCTTCATTAAAAACAATTGAAGAATTTGGTAATAATGTTGTTTTACCATCAAACGCTACTTGGATTTTACCTATTGAATATCAAACTCCTAAAGTCAATATTTTATCAAATAATAATTTTCATAAATATCTTGGTTTTTATCCTCGTTCATTTTTTCAAGATTTAACCGTTCAACCAGCTTCAACATCTCAATATTCTTTTTTAAATGATTTTACACCAACAATAGACCCATCCAGTAGTTTTATCATAACTTGTAATTTAGTTGATAATTTATTAAGTTCTCCAAGTGATGTTATTACTGCATTTACTACTCCTAATAATGTGAATATAGGTGACCTAATAAGTTTAAATAGTGATATTGTATATTCAAAAATAAAAGAAGGAACATATAGAGAAATTATAATTAAAATTTACGACCAAGATTTTAACTTAATGCAAATTAAAGATAATAATATGTTATTTGTGTTGAGTATTTTGAAACAAGACATTTAAAAATAAAAATATATAGTATAATTAATATAATGGTATATTCAAGAAAAAATAGAACAGTTATGAATAAATCACATATTGTTGGGGGTGCTTATAATGAAATTAAAATAGAAAAAGAAATTGAAGATAAAATTAAAAATAAAAATCAAACTGTTATTAATATTCCAACAAAAAATGAAACCGATGAAAAACTAAAAACATTTGTTAATTTTAAATTTAAATAATTTTTTATTTTGAAATTTATATATTTAAATAAAAATATATAATACATATTATATAATGGATAAAGATAATTTAGTGTTGAGCCAATCTACAGAAAATCAAGATAGTCCTGATGAAGTATTCCTCCAAAAACAATTTTTATATCAATTAGATACTAATGGAAGTAGTGATTATTCAAGAAATGAAATTGAATATGTCACTTCTTCTTGGTCTAATAGTGGTAAATTTATTAATCTTCGTGAGGGTGTTGCAGTTATTCCTTTGGTATTTTCAGTTAAAACTAATAATCATGATATTCCTGCTGATTTTGATTTGAAATTGAAAAGTGATAATTTAAATATTATTAACAGTTTTATGTGTGATTATAATAATGAAAATGTAGTCCAAGCCAATCCCGAAATCAGTCCTTATCTTCAATTTTTAAAGAATACTTCTTCTTCTGTTGATGATACTAAACTAATGGCTCATACAGGTTTAAGAGATACTACCAAATATGATTGGGATTATTCAAGTGGTAATGGGGTTTATCTAACAGATACTGAATTTGATAAAATCCCAAATCCTTTTTATGAAAATGACCCTCAAAAAGAACTTTTACTTGGAACTGTAGATGAAAAAACAGGTATTAATTATGTTAATAAAAACGCTGCAAGAGAACATTTTTATTATTATAATTGTTTCATCCGATTAAAAGACCTTCCATTTATGGATAGTATGGTTTTAAGTAGAGGTTCAAATTTGAGAATGTTATTTACTCTAAATCAATTATATATGAAAATTGAAAATAATGCAGGAACTATTACTCAAACAATAAATAAAAAAGGCTCCGCAACTCCTTTTTTAATGTCATTAGATAATGTTATGAGTGTTATTCCTAATTCTACAGATACTTTAACTATTACTTGTAATGTGGCTAAAACCACAAATAGTAAAACGCACGCTTTAGGTCAATCAAGACTATATGCTCCAGCCTATACATTATCTCCCGAAGTTAAGAAATCTTTTGAAGTATCACCACAAAGACATTTAGTGTATAATGACGTTCATATGAACCATATTAGAAAAGTTTCTAAAGGTTCATTTAATTATTTAGTGACTAATGCTATTACCAGATTAAAAAGACTTATTATTGTTCCTTATCTTTCTGAAAATGGAAGTATTGGGTGGGATAGTATATCTTCTCCATTTACTGAAGATGGATTATGTCATCCTGCTCCTTGCACTATTCAAGATTTTAATGTTTCTGTAAGTGGCGTTAATGTTTATTCATCTTCAAGAAAATTTAAATTCGAACAATATTTAGACGAATTGGATGGTTCTCATGGTGCTGAAGGCGGATTAATTGACGGTCAAAGAACTGGATTATTTGGACTTCAAGATTATGAAAGTAATCAAGGATATATTGTAGTTGATTTAAGTAGAAAAAATGAACCAGATGAAACTGTGCCTGTTTCTATTGAAATCTCGGGGGTTAATTCTGGAACTAAGGATTTGGAATTATTATGTTATATGGAAATTGAAAAAGATGTAAAAATGGATTGTGTGACTGGAATGAAACTTTAACTTTTTAATTATTTATTATAATATATAAAAATTATTATAATATATAAAAATTATATATAATTATATTATATACATAATGAGTAATTGGATTGAACACGTCAAAGCATATGCTAAACAACACAATATTCCTTACAAACAAGCTATGAGTGAGGCAAAGTCATCATATCAACAAGTAGAAGGTGGAAAAATTAATATGAAAAAAATTAAAAAAACAGTTAATAAAGCATCTAAAGGTGTTAGAAACACAACTAAAAAAGTTTCAAAAGCAATTGAAAAGCACGGACATTATTTAGACTATATTGATAGTGATTTGGGTGATAATTTAAGTGATTTTAACAAGGGATTAAAGGGAGTTAATAAATCCGCTGATAGAGCAGTTAATGCAACTGGTGGAAAAGTTAAAATGAAAAATGTAGTAAGAAAAACAAAAAACAGTGTTAATAAAGTTA
>Ga0233446_1001588_pt1 | contig 16505 bp, 20 predicted proteins | sample SI_124_October20_4_FD_182780 | JGI IMG/M metagenome (GOLD analysis project Ga0233446, IMG submission 182780) | Seawater microbial communities from Saanich Inlet, British Columbia, Canada - SI_124_October2016_120_MG | ecosystem: Environmental > Aquatic > Marine > Inlet | place: Canada: British...
GTTGAAGGAAAAAGAATACAAAATAGAAGCCTTTGATTACAGTTTAATCAAAAAAGCCGATAAGCCTTATGCGGTAACAAAAGATGATAATGATTTAAGAGATGATTTAAATAAGTTCGATCTTAAAGTTTTAAATCTTGATTATGATGAATGGGAAAAGGACTTTTTTGAGATGTCTGAACGCTGTGAAGTCTCCTACGAAAAATGGCTTAATTTTTATAAAATTGAAGGATATAAAGAAGAATTTCCTAATGATTTACATATTCTAATCGATTTCATATACCGGTATGGTCGTGATGAGAATCCATCGCTTAGAAAAATTTCTTATGATATTTTTGACGAATTCTTTTCCGATTTTCTTTTAAGAAAAGTTATGGCTGATCCAGATGAGTATCCAAGGTGGTTTCCCTGTATAAAATTATTTTACGAATATCTACAGGATATAGGCTATGTAGAAAACCTTGATGAAATAAGAAAAATTTTAAGTGATATTGAACCAGATTTTATTAATCTTCTAAAAATAAGATACTAAAGCAGGGATTTTTAACGACTAAAGGATGATGGGTTGAGTTTTGGATGAGTTTTTCTACATCGCATAATCTATGGGCAATTTCTGCCAAATGTGTAGTTTTACCCAAGATAAAAAACCAAGGAGTGAAAGAACAAAAATCAGCTTTTACAAATAGCACATATGATCACGCAACGAATAGAGTATGGCGATTTATACCAAAAGCTGCAAGAATATTCTCCAGCAAAAAACAGCAGCAATCCAATTCGATCATTTAGTGAGTACTACAACACTGTTCGCAATTTTGTCAGACGAATATGTGAGTCTTTTCGGAATGCTCTCTTCTCCAATCTTGCCTATTCTCTTATAGGTAAAATCCAGATACGGTTTTCTTCTGGATAAGAAAAAGCCATTGAAAAAGTGCTGGCTAAAGATGATGCGGAATTGGGCATGGACTTTCTTCTTGGGATGATGAATGATACCAAAAAGTAATATATAACCTGAATCCGTGAGATAATTTTCATAAATGAAAATTTATCCACGAATCACCTGCTTTGCAGGATTAACTCTTAGTAATTTCTTATTTTTTCTTAGGATTCCCTATTTTTGAAAATTCCTCCGATATTTTTTTTAAATATTCTTAATATTCACAGTTTTTAAGCAGAATCCTCTCTTTCTATAATTTTGAATTATCGATTATAATATTTTCCACTCGAATTTTTCTTTTTATGCGTATCTGGCATATAATATTGTTATTGGCCTGTAGTATTTGTTGTCAACCTCAAACTTTAATTCGTAGTGGTTTCCGGTAAAAGCATATTTACATGCTGAATATATAACCTTAAAAAGAACGGTCCTAATTCTTCTTCTTGAGGCCTTTACTTTTTCAAACTCAACAACATCTATACTGATTCTCCTTAGAAGATTATAAGCTGTCTTGGCAAGTTGAAGTACAAGACTGTTCGTTACAAACTTTCCAGAAGGTAACCTTTCTACATCCATATCAGGTTTTAATTCACTATGATACCGTTCGGAAGTTCCATGATTATGATAAAGTTCAATAACTTCTTCAGCTTCGAGTGGAAGATTAGTCCAGAAAGTATTTATATAAATTTCAGAAAACAGTAAACGCTGCCCTTCACGGTCAACCGTAGTTTCAAATGCTTCAATCACAACATTAATATTTTCTATGTCTTCCCTTTGAGCTGGTCTTATGTGTTCAACAAAACCTGTATAGCGAAATTTACCATCTCTAATTTTATTCCATGAACAATTACTTTTAGCATGATCAAGCCAGTACTCTTTTGACTCCTGCCTAATATTTCTTTTAATGATATAATAGCATCTGTCATTGATTACTTTTATTAGATCTGCCTCATCATAACCGGAATCCAGACTGAATAGAATTTTATCTGTAATTCCAAGCCTATCTGTTATCTCAAGACATTTTTTAATAAAATCAAGTGCTCCTTCCATAGAATGATCTTTGCCCGGCCTTAGGTTGCAGTTCAACATATAACCGTTTTCACTTATATATGCAAAAACAGGGCAGTAACCCATAAAATTCTTGTATGTATTACTTACTTTTTCTTTAGAACTGCCTGAATTATCCATAGGTGATGCATCCATATCAAGTACAATAAGATTCATCCCGGTAACAGAAGTTTTCTTAAGGACTACTTCTCTAATCAAAAGTAAATTCATTTCAAGTAGTATCTCAAAGACTTCAGGCAGTAAGGTAAGTTCATCAAGGCGTTGCCTGAGAGTTTCGGCAGAGGGAACTTTCTTAATACCAAGCAGGTATTTGAATGTCAGATTATTACGGTATTCTTCTATATCTTCAAAAGCTGTACTACCCATGCATAAAAGACCGATATAGGATAAAAGTATATCTGAGCTAAGGATAGCGTCACTTCGCTTATTGATCCGCTTAAGACTTTTTTTGATATGTTTTGAAAATTTTATTTTGTCCAGTGGTCTGCTAATCAAAATTAAACCACCGGTGCTATTGATTTTTCCACTGCTTTGCTCTATTTTTATACTCATGATTTTTTTAACCTATTGGGGTAGAAATTATAGATGTGTGATTGCACTATAATATACTGCTAATCAATAGGTTATCTATATAAAAATGAGTTTTAACTCACTTTTTTAGGTATAAATTAAAGAGTATAAAAAATGTATGAAGAAACTCAAATAATAGATAAATTAAGAAAAATTGAAGCTCTTTTTAGTGGTGCGACTACTAACGGAGAAAAAGGTGCTGCTGCAAACGCATTAGAAAAAATGCAAAAGAAGTTAAAAGAAGTTCAAGATATCGACCCTCCCATTGAATATAAAATTTCTCTATCTGATTCCTGGTCGAGAAAACTTTTTACTGCATTATTGCGAAGATATGATATAAAGCCATTTCGCTATTACAGACAAAGACATACTACAGTTATGGCAAAAGTATCAAAATCCTTTGTGAACGAAACTCTTTGGCCTGAATATCAAAAATTAAACAAAACTCTTAGAACGTATTTAGATGAAGTAACGAACAGTATTATTTCAAAGGCCGTATGTTCAAACAATGCCGAGGCCGAAGTTATTCAACAATTAATTGATACATAAAAGTAAAACACCCACTTTATAAATTGGTAAACATAATAAGTGATAATGAAAAAGGATAAGAAACAAGGAGAATGATATGGCAAAGAATGATAATATTTCAGGTATCTACAATGATGATGGCGTAAAAATAAATCCAGCATTAATTGTTAAACCCAGTCTTTGTGTAACATGTAAAAAAGATGATTTGCTTGAAGAAGAGCCGATCTGTTTACTGACAAGAAATGACCAAGCCGCAGAAAAAGAATTCAAATGTTATGCATATGAAAATAATAAAAATAATTAGACCATCTGGGTAAGCTTTAATAAGGATACAAAATGAATGATCCGTATATAAATTTAATTGATGAGCATTGGAAGGAAATCGCAATGATACACGATGCTTTCAAAAAAAATCAACCAATAATTGAATTTGATATAGCCTGTACAAAGCTATATTCATATCCTGCAGAAGATTATATCAGCAACTGATCACCCAGAACAAAAAATCTAAAAAAAAGACAGTATAAAGAGGCCTTCAAAAATAATCAATTTATATTGTTCGTCAGAGACGAAAAAAGACGAAAACTAAGCTCTTATATGTATATTCGGATATTGTTTTCGTTAAAAATAGATAAATACCTTAGCTTCAAAGCATTAATAGTAAATATAAATTTCAATTTATTGGCTACTGTTCAACTCAAACACAAAACGGCCAAGATTAGAATAATTCGTTATTTTGTATTATCAATGATGAATAATGCAATAAATACTAGAAGTTACTGGCTACGTTTTTTATTTTAAAAAATCGTAACATGTTGCATTTATTAAGGTTAAGTAAAATATGCCAATTAATATCCGTATATTGATGTGACAACCATGCTCTAGGTAAATTTCACGATACAGTTTCCTTATATATTTATCGATGTCTTTTGTTATCTTGCGTTTAACTTCATTACCAGAAAAAACTGCGGTTATGTGTTCTATATCACCTGTATGAAGAGCTTCTCCCCATTTCTGCATTTTTTTAAAATCATAACCAAAGTTTTTCCTGAGTTCTTTCCTGGAAAACCTGGCATTAAACAGTCTTGCAACAAGAAATTTTTCTTCAAGTGAATCGCGTTTAATCTTCTCAAGAAGATGCATGCCAAAATAGACAAATAGTAAATCTGGAATTTTATTATCTAAAAGTATTTCAAATAATGGATTAGACTTGTCCTGTCCAAGAAACGGTTGTAGTATATCCATAGCAATATCCTTTTTTTTATGAAGACGTTGTAATTTTCATAGGATATTGCTACTTCATAAAATTGGAATCCTAATTGGACTTTTTTTTGAGAAAATCAGCCAACGTTGTGAGTTCTGGAGCTTATGGAATATCACCATCCCCAGGGGGGATTTGAGGTGAAATTTAAAAAACCCAACGATGTAGGAGGAATTGGTCATATAAGCTTAAACCTTTGGCGACGATTAAAAACGGACTTCAACGACAATTATAAAATTGTTGTAACTCTGATTTAAAATATGTTTTTCTTTTTTCTAAAAAGCTTTCAATCAACATACTTGCAAAGTTTTTTAAAAAAAGAAAAAACAACTTATGACTTTGCTATAATTGTAGTTCGACGCTTAAAAGTAACAAATATTGATGAGGCATTTGAGTATATCAAAAAACAGGAAGTAAAACTGATAAACGGAAGTCCTAAATATAGACCATTTAAAATTGATAACATCACACAAGATGATTTTTATTTTTTTGATAAAAAAAAGGAAAAGGATATTAATGCAAAAATTGAAATTTGCAACGTAATTAGCAATATTAAATATTTCTACTTTCTAGATAAATATGGTATTCAATGGGAGTTAGAACAAGGACATACAGACATAAGAGATTGATAACTATTTTCTATTCAAATATTTAAAAATACACAAAACCAAGAGTTGTCCAATGATTGAGTAAATAAGCAAAGTTATAAAATTTGTCATTAAATTATATGTTGTCAATTCTATTACGTGTCTAGGAAAAGTATGTCTGAAGCCAAAATAATCAGTAATCCATGTATAAGCTGATATTGTAATTATTGAGGACAAAAAAGATGCAAAAAAGAATTGCCATTTTAACTTTTTATAAAAATAATAAAAAATTGACAGATCAACTATGGCAGAAATGAATGTTCCAGCGAGATTGGCAAAATATAGTATTAATATAGGAGAAAAAACAATTTCATATGCCATTTTTGTAGTTGCAGGGAAGTATGATGGTGCAGGCATATGAGCAATAATGTTTACGTATACGATAAAAAAAAGATTGCATAGAGCTTCCAGGCAAACAATAAGATATGCAATTTTTCTAGAGTTATATGTAGCAAAAACATCAGTAAGAACAAAAACAAACATATATATAAAACCTGCAGAAATAATAGGGACACTATCTATAACAACCAGCCTATTTGCTATCACATGTGCAGTTAAAGAAATAGAAAGGTACAATGTAATTAGTAAATAATTTATCTTTGCAGTTCTTTTGAAGTACCTGAGTTCAAAATAGTTGTTCATTTTTAGCCTCTTCCATTATATAGTTTTTTAGTTGTGTAGATAGTTCTTTTTTTAACGAAAAATGCGTTAAAAAATTTTGCATTGTAGAAAACTTGGTTAATCTATGTTGATCATAATAGGATAGATATTCATAATTTTTCTTTTGAAAAGAGTTTAACATTTCTTTTTGAATCAACTTTTGCCTGCCAATTCTATATAAGACGATAATTTTTTCACTATCAATGTCAAATCTTTCAATCTTAATGGAAATATTTCTTAAGCCAAGGTTGTCTTTTAGGTAAACAAGACTGTCAAATATGCTTTTAAAAATCTTCATGGCGAATTCTCCTTTCTAAAACAACAAAACAATCCTCTCGTTTTTTCTCATTTGTAATAAGAGGCTCTTCCTCTATAAAATTTAAATATTCAAATCCTATATCCTTAATTTTGGGATCATAACAAACAATAATAACATTACTTCTATAAAGATAAGCAAACGACTTTAATCCGATATACTTATCCATATATACAAAAGAATCAAAATTCACATCATTTTTAGTAACAAAACTTTTAAGCATTTTATAGTTTGATATAAGAGGGATTTCAATAATATTTCTTTCGTCAGAAACCCCTTCGCCATGCACCAGCCAATCTAGTCTAATATTAAGACCTTCTGCAATTTTCGGAGCAAGTTTTGATGACGTTAAATTATTTTTGAGGATATAACTAATCGTTTGCTGCTTTAAATCGCATCTTCTTGCTGCTTCAGACTGAGAAATACCTTTTTCTTTTAGGAATGATTCTAATCTTTGAGAAAAGTTAAGCATAATATTTATTTATATTTGGTTAGATAACATTAATTACACCTAGAACAATACTTTTTTTGTAGAAAAAGTCAAGATATTACAAAGAAAAGACAATAAAATAAGAAAAACTACAAAAAAACTTGTTAAATATGGTTGCAATCTACAAATTTTACTGTAAAAATAATAATAAAGAAGACAAACTATGTATTAAAAACAAAAAAATAGAGAACAAAAACACCTCTACTAAATTAATGTCTATTAAATAATTAATCTGGTTTTATTCCTGATACCTAAAACATGAAATAGCGCATTGTACCAAGAAATTTCAAGCTGCATAGCAAAATAGTAAAAATAAAAATATTAACTGTTTGGAGAATAATTACATGATAAAGCAAGAAAATCATACAACAATATTAATAAAACATGACTATAGAAATCTTAGATTAAAATTTTTCAAAAAACTAACGATACTACCCATATTTATGATTTTTACATTTTTGACAGGTTGTGCACAAATACCTCCAATATCCCCGATGGCTAAAATACGTAAAGGAATGTCAAGGGGCGATGTAATAGACATCCTTGACGCACCTAGTAATATCAATCAAATATTGACTTGGAGAAAAATTATCCTTCCTTGGAAAACAGAGAATGATTGCCAAACAGTCTACTACTATAGCGGATTGGGACAGATAAGCTTCAACCGAACTGGAAGACCAACAGTACAGTCAATTTATTACAACCCACATGAAATTGGAATAGTGCCGTATGGCGAGGGCTAATTAATGATAATGCATAAAAATATAGAAAAATTAAAAAAACTTGAATTTTATCTCAGAAGTAGAATTAAGGGACAGGACAAGATTATTTCAGAAATTGTTGAAATGTTTTATGCAGGGGAGCTTGCTCTAAGAAAAAAGGGTAGACCTAAAGCTGCATTCCTTTTTCTTGGGCCTACCGGTGTAGGAAAAACAGAAGTAACGAAGGCGGTTACAGAGTTTATGTTTAGTGCTGATAAACTTTTCCGTTTTAATATGAGTGAATTTCTACATCTTGATTCTGTCAAGGAATTTAGAGGAGATGAAACAGGAACCTCAGGGCGACTTGGAGATGTTCTTGAAGGACATAATGAAGGAACACTTCTTTTTGACGAGATGGAGAAAGCACATCCACAAATCCTTGATTTATTTTTACAGATTCTTGATGAGGCGCAAATAACGCTTGGCAACAAAAAAAGCTACGACCTTAGCAATTTCTATATAATATTTACTTCAAATGTAGGAGGAAGGAGGATAATGAGAGCAAAAAACCTTACTTATCATAGGTTGAAAGAAACCGTTAAGCTTGAACTTATGCAGCAGACCCGCGTTGAATTTGTAAACCGGTTTTCCAATATCTGTGTATTCAGGCCACTTGAATACGATATTCAGCGAAACATTGCTGCAGATATGCTTGATGGAGAAATAAAACGAATGAATGAAAATGGGTACAAAGTTTCTTATGACAATAATCTTTTAAATTTTGTTATAAGGCGGGGAATTAACAGAGCAATGGGCGCAAGGCCATTAAGGGATGTTGTTGAAAAGTCAGTACAAAGAGCCATATCAAAAGACTTAGTTGACGATAATGGGATAGGCTGTGGTGAAATAACAGCAAATCTTAAAAAGAACTTTGTATATATCAAGAAAAAATTAAGTAGCACTAAAACAATAATAACGAATTAACTTTAAGGAGTAATACAAAATGCTAACAAGATTCAAAAAGATCTATTTAACCCTCGGAATTTTTCTAACACCTCTATTAACATTTGCAGATGCTGGCGATGTAGATACAAGCAAATTGAGAACGGGTATTGGAGCTCTAATAGGCGTTATGTATTTGGTAGGTTTTGTGTGGTCAATTATCGTAGTATGGGGTGGAGTAAAGGCTAAAAAGAAAGGGGATGAGGATGCATACAATAGTATGATAGCCGGGCTCTGGATTCCTGCAGGCATTATAATAGTTTCCATTTTCTTTACGGTTCTTGGCCTCGGTGAAGCAGTCGAGGCGGCAAATTTCGACTGGGGTTAAAAAATGAACGATGACGACATGGACTTGATCATAAATACAGGAAGCTCAATAGAAGAATCTAAAGGGGTAACTATGCATCTGGAAGGTGATCTTTTTATTCCTATGATAATTGGAGTTATGGGGAGCATGTTCTTAATAGGTTTTTTAATAATGGTTTCAGGTATTCCTATAGTAATATCTTTTGCTACAGGAATTCTGCCAGCAGTCCTTGTTGGTATTTATATAGCAGTATTTAAAAATAATAAGCCGCCCAACTACCAGGAAGATTTAATAGGTTTATGGTTAGGAAGCGAATGTACTGATGCTAATCCTGTACAGCCCCGTTCTTCATATCGGGGGAGGGGGTAGCAAATGAAGCAACCAAACGGTTTTTTTATTAAAGACATGATAAACTTTGGAGATCTTAACTCTGAAGGATATATGTCAAAAGGTTTTATTGTTGAAGTTAAAGATCACCGTAAGAATAAGAATATTATAAAAAATGAAATTCATGTTCTAAATCAGCTATTTTTAAGATCTTTTGGGCCTGATACCAGGGTACAATACATATGGTCTGTTGACTCAGATTACAAAAAGTTTCTTAATCGTTATGGCTCTGACACAAAAAAATATGCAAAACACCCCTGGACTATTCATGTAAGAAATGAACGTGAAGAAAGATACCGAGACCTTATGAAGAAGCGATATCTAAGGATAGAGCGCCTTCATATTTATATTACAGTAAAGATAAAACACAAAGCCCCAACAAGTGCCGAAGAACACGAACTTGAGGCGTATTATGATTCACTTTTAGAGTATTATACAAAATTCTTTGCAGGACAATATTTGCAGCTGATCAATATTTATTCAGGCATAGGTGCCATAATAATTCCTATGACCGATAGTGATCATTATCAGCACTACAATAATTTTTTAAATCCATCTTATGCGGATTATGAAGTGGAATATGATTTGGGTGATTATTTTAATGCAGAGAAGGATGAACTTGGTTCAATACAATATTTGTGCTGGCATACTGGGTTTAGGGGCAACAAAAATAAAACAATGGGAAATGAGTATTCTTTCTATATGGACGGGTACTATCACGAAATAATGTGTCTTAAAATAATGCCTGGGCAAACCCAGCCTGACATTATGGAAAAACTTACTAGTCTTCTACTTCTTGATTATTCAATAACTCTAAATGTATATCCTATAGAAATAGCAAAGGAAAAACGGGAAACCGAGAAACTGATATGTAGGCTTCGAGGTGACATGAATGCTGAAGGTAGGTACAGTTTGGAGGCAAGTATTGACAAGGCAGGTGCAAGGCTGTACGAAATATCATCAGGACAAGCAGTTCCCTATAAGATTGAATTCATTGTTAGAGTATGGTCTAGGGATAAGGACGAACTTAGAAATAAAGTTGAATTGATAAATACAACAATAAAAACCATGCATTCTGCGCAATGTTGGGATATTGGAAAACCTACTACAGCAAAACAGCTCTGGTATAAAACTTGGCCTGGCTGGCTCTATAGTACCTATCAAGGATATGAACTTAAAGATGATGACAGAAAAATAGCCGACCTGATACCTTTTTCTGGTACCTTCACTGCACACCTTGATATAGCTGAAGCAATATATGATGGAGAGTACTATAACCTTGTAGGTCTTGTATCAAGTATAAATGGTGCTGTTCAGTCTACCGGACTTTTCGGAGCAAGCAGGCAAGGGAAAAGTGCAACGTTTGTTGATTTTCTCTGTCAAACAGAATGTTTCTTTGAATTTACAGCAATTATAGAAGAAGGACTTTCCTACGGTGTAATGACAAAGATTTATGGGGAGAAACCTATAATATTCAGCCCCAATTCAAAATATATAATCAACTATTTTGATACTGATTCTCTTCCTGTGACTCCCGTTCAAATTAACGATGTATCAGGTCTTCTTATGCGAATGAGTGGTTTAACTGCGGACGATAGTGTTAATAAAAAACGAGGAGCGATTCTTATAGAACATATAAATTTAATCTATGAAGATTTTTTTAATGAATGGAGAATTGAACACGAGGATGAGATCGCTGACATTGTAAGGTTTATTCTGGCAGTTAAAGCTTATCAGAACGAAGAAATGTCAGAAACCACGCCATGGCTTCACGCATGGGTTGAATTCAGGGATATGGAGAATGAAAATCCGACCTTATATAAGGCTTATATTGAATGTGTTACTGAGGATAAAATAAGTGAATATTTAGTTACGAAAGAAGATGAGTTAAGAAATAATGCTTACGGATTTTTTAAAACAGAAGATTATCCGACTCATTCTGATTTTCTTGAGCTAATTCAAGTATCAGCAATAGACCACAATGCTGATAATGACCTTAAACACCTTGCTATTTCTCTGAGGGAGTGGAGTTGTTCTGGTTCTTATGGATGTTTATTTGATGGGCATACAAATGTAAAGCTTAATAAAAAAGTTGTTCATTTCGAACTTGGAAGCATTTCTGAATCAGCCAAAGAGCTTAAGGCTATTGTTGTATTTTTAATCAAAAATCATATCAGAAATCATATTTTAAGCCTTCCTAGAAAATCTCGCAAGAGAATTATTTTTGAAGAAATGAGCCGGCTTCTTGCAGTCAAAGGCGGTGATGAAGTTATAGGTGAAGGTTATGCCCAGCTTGCAAAGACTAATACACATATAAGTTCAATTGTTCAGCAATATGCACAGTATAAAGATCATCCCATCAGGCCTATTATTATAGGAAATTCCAGGCAATACATGGTCTTGAGGCAGAAATATCCTGGAGATCTGGATGATTTAAGAAAAGATATAGTAATGTCAGAAAATGCCAAACAGTGTATTATGGCGTACCAGTCTCCCGATAACAAGGATTGGGTTGGAGAGAAATACGCATCTTTTATGTACCACTACGACGATCATCCTGCACCTAGCTATGGAACAGTAAGGAACATATGTTCGCCCGAAATGCTCTATGTTTCAAGTTCTAACCCTGAACTCTTTGATATTAGAGCAAAGCAGCTTAAGAAAGAGAAAAACTTAATTAAGGCAATAATGAAGTATTCAAGGGAAGGGGGAGTTATCTAGTGAAGACCAAAAGCAAAATATTATTAACTGTAAGCATATTTTGTATTTTTATATTTATTATTGCTGGAGGTTGTGCCAGCAGGAGTGACTATCAAAAAGGCTATGATGCTGGGGCAGGGGATATTGTTAAAGATCAGTATTGGATTATTCAGAACCGCCAAAAAGAAATCAAAAAGAGCGAATATAAAGTGAGATACTACCAGTTTGATGCTCCTGAGAATGTTGATGGTGTCAATTATGTGCCTCATAAGATTACAGTTAGGAGTATAGATATATGATAAAACTTTTTGGCATATTTTTTTTATTTACATTATTAAGTCCATGTTGTTCATTTGCCTTCGTTGTATTTGATCCTGGTACACACTCGCACATAATGGCACTTGAGACTACTACATTAGTTCAAGGAATTCAGCGTTCAGTAGAGGCTATACAGGCTCTTGAGGAATCAATACGAATATATGAAAACGGTGTTAAACAGTTTAATCAGCTTCAGGATATGTACGAAAAAGATATTCTAAGGACAGACTACCTTAATTCTCTTAGAAATTTTAAAGGCGATCCTGCTTCAATTAAGGGAGTTTTAAAAGACACACGGCGTATTTTTGAAAAGTTTGAACTGTATGATGAAGAAAAATATCAATCGCCCGATGAGATCGTTGTGACGCAGGAAGCTGTTGATAATATGGGTGAAGTTCTTGATACAGTCGATGAAACAACTCATTTGATGAAGAATCCAAATTCTAATCGAATATATGACTATTACAAAAAAATGATGAGCTCCTATATGAAATATAACGAGATGGTTGAAGAAAATAGGATTCTTAAACAGGAGCTTATAAAACAAATGGACATGGTATTAGTAAAAATAGATAATGCAGAAACAGAAATAGAAAATGAAAAATACAAAACAGAATATGAAATACTTGATCATCGTTTGGTAACATTACAGGATATGGAAAATATTTCCTATAGAAATCTTGAAGTTTTAGAAAAGCAACAAGAAATTTATGAAAAAGCAAAGGATACAGCTGCAGCAAATAGGGCTGATTTTGTACAGAAAGAGTACTGGGAAAAAGCCAAATGTATAACTCAAGATGAACTTGTTAAGCATTTAAATGGAACAGAAAAAAATGCCCCAAGGTGGTTTTAGGAGGACATGAACATGGAAGGTTATGATTTTGCAATAAAGATATATTACAGTCTTCTTCCTATAAGTTTTTTAATAATTGTATTTGCTTGGATATTTAAAGCAAAGGATCACACAAATGGAGATATGATAGATAAATTTAAACAAATGGTCGGTGTTTTTACAGTTATACTGTGTATCTTTTGTTATCCAAAATTTACAATATCGTCATCAAAAGTAATGTATGCCCTTAATAAGTCTATAGGAGCAAAGGTTGACAAAGCAATCGATAATTGGAAAAATACAAAAATAGATGGAGAAGATGAAACATTCAATTTCTCAGCAAAAATTGCTAAATTCTTCTATAAAACAGGTTGGGTTTTAGCCTATTTATTGAGAAAAATGCTCATATATATTCAGGCAATAATGATGTATGTAATGATTGCTGTCTCACCTATAGTTCTGTCATTCCTTCTTATTCAGTCAACACAGCGTTCTGCAGTACAGTTTATTCTAACAACATTTGGTATAATCCTGTGGCCTATAGGATTTAATCTTGCAGATCTTATGCTTTACTCCGGCTGGCATATGATATCAGGTATGATATTTGCTGCTGCAGGGACAACAGCTTTTTCCGCAGCATTTACTGGGGCTGTTGTCACAGGTGGAGCTGCAGTTGTTCCAATTTTAGGTATAACCACAGCTCTTGCACTAGTAGGTTTTTTTGTTCTTGGAACTGTAATCTTTTATATACTGGGGCCTCTGCTAATGATTGTCCTTCTTAGAGGAGCAGATCCCACAAGTACAGCAATGAGGTTAGCAACTGCTGTAGGTGCATTTGCTGCTGGAGGCGGAACATTGAATAATATATTTAAGGGATCAGGCACAGGCGGAGGTGCACTCGGAAAAACTCTAGCTAAATCAAATGCTTTAAATAATATAGGAGGCCGCATTAACCAGGTTTCATTAAATACGATGAAATCGACTTTCAATACAGCAAAAAGGGCAGGGCAGTTTATGGATATGAGGAGTGCTCCATTTAAACCGCATGAAAATCCAACACAAAATAAACAATAAAATAAAAGAGGGAAAATGAAAATAATAATAATTTCAGTGTTATTCAGCCTATGCGTAATGAGTATCAACATACATGCAGATGATGGAAGTATTTTTGGGTGGCTCGATCGTTCAGTTAAGCTTGTAAAAGATGTAAAAAATATTGTTATAGGGAAACCTGGTAACAAAACACAAAACACAAGTAATCAGATAACAACGAGCAATAGTACGTCAAAAACAGTAAACAAAAGAAAGTTACCTAAATGTCAGGTTGAGAAACCCCATGATGAGACGCATCTCAATTCAAATATCCTAAGTTTAATAGATAAGGAATATTATGAGAATAATATTGCAGCATTTGAGAAATATGAAAATAAATGGTTTGTGTTCACTGGCATTGTAGAGAGTATATATACTATTCCTTACAAAGAAGAGTGCATAATGCATGTGTATATGGAAGATGAAACTGGCAAGCTAAGCTCCGACACAAAAGGTTGTTTTGGTGTGTTTGAGATAAATCTTGTTAAAAGTCTTAAAAAGGGTGATAAAATTACCGTTATGGGCAAAATAATGAGTGATCCATATGGACCAGGAGGCGTATGCTTCTATGATTGCCAGTTTGAGAGATGTTGATCATGGGAAAAGTACCTGGGCCAAAATTACCTGATTTAAATTTTTTGTTTAAACTTTTTGCTAAAAAGAAAAAACATGAAGATAAAAGTACTATTAAATCTACAAATCCCGCTAAAGCGTTGACAAATAATCGCGATGTAATAAATAATAAAAATGAAAAATCAGACGTACTTATTGTAAGACCGGGGCAAAAAAAATCTTTTATGGCAAAAATATTCGGAAGAACTCTTTATGAATTAAGATTTTGGAAAGCTCTTTTCTTTCTTGCACTTTTGGGACTAATTGTTCAGCCTATTGGTATTACATACTTAAGTACAAAAAATACAGAAAGAATATTACTTCTTGATCCGTCAGGAGATTTTATATTAAGTCCGTCAAAAAACATTAAAGATACCACCAAGATACAGGATTATATAGCTGACCTTGCTACTACAGCACTCCTGTCCAGAAACCCCAATGGTTTAGATAAGAAGAGGCTGCTTGAGCAGGTATATACCAACAATGCTATCAAAAAAATAGATAGGATTCTTGATAAGGATAGCAAATGGTTTCATGATCGCCTTGTACACCAAAAGGCTGAAATAAAAACAGTTAATACACTTAAGACTTCAAGTACAAAGGCATATACACAGGTAAAGGGGCAGATTTTTAGGGGAGGGTACTATAAAGGTCAGACATTTCAACAAGGCATGAATTTTACACTGACTCTCTTGCTTGTTAAAAATCCAAGTTTTGGTGATAATCTGAAAATGCCAATGGCTGTCCAAAAATTTAAACTAACATTAACACCTTTGCCTAATAATAAAGGAGAAAGCAGTGCTTAAGAAGAAAATATTTATATCTATACCCCTAATATTTATTATTTACTCAGGGTATGCTGCGAATTCACCAATAAAACAGTTTATGCTTGATAGCAGTATTGTCTACACAATTAATGTTGACAATGCTGGAGCTGTTACTACAGTGATGTTTCCATCTGCAATACAAGGAATCTATGGAACAAATGTAGTGGCTGATGATAAGGGAAATGGAAGCTATATGCTTTCTTATACGCCTGGGAACTATTATTTTTCAGTTAAGTTGATAAAAAGAGAAAATGGTGGACATCCTGGATCGCTTAATATTGTTTTTAACAGAAAGGTTTATGTTGTAAACCTAAAGCCAGTATTGAAAGATAGTGCGCACGCATCAGTTACATTTGTTCCGGACAGGGTTTCATCTTCTTCAATATCTTCAAGCGGTGGTGGTGCAAAAACTGTTGCTCCTGAAATTCTTCTTGATGCAGTTGATAAATCAAAGATGTATCCATTGTATGCACAGCAGTATCCTGATGTAGCAGCAAAAATAAAATATAAATCCATAAATAGGCTTTTTAGGTATAAAAATTATTTAGTTAAGCTTCAAACCATATATCGTTTTAATAGTATTGACACTCTTGTGTTTTGGATAGTGCTCAAAAATTATACCGATAAACCCATAACTTATGATCCTCAAAATATTTCAGTTAGGGCGGGGGAGCAAATCTATTTTACATCTTTTACAGATGCCTCAGGAACAATCCCTCCATATGGAACATCACAGGCATACTTTTGTATTACAGGGAGAGATAGTGGTGGTAAAAACTACCTTTCAGTTGATAATAATTATGTTGTACTGATAAATGCGGAAACAGGAGGAATCAATCAGCTTAATATGAAAGACAAAATAGCTGTTTTAAAACAAGAACTTATTCAAAAAGCAAGAAGACTGTCAGATAAACTCAGTGCAACAACAGATCCTGAAAGAATAAAAAAAATACACAGAGAATATCTAACAATACAACAACAATTTATAAATTTATAAAAAGGAAAACAAACATGAAAAAAACGTTAATTATTACGGCGACAATTCTAACATCGTCAGCGGCGCTATTTGCATCAGAGGGCAATACACAACTTCCTGATATAATGAACAACCTTAATCAAAGGCTTGAGCTTATAAAAGAAAATAAAAATCAGTCAAAGCAAATAAGGAATTTAAACGATACTAATGCAAAAAAAATTGATAAAATGGCAGATATCCTTGAAAAAAAAGAAGCTACGCTAAATGCAATGAAAAT
>Ga0233446_1001592_pt1 | contig 16470 bp, 10 predicted proteins | sample SI_124_October20_4_FD_182780 | JGI IMG/M metagenome (GOLD analysis project Ga0233446, IMG submission 182780) | Seawater microbial communities from Saanich Inlet, British Columbia, Canada - SI_124_October2016_120_MG | ecosystem: Environmental > Aquatic > Marine > Inlet | place: Canada: British...
GAATCTTGTATAACTGATGGTGTAGTAAGTGCACCACCTGGTGAAGATCCATATGGAGTTAGTTATGGTGACTGTTATGTATTTGATGATGTTGTTGAAGGTTGTATGGATGATGGTGCCTGTAACTATGATTCTGATGCTACAGAAGATGACGAATCATGTGTATATGCATTACCTGGAGAGTATTGTTTTGATGATGAAGTAATGAGTTGTCCACCTGGAACATTCAGCGACGAGCCCAATGCTGATGAATGTATGAGTTGTCCTGCCGGTACATACAATGATATGGTTGGTGCCTCAGAATGTATGGATTGTGAAGCAGGTACGTATAACGATATGTCAGGTGCTGAGTTCTGCATGGATTGTGAAGATGGTTACACATCTGATGAAGGCGCTACTGAATGTTATGAAGTATCTGTAGATCCAGTTCATTTTGTTGTTGAAATCGATGACACTGGTATTACCTCATTGGTTAGTATTGCAAACATCGAATGTTTATCAGAAGGCGATGAAGTTGGTCTTTATGATACCTCCGGTCAAATCAATTATAATAACTGTGATCTGGAAATAGGTGAAGTTCTAGTGGGATCCGGTGTATACACTGGTGGTCAATTAGATATCGTTGGTATTGGATCTGTTGATCTTTGTGCTTTTGGCGGTGTCCAGCTACCTGGTTATGTTGAAGGAAATGATATTGTCTTCAAAGTTTGGAATTCATCAGATGATGTTGAAACTACACTTGCTCCATCTCAGGTCGACCTTATACTTGGTAATGGAACATGGGGTCAGATTGTGACACAGGTTGAGATTGATGCCTGCTCTGTTGTTCAGACAATAGATCTTGGTGCCTTGATGTGGAATAACATTTCATTCTATGTAAGCCCATTGGATAACGAAGTATCCACCGTATTTGGGGATGTGAACACCCTTGTGACAAAAAATGATGCGGGTCAGTTCTTTGTACCATCAATTGGTGTAAATACAATTGGTAGTATGGAAGAAGAAAAAGGTTATCAGGTATTCCTGTCAGGTATGGAAGACCAGACATTATTTGTTGTTGGATCCATGATAGATCCTGCTGTTACACCAATTACAATTAATCCGCTGATGATGAATAACATTGCTTATCTATTATCAGGCTCTGCAAATATTGCCGATGTCATGGCTGATATTCCTGTGCTTCTTACAAAAGATGCCAGTGGTAATTTCTATGTGCCTGGAATCGGTGTAAATACCATTGATAATAATGGTGGCATGCAGCCGGGTAGAGGATACGAAGTATTCCTGGACGGTACTGAGGCTGCTACACTTACATATACCGGATTAGAGTTATCAAGATATGATAACTCATTCGATCAAGCGATCTTTGAAGCCAGTATTAGCGAGCAGTATCAAATTGTGAAAACGGGTCAATTCCACCCAATTGTCATTACCAGTATTCAGGGTAATGTTGAAACAGGTGATGAGATTGTTGCTTATGCAAATGGAATCGCAATTGGTGCCACAAGAATAGTTGATATTGATGCTCCTATTGCTATAACAGCATGGGAAGGATATCATGAATTTGATATGGATATTGACGGTTACAATATGGGTGATAAGATTGATCTTCGTATGTGGAGTCAGTCTCAAAATAAAGAAATGCGCCTTGTTTCAGATCTGGATGGAGACTTTTATGGTACAACACCTCTGACAACTGGAAGCCTTGTCGTCTACACTGATTCAGCGGTTCCAACTCAGTATCAGTTAGAACAGAACTATCCGAATCCATTTAATCCTGGTACTGTCATAGGTTTCAGTCTGCCAACTGATAACACCGTATCCATTACGATTTTCGATATGAATGGCCGAACGGTTAGCACCCTGATTGATAATGTTGATATGAGCTCAGGTTATCATTCTGTTATGTGGAATGGTAAGGATATGAATAATCAGGAAGTATCTGCCGGTGTTTACATCTACTCCTTAAAAGGAGAAGGTGTCTCTAAAGCAAGAAAGATGATTATGATTAAATAAATCAACAATGATTTGTTTTTAAACTAAAGAAAGGGGTTCAATTTTGAACCCCTTTCTGTTTCTATATAGGAGAAATATTTTAATATTGAAACAAGATATGATGAAAAATTTATTTATTACTCTCGCAATTAGTATCAGCTTTATGGCATGCTCTGACGATAGCAATACTATCACGGAAATACCAGGGTGCACAAATCCTGAGGCATTAAATTTTGATGAGAATGCAACAGTCGATGATGGATCCTGCGAATTTGCTCAGGTGATTACTGGCTGTACAGATCCTGATGCAATAAACTACAATCCAAACGCTACTGTTGACGACGGGTCGTGCAATTATGATCAAAACGAAATCCCTGGTTGTACAGATCCTCTGGCAGATAATTATAATTCAGAGGCAACCATCGATAATGGTAGCTGCATATATACAATTTTTGGATGCACAGATCCTGGTGCAATCAATTACAATCTAGCTGCGACCATTGATGACGGCAGCTGTGAATATGCGCCGGCTAATAGCTGCTGGGATGTAGACCCTGCTCAGTTTGAATATAATGGTTCAATAACTGCGAGAGTAGAGATTGATGGATTGCCTGTTGGTTCAGAGGAAGATTGCATTGCGGCATTTGTTGGAGAGGAAGTTCGGGGTGTGGTGAATGGCCTTTATTTTCCTCCAGATGATATCTATTTATTTATGATTACAGTGTACAGTAACTCCAGTTCAGGGGATGTATTAAATTTTAAATATTATTCGGTTGAAAATGATGAGATGTATAATTTAAATGAGGAAGTGGAATTTCAGGTAAATATGTTTGTCGGCGATCCTCTGGATCCATTTATTATCACTGGTAGTCCAAATGTAGGAAGTTATTTCTCATGGAATCAATCAAGTTTACAGGCCTTTTACTTTATCCAGGCTACTACCATTGAAGGTATTGATATAACGACCGATGACTGGATCGCAGTCTTTAAAAATGATGTATGCACTGGTGCCGCCCAATGGACAGGGGAATACACCGTAGTTCCCTCAATGGGTGACGATGGATTTAATTTAAGTGATAATTATATGTTATCTGGTGATATTCCACAATTTAAAGTCTACGATAGCAGTGAAAATACATATTATGATGCTATTACGAATGACACTTCTCAAAATATTGGATGGGTAAATCTTTCAAATATTAATATAGCATTACTTATAGCTGAATAATTAATTCTTCATTAATATGAATCCAAGAGTAATTATATTTATCCTGTTGCCAATAATAATTGGTATTTCTTGCAGTGATGATTCAAGTCCAACTTCAGGGTCAATTCCCGGCTGTACAGATGAAACTGCTATAAATTACAATCCAAATGCTACAGTTGATGATGGAAGTTGCGAGTATGAAATAGTTGTACCAGGCTGTACGGATCCTGCAGCGACAAATTATAACCCAGCCGCCAATGATGATGATGGCAGTTGTGAATATGATGATGAATTACATTTCCAGGTTTCAATTAACGGGACCGGAATTAATCAGCTAATAGTCTTTCAAACGGGTATTCTTAGTTTGAATATTGGGGATGAAATTGGCATCTATGATGAAATTGGAATCACCAACTTTAATGATTGCAGTAATGTAAGGGGAGAATTACTGGTTGGCAGTGGTGTATGGGATGGAACTCAATTGGATTTAGTAGCAATTGGTTCAATAGATAATTGTTCATTTGGTGGCGTCCAGGTTCCTGGTTATGTAGAAGGAAATATGCCGACTATTGTTATCTGGGACAGTTTTAATAATATTGAAAAATCTGCAAATGTCACTTACGAAAACGGATTAGATACATTCGGTGACCTCTTAATAATAATTTCAGATATTTCCTTTGAATAATCATTTCGTTTTAATCCTGTCGCACCTGTAATTTTCGCACCCTAAATATAGCCGCAGTGGTGGAATTGGCAGACACGCTGGTCTTAGGAACCAGTGCAGCAATGCGTGGGAGTTCGAGTCTCTTCTGCGGCACACATATATAAAGCCTTGTAAATTAAATACTTACGAGGCTTTATATTTATGGGGTAGAGGTGTAGGTAGGTATATGAATATGATATAAAAGTGGAAAAATCAGGCATTTCTGACATAGCATGGTGAATGAATGGTGAATGGTTTTTAGGTACGTTCTTGAATTCTTCCTCGAAATTATCATCTGAATCCAAAATGCACGCTGTTATAGGGATTGCAGATTTTAGGCAAAAAAAAAGGAGCCCCGCAGGACTCCTTTTAGCTTACTAGTTCAATCAAGTTCATCAAGTTTTCTCACCTGACTCTCAAGATCGCTCTTGAGTAAAGACACATAATGTTTCTCAGTTATTACAACCGAACTGTGACCAAGTAGTTTAGAAACAGTAAAGATTGGAACACCTTTCTGAACAAGTCTGCTCCCAAATGTTCTCCGCAGTGTATGCACGTCAGCATCTTTAATTCCTGCTCGATCATAATATATCTGCAGTTTCTTTAAGACATTGTTGTATTTGAAATCAAATGGGAATTCTTCATTCATTTCATTTTTCCTTCGATCTAATATCTTAAAAAGTGTGGCTGTCATTGGTACCATTCTCACTTTGTCACGTTTTCCAGTTATTGTAATAGTATTTTCTTTTAAGTCAACACTATCCCAGGTAAACCTATGAGGTAATAACTCTTCTTTTCTTGCTCCCGAATGAAGATACGCAACGATTAAATCCTTGAAATTATCAGAATCGATGAACTCTAGCAACTTATTTTCCTCTTCAGCAGTTAGGAACCGTATTGGTTTATCATTAACCTTAGGCCCCTGTATTCCTTTCATCGGATTTGATAATAGGAATTTGTGAGCGATAAGGACATTGAAGAATTGTCTCATTGTTCTCATTTCTATATCCACGGTAGCTGCGGACAATTTATCATCGATAAATCGTTTCTTAATGTAGCATTCAATTAATTCCCTTGAGATTGAGCGAATTTTAATATCTCCAACAAATTCTCTGAATCTATTGTAAACATACATTTCTCTTTCAATCGTGTTAGGTTTCTTTTGAATTGCTGCATAATCAATGTAATTGTCTAGAGCAATTGAGAATACCACGTTCGGTTTCAAGTCGTCAGCAAGACCGCTTCGAACAAGAAATTTTCGATATTCTATTCGATTGGCAAATGCATCTGCAGTCGCCCGATCAGTGTATAACACTTTGGTTTTTCTTATTCCGTCTAGGTCATAATAGTCGACTATGAACCCATTTCCCTTTGATTTTGATTTATGCTTTCTAATAGATGCCATAATATTCTCCCTCTAGAATTTCACATTTATCATGTCATCTAAAGACATGGTTGACTGAGCTATATTCATTAAATCAACTTCACGAATTCTTATTCTTTTGCCAACCGTGTAGGTTTCAATCCCGCTATTTCGAATCAATCTCTTGGCTGTTCGAATGGATATATCTAATCGTTTGGCAACGTTCGGAATGCTAATGAGCTGCTCCAAGATTCTTATACCTTTTTCTCTCATAAAAATTCTCCTTCAAATGAAAACGGGCTGCACTTACGCAGCCCGTTATTGTCGAACAATTTCAAAATTATTGACTGATACATTTCAGTCATCTTTTGCTGATGAATCATAATCCCAATCAATTTGAAACAACCCACTTTGTGTACGCTTACCTCTTTGGTTAAACACATCTATTGGTGCGCTGTGGCTTAACCCAGGACATTGATTCTCACTTTTGCCTGTATTATTATATCTTATAGAGCTGAGTTTATTTTCGAAATGCCCAAATATTTCTTTTGACTTATTGATTATAATTTCTAACATTGTTTTTCCTTTTTTTTTAAAATTCTTTTGTATAAAAAAAGGGCTGCCAAATAATTGAACAGCCCTTCTAACTTTGTTTTATGAACTAGATTTAATACATACGAATTATATACATAGTTCTATTGATTACTGAAACTTCCGAAATCCCAAAGCCAAACCGCTGAACCTCTCGATGTAAGAAATCAGCAATTTCTCCATTTTTTGCAACATTTGTATCTTCTACATTGAGTAGACTCCATTCGATTTCCAGACCACCACAGTATAAATAAGCCAAATGGTCTTCAATACTATGCCCAACTATTTTTAATTCCTCTGAAAATGGTGCTAACAGTTTCAGATCATCAATATAACTATTGAAACATTTGGCACATCCTGAATATCCAGAAATGCCTATAATACCTTGCTGTGCAATTGAATCATAAAAATTGTTCAATAACTCAATTCGATCATCTGGTGGATCGCTACTAACATCCTCATCAGAAAATGGATAATTATAGATGCAATCCTGATTTCCTAGTGTTCCATCTAAGAATGCCTTTTCCATCTTCTCCTTAATTTCTAATGAGGTTTGATCTTCAATAAAACGCTTATTCAAATTTTCTACTATCGCTTCAGCGTTCGTTTTTTTCATTGTATTCATTTTTAAATTCCTTTGTATAATAAAATGGGCCGATCAAGAAAATGAACGACCCATTCGTTGTTTGTCCCTGTTTATCTTAAATCAACTACTCGTCCCAGTCCAACTCTGGATACTCATAATTAGCTGCTGAAATCTCGTTTTCTTTCAAGTCCTCAACCCGCTTGGATGTTATCTCCTTAGCAGATCTCAAAATTTCAAGTTCCTCGACGATTCCTTTATCTTCTTTCTGGTACTTCAAAAGATCTTTCACTTCATCTGTTTTTCCAGATTGAGAAGCAAGTTCCGCATGCCGTGCAAGAAGATACTTCCCTCGCAAGTTGATTTTATTTAACTGAGTTTCAGCTGAGTTGATGGTAACTAACGATTCTACCATCAGTAACGATGGCCTTTTCGTACCGTCATATGCACGGCTTTTACTTGTTTTCATTTGTTTCCTTTATATTTTAAGGAATTTGCAATTCATTACCTCTTCGTCTTGAAATCAATGCTAATAAGTTTGATATGAGTTCAGGAGGAGTGTGAGGAGTATTGGCCAGACCAATAATCATATTGATATTGGTTAAGTTTCCAACCAATGATTCAAATTAATGAATCAAAGCTTTGCTGGATTCGATACGTAATAATGAATTAGAATTAAAGGTAGGAAAATTTCCTACCCACTATGAGAATATTGGATTTCTGGAAATTTATGATTCAAAAATTCCATTCTTCTCATCCTATGTATGAAATTCGCACACTTTTTAAAAATGGGAATTATTTTTAACTGCTTTTTGGTTGATTAAAATTTGTATAAAATGTATTATTGTAGGCTTGAGACTATCAATCCCCCTCGTGGAAAGATGTAATGATTAAATGTATGAGGTTGGTTAAGAACTGCAGAGTTCTATAGGAATATGAGACCTATTAGGTTGTGGTAATTGTAATTGAGCCTATGGAATTATAGTTATTATCCGAAATAACATGTGGAATTTTTATAATAGATCGGTTCTTAACTTCTTCAATTTTAAAATAATATTTTGGTCGATCTTTAATTTGTGATATAGTTTTATATCTTTTTCTTCACTCGCCTTGATGATAGCCTTATATCGTTCATCAATAAAATTTTGTATTTTTATTGTGAATCCCATGTTAGGTACTTCACAGATTGTTAATATTTTAACGGTGATCATCTTAGTATTAAAATCAAATTGTGATCCAAGGAGAATTAATGCCGTATGAAAAGTACTTTTAAACTCAGATTCAGTCATAGTTGTCTCTTTTGCAGCCAAAGGCAAACCCCAAGAAATATTCTCAAGTTTGACATTAATCAAAGCCTTGATAGAAGAAAATTGTAGTTCATTTAAAATTTGGAAAGGATCTGTAATAATGCTAGTCAATGATTGATCCTTTAACGCAGAGATAAACATATCCTTCGGTACTTGATTGGCCTTATTGAAATGAAAGTTAAGACAAGCAACAACTCTGTTAATATGGTTTTTCAAATCCCTAACGTTACTTCGCTTCCAGTCACGGTGGGTTAATATCAAGAAGTCATTAGGAGTAAGTTTAAATCTAAAATCTTCAAATTCTTTATATTGAGTTGTAAAAAAATGATAACCCAATTGTAGAATATCCTCTTTTCGATATCTCAACGGAGGGATAAATATTTCTACACCTGCTATACGTGCAAAGAAATCTTCTCTCATGAACCCTTCTTTAACTCTTTCGTTAATATTTTTATTTGTTGCAGAGACAAGTTGAAAATCAGCATCAATATTTTCTTTTCCACCTACACGTCGAAAATATTCTTCTTCGATACATGTTAGTAATTTTACTTGTAGGTCAGGATCAATGTCTCCTATTTCATCAAGGAATAGTGTACCTTTATGAGCTCTTTCAATGTCTCCAATTTGAGTTTCAGGGACATCAGTGAAAACTCCACCCTCAATCCCAAACAACTGACTTTCTTGAGCTTCACGTGACACTCCGCCAACATTTGAGGGGATAAAATCACTAGTTCTTTTTGAGTTGAAATGTATCAATTCTGCAATTCCCTGCTTTCCAACGCCTGAATCACCCAAAATGATAATACGCTTTTCTTTACAATACATTTTCACTTTTTGATAAACATCAGCCATTTCAGTAGATTTTAATTGAATAACTTTATTAACATTATCACTAAAATAATTATGGGAAATTGACGATCCAGGGTACATACATTTAATAAATTTATAATCATCTAAACTACAAATGAATTGAATTATTAATTCCTTAATTGGATTTGAAATTAAGTGTTTTAAATTAATAGTATCTTTTAATTTTCCATACTTTGCATGTCCAAAATGAGAATTGGCAAACTCATCCTCCGATTCAATATAGAAATCACCAAATTCTGGAATATTTAGTGTTTTGGGCTTTTCTAATTCCATTCTCCACAACTCCCGAATTGAAAAAATTAAATCCAAAACTTTCCTTTTTTGCAGATTTTCTTTCGCAATCCCAGTATAAGATTCAAGAAAACTCATTCCAATTGTGTATCTAATGGCAAAATTTCCATCGAGATATTCTATCAATTCATTAGTAGGTACATTATCATTAGCAAAATTAAGAGGATATCCCTTGCTAACACTTTCTTTTTGAATAAACAGAATTAGAAGATTTACTAAATCAGAATCTGATATAATCCGTTTTTTCACTTCATTTTGAAATGATGATATTAGGTTACCTTTGATTGTCACAGGTGACTTAATATTGGTCAATACAAACAAATCAGAATTTGTTGCGCTGTCATGCAAACTAGTACCTTGACCGCACGATAAATCAACAAGTCGAGTAAATTTATCACAAATTATGAAGACTAAACATCTAATGGGTAATTTGAGTTCGCAAGTAAAAGTATGACTGTCCTTTTCATCAACGGTAACACATTTTGCATTATTCGTATCCATTAAACAATTTCCATTCGAATCTGCGGTACCAAATATATGTAAAAAATGGCTCTGTGTTAGCTGTCTGAGAATGAGAATATTTTTACTAATATTATTTATTAATTTGTAAAAATAATCTGAAAGTTCCTGTGTATCTATTTTTGTCATCATTTCCCTAATTTTATTTAAATATTGAGTATAAACAGAATGATTTATCGGGCCAGATAAACCATATATCTTTTTGTAGTACGCTGAAATTAGTTTTATCTAATTTGATACCATATTTTGAAACAGCTTTTAAAAATGGCTCTCTTTCAAGTTTCCCATCAAAATGAAAATTAGTCGGCGTTGGATTATTTAGAAACTTTTGCTGCTCATTGTTGAAATAATTCACAAGACTATAAATGAAATCAATAGTATACTTCATTTGCCCTCTGTACTCCTTAATCACATTGTTTACCATCCAATCTGGTGGATCGTAATAACAATAATCAGTATTGGAATTATCTTTAAGAATGGAGATTTGATGTAGATTATCAAAATCTAAAACCAACGAGGGAGAATTATCACTTGACTCATTAAATACTTCAAAATACAAAGAATCCTTACCATCGTCGAAATGATCTTCAAAGCAATCAGGGTCAAGATCATTATTCTGTTCCTCAGGATGATCTAATTCTTGTTCTAATTCACCCGATACTAATTGTCTTTGGTGTAAGATTGAACGGGAATGAAGCCGTTTCCAGTCCCTACTTTGAACATGTTTTTGTTCCCTAGATTGGTTTTGACCTTGGATTTGAGTTCGACTTTGCATTATTTATTTCCCCAGTTACTTAATAATATTTGATTATTTGGATGGTTATTAAATGATTTATTGGGTTTGGATATTACAAGACCATCTTCCAGATTTTTGAAAACTCTATATCCTGAAATTCCTGAAAATGAAGAATCTTTTTGGTTCATGAAACTATTAATCCCGGATCCATCCATTTTTTGAATAGCTATCCAAATAACTTGAAAATGCCAGTGGTGTAACTCTGACAGAGCAGAAATCTCAGAAAGTCGATCTATAAATTCTGATAATGAAAGACTTTTATTATTGATGATACTTTCAACGGCTTGGATTGGTGATGCACTTTGACCAGTATGAAAACTTGCCATTGATAACTGAGTACATCTCTCACTTAATGATTGTGCCGCAATTAACCCAGCGGGATAATTTTCAGGAACATCGACTCCATAACATTTTGAGCATATTTTTCGCTGATCAAGAAATTGACAATTTTCGATAGGGGGTTGACCGCAATCACCATTAACAATATGCCAAGGCCATAGTGCTAAAATTAATCGTCTTGAAAAATATCCAGCTGTGTATGTCCCCATATTTTTATCTATCATGGAACTCCGAGCGTTGAATGTGGACCAATAAGCGCTTTCTATAGACATACCGTTCACAAGTGACTCAGGAATTTTATAATCATCAGGTTTTGCGTTAAACCCAGTCTGCCCTGGTGATAGATAACCTCTGGCTCCAAGAATTTGACGGGTTTGTTTCGTTCCTCTTGCACCACTTTGTGCCATTGCTGAAAAATGATAACCAGGTAATTTGGGATTGTGGACTGTTTCTTTAATCCTACGATCTACGATCTTCTCAATGTCACTATTTATCTTCTCCAGATCTGCTTCATCAAGTGTTTGTTTAATTTTATTTTCATCACAGGGCATATCCAATAGTTCAAGAAAACTAAATGAAACACCACCTTCCGTTACCTCCTTAAATGATGATCTCATTTCAGTAAGAATGGTATCACGGTAAATTGTATCTTTGGGTGGTAGGTTCTTTTCGAATCGTTTTAAGCCACTTTTCCTGGATTCCTTGTTTATCAAAAAATTTCCTAAAACCCAGTCCTGATCAAAATCAATTACAGGTTTACCATCTGCCACGGATAATAAGTTATTTAAATTATTAGCCGATAATTCCTCAGCTTCCTTTATACTTTCAGGATTGATTAGAGCATGAATACTTAATTCATCTCCATCTGCGTCTGCCCCAAATCCCTTGAATACAATTGGATTTAATTTGACCACCAAACCATCATTTATTGGATGAACAATTGGTGTAAATGACAATATATTATACTTGTGTAATGATGGTGCTCGATTGACAAGTACTCTGACATTATTTTTCTCAAAATATTTGGTTATAGCTACAATAGCATCTGTTTCATCTGGGCAAGTATTTAAGACTGAATGACAATATTTTAAATATGATTTCACCTCACTGTTTGAAGTAAATTCATATGCGAATTGCCCAAATAAAACAGATGCTATACTAGAAGGAATACTTACTTCATCCCATTCAAGTGTCGGATCGGGAACAAGGACAAGTCGAGCTGATAAGTCAATTCTTCGACCGAGTCCATGCCTTCGAATCATCCCATATTTACTTTTACCCTTCATTCCAAAAATTCTATCTTTTACATTGTAGAATAACTTTTTGATGTAATAATTAATTGAGCTTTTGTTTTCTTTCCAGTCTTTGGAATGTTCAATTAACTTACAATATATAGATGTAATTTCATTTTCTTCCTCATCTTTAGCAAATGAAAAGTCATTACAGAACCTGTATTTTAAAGGAAGAATAGGCAAACAAGACAACTTGTGATCATTTAGGAGCGGATGTTTAAACTCCTTTTCAAATTTTATATATGCCCACCCAGTGCTAGGATTCATAGGGTTTGCGCTACCAAATATTTCAGGGTCGTATAATCCACCTTTTTCTACCAATACTTCAGTTTTTGGATTAATGGCAAGTAAATCTTTGCTAGTGTGTTTTGGACATCGCACATTCAGTTTTAGCAAATCCTTAGTTTTAAATTTCTTATCGATCCTATTTCGGGATAATATGATTTCATCTTCAATATGAAATATTACTGAAATCATTGAGGGTTGAACTGAGACCTCTAAGATTATCTCCCCTTTGTTAGTTTGTATTTTAACTTTATCCTTGACCAATTTACCTTTTGGAGGTTTTGTAAATATTTTATCCTCCGAATGAATAATTTTATAACCTAATGAAGAGAATATTGAGCCAATATCTATGGGTATTTCATCCCTACCTTTTAACTTTTTTGTTGATTTTAGCTTTTCTTTTATTAAAGGAATGTAATCACATTTTTGACATTTGAATTGTGAATACTTGGAAGTTGTTCTTGTCCCTGAGTTAAGTATTTTTTCACCTTTGCCAACTATGTCATTATCAGATACAATTTCTACATTGCCATCTGTGTCAAATTGAAAGCCAAGCATAAATAGATGATCTTGAATTGCTTGAGTGGTTTGACAAACATAATTTTCATCTTCTTTATATGCGGGATCAGATCTATGAGTAAGAATCTCCCTTATGATATTGTTTGCCTGATGTGCAGCCAGCGCCCACAACTCCATTTCACCAATTCTCTGACCTCCATTTCTTCTCTTTCCTTCTACGGGCTGTCCGGTAACCGTATTATATGGCGTAATCCTTGATAACCCTCGTCTTGCATGTGCTTTTTTTGATGGAATTTGTTTAAGTACTGAAAAGTATTGAAACCCTACTGTAATAGGTGATTTAGTTTGCTTTCCAGATCCAAATTCTAATGGGATTTTACCATATTTATTGAATGGGGGAGTTTTGTCAAAGAATTTGATTAGCTCATGATGGTCATGCTGAATAAATTGTGTCCCAAGGTTGGGAGGCAACTTGAATCCTAAACTGTTTGCCAATGTATATTGAGTTTCCAAAAGTTGACCGAGGTTCATCCTTGAAATAACACCATGTGGATTGAGAAGTAGATCAACTGGACGGTTTCTTAACTCAGGAGGGAGTCTTTCATCATCTGGTAATCTGGGCATATCTTCTGGATTGACGAATTTTCCAACCACACCCTTATTACCATACCTGGCCATTAACTTGCTACCGACTTGAAAAGGTATGGATTCTTTTACTGTCCATTCTATTTTACCACCACATCTTGGGTTTTCATGGCTATAATATTTTACGTCTTGTAAAATTCCTGAAATATTTGAGGTATGCTTAAATGCAAAAATATTCCCGTCTTTTTCAACCTCAACAACTGTACTACCACTAATAATTGGTTTATTTATTAAATCATCAAAGTGAGACAATACGGGTTTCAATCCCGGTTTCAAGTATGCATCAAAGTAATTTAATTTTTCCCATGTCAGATTTCCATCTAGCCTTAAATCCTGATTAGCAACGATCGCATCTTCAAAGTTGTAACCATACCAAGGCATATAGGCCACTAGTAAAGGTATACCAGGGGAAAATATAGAAAAACGATTCGGCAATAATCCTTTGTTGACAATTGGTGAGATAAGATTAGTGACTTTCTTTTCACAGCCCGTTTTAATCATTGGTTCCACTGATCCAGTAATGTCGATTGCTTGCCTTAAATTTTTAGCTCCCATCATCGTACGGACTGTATCATTGTGTTGAAAGAAGGGGACAAGGGAAGCTGCGTATCCTAAATAACTATCTTCATCACCTGCAATAGGAGAGAAATTTCCCCAGACGTCTGTTTCTACACCGTTAACCAAATGCATTGTCAACCCAACCTCAGCCGATTCTGGTGTCTCAATGGGACAAATTTTGTTTCGATAACTTGGATGGTTTTGATGTGTTATTGGAGAATATGATTTATCGGCTCGAATTTTTCTTATAGAAGTTAATAATGATACAGCATCTACGTTGTTTAGCGGATCGAATAGCTTTAGTACTCCAGATCTAATTAAACTACGTGTAGGAAATAGTTTCCAGGAAAGATTTCTTTCTTTATCAAGTAAATAAGACCAAAGTTTACTTTGTAATTCTTCATTAATTGGTTTATTTACTGATAAGATATTATTGATTTTCTCATCAGGATTTTTACCTATTACTCTATATAATTCAATAAGGAATCTTTCTACAATAAACGAATTATATGTAGATAATCGAAGATGTTGCAGACCTTGTTTATCATACACTTGTTCGGTTTTACAGGCTTTGCGATACTCATTTTCATATGTCTCACGGTAAGCCTGCACCTCTGAGCCATTGATGATTTTATACCCGTTTTCATCAAGGTGGATTAATTTCAGTTTTAGTGGTTTTTGTTTCTTTTTTGATTTTGATTCAAAAGGGTATTTATCTGAACCACCTTGTGGAAATCCAATTTTCATGGTCAGTTTAGAATTACAATCAGGATTTCGAATTAACCACTTGCCTTGTTTTTCAATTAAATTTGGGAACCAATATCTTAACTTTGACTGTGAATAGTCATGCGACCGAAGGACGAATACTCCATGGTACGGCGCTGGGAAATTCAGAGTCAAAGTATCTTTAGATCCAATCCACTTTAGATAGAGATTGGCTTTTAATGTAAGATTATGCTTTCTGAAATCATTTAAATCCTCGGGCACATTAAATTCCAGTGATGAGTCAACTTCCATCCCCAATTTATCGTGAAACAGCCACCGGCATTGATTTCTAAATTGATTATCAATTTCTTGGTGATTAAAAATAAACGGTACGGTAGTCTTTGGCATGTTATTTTTGCGTTTAGTTTTTGTATTGATAAACTTTATCGCTCATAAATTTATCCTTATCAAGTCCAACCCAACCCCACATCTCAGGGTACTCGGCGCCTAAGATGATTTCAGCTTTTGTGTGTTTTTTCAATTCATCAATCATGAGTTGGTACTGAGCAATTCGTATTTCCTCTGTGTAGCGACCTCGCTTATCTTCCTTTGTTGCTTTAACCCAAGCTTTTTCATCTTCGAATAGATCCGTCCAGGGATAATTGCGCACAATTTCAGATTCAAGACCGGTACGTAACCGAATTGAGCCCAGTACGATCGCTGGAATTGCAGCCAGATCGATACTCTTTGAAACCGTTTTTATCAGGCTTTTATAGGCTTTTTGCCACCCATCAAAATATATCATGGGCTCAAAACTCAGCCTAAGAATGTATCCACCTTTATCCTGCAATTTTTTAACTAGCTCTAATCTTTTATCGAGTGTCGATGTGCCTGGCTCATATTTGCTGATGACCTCTTCAGGACTCAAGTTCATATTTAGCATGATTCGATTCTGACCATCATGCTCCATAAAACATTCATCAACGGATTTTGTGGCAACCATGAAATTTACTTCTGGATTGTTGGGCAAAAGTTCTGTAAATATAAATTCCATCTGTTTGGCTATTGGTTCAATAGCAAGTATATCTGAGTATTCTGACACCCACAACCAGAGTGGGGTCTTTTTATTCATCTCATAATATGTCGGAATTTTGGCAATTTCTTCCTTAAGATGATCTTCCTTGAAATCAATTTCACAATCAATAAGCACTTGAGTAATATTCTCTGACAAGAATTGTATCATAGCTTTGTCATCTAATATTCCCGCCTTTATTGCACTTGCTCTAAATTTTTTTATAGATTTATCTAATTCATTTGGGATCCTGGTAAATGTTGTTTTTGTAAGGAATGAAATCATGCTCCAGATAACAAGGGTTGCCCGATGTACAAAAGGTTCATAGATTATCTCTTCCTTTAACTTATCAAAGTTTGTGAAAATTTCTTGATATGGATACGGCGCTTTTTGCTGATAACAATATTGACATGTTGATCTGCAGTGAAATCCAAGTTTTAAAGCTGTATTCAAATTTTCAACTATGTCACCGGGGGATGGGAAAGTTTCAATGAAGGGACTTTTTCTTTCTCGTACAAATAATGTCTCTTTCATATACCAGTAATTTTCTGCACCTTGAAGTTGCGATGGGAAAACCAGTATATCTGTATCATTATTCCCAGTACCTGTATAGGATACCTCAACTTTACGATTAAGTTTTCTGGCTCTTTCAATTACTTCATCAGCATATGCTGAATCCTTCGCAGTGTTTGTGATAACAATCCGTTTTATTTCTGTAGATTCTACCCGGGTAGAATTTTCATTTTGTCCTAGATCGTACAATCCATTTAATAATCCAGAGAATTTCGACTGGTTATTTTCTCGGATAGAAAATAACCAGTCGAAATTCT
>Ga0233446_1001597_pt1 | contig 16408 bp, 17 predicted proteins | sample SI_124_October20_4_FD_182780 | JGI IMG/M metagenome (GOLD analysis project Ga0233446, IMG submission 182780) | Seawater microbial communities from Saanich Inlet, British Columbia, Canada - SI_124_October2016_120_MG | ecosystem: Environmental > Aquatic > Marine > Inlet | place: Canada: British...
TACGAATACTCAAAGCTTATCGAAGATATTGCTGAGGTTCAAGCTCTTGCTTCAATGCGTAAGTTCTACACTGATGATGCTGGTTATGCACTAGCTACTCAGGTAGATGATGACTTATTTGCTTTGATGGAAGGTCTTCAAGGTGGTACAGTTGGTGGTACAGGTGCTTCGGCATGGGAGACAGCTGTAATTGGTGGTGATGGTACTACTGATTACACTGGTGATTCAACTAACGCTTCTGACATTACTGATGCTGGTATCCGTAAGATGATTCTTGCACTAGATAATGCTGATGTTCCTATGGATAATCGTTCACTAATACTACCTCCAGTAGCTGCTAATGATTTATTAGCTATCAACCGTTTCACTGAGCAACAGTTCATTGGTTCTGGTGATGCTATTAAGACTGGTAAGATTGGTCAAATCTATGGTGTAGATGTGTTTGTATCATCTAACTGTCCTACAGTTGGTACTGATAGAGTGGGTTCTTTATTCCACAGAGATGCTATCGTATTTGCAGAGCAAGTTGGTGTACGTACACAGACTCAGTACAAACAAGAATACTTAGGTGATTTGTTTACTGCTGATACTATCTACGGTGTAGGTGAATTACGTAACGATGCAGGTATTGCATTTGTAGTTCCTTCTACTTAGTAGCTAGTTAGTTAAGCGTAGCCCTTGTCAAGATGAGAGGGCTATTCTGAATTATCTAGGAGAATCTCATTCCATTATATAAATATACTTGTAAGGACGGTCACTCTAAAGACCACATCGTCTCTTACGCTAATCGTAAAGATGAGCAGAGGTGTCCTGAGTGTGGCAAGCCGTCTTCTTTTGAGCATTCGTTTTGTACTAACTTCCAATTCGGAGAGAAGTATGACTCGTTTGCAGCAGATACACATAGATGGAACTTGAGAGAGAATAAGAGATTAAAGACAAGAGGTAAAAACTATGTTTGATATATTAAGCAGTACAGCTGATGAGCCTTGTGCTGGTGATACTTTAGAGATTGATAGAATCAAAGATAAGATTCGTACTATCTGGAATCAAGTTATCGTAGCTGAATACAATACAGAGTATGGTAATCAGAAAGATGATGCTGAAGATTATGTATCTATGGAAGACTACATAGCTGAGAACCAGTTGTATTTTCCTGGCGATACTAAGCCTGAGAATGAAGTAGATGGTATTGTTAAGATGCTTGAGGATATGTTTGATGAGAAAGAAGACTTAACTTCAGTTAAAGGTGAAGGTAATGCTCCTACTTATAAAGGTGGCTCACTTAAATCAAACAATGAGAAAGGTAAGATTGAAGCTACTAAGTATGAGGTTAAACATACATCTACATCTACACCTAATGACTCAAAATCTTTAGTAAAATCAAACACTTATGACTTCCATGGTGGTAAGATAGCACCAAGAAAAGATTCACAAGTTAAGAGAAACTATGCTCCTATGGTTAAGAAGATTGTAGATGAGTTATTAGAGCTTGATGAACGTCAAGCACACGGTAGAAGAAAACAGTTGTTTAGATTATGAGTAGATTACCTTGGAGAAAAGCTAAGACTTTAGCTATGCTTGCTAATCGTAGGCAATGGCAGAGAGAGTTCGACCCTACTGAAAGTGCAGACTTAGAACTACAAACAGAGGATGGTAATTATTATATTAGAACAGAAACATCTTCATCAGCAACACCTGAATATATTATAACGGAGTAAATTATGTCCTCAGTAAAAGTATCGGCATTATCAGCAAAGACAAGCCCGAGTGGCTCAGAAGAATTATTAATCAATGATGGTGGTACTTCTAAGAAGATTACTATTGCTAATCTTACAAAAGGTCACGACCTACCAACAGTACCTTCAGGTATTACTACTGACACAAACAAAGAATATAACCTTAAACTTACAGACGTAAGTGGTACTGAAACCCTAACTTGGATTGAAGAGACTGATACAGATACAACCTATTCAACTGCCACAACAACTACAGAAGGTCTTGTAAAGATAGAAGATGATACAGCACAAACAATAGCAGCAAACACTGTAACGGCTACAGCGAGTAGAACTTATGGTGTTCAATTAAATTCTAGTGACCAAGCAGTAGTAAACGTACCTTGGACTGATACTGACACTGGTATTACAGACGTAGTTGATGACACTACACCTCAGTTAGGTGGTAATTTAGACTTCCAAACACACAAGGCTACATCATTCACCTCAACAGGTATTGATGATAACGCTACGAGTACAGCTATTACTATTGATGCTAGTGAGAATGTGACATTAACAGGCACAGTAAACGGCTTAGAAATTAACACAACAGCCACATCTAACCTAGGACTAGGCACAGGCGCGGTAGATAGTATTACTACTGGTGATTATAATGTAGGTGTTGGTGATAATGCTTTGACTGCTAACACTACAGGTAATAACAACGTAGCTAGTGGTTCATATAGTTTATACTCTAACACCACAGCTAGTTACAACACAGCTAGTGGTTATAGTGCTTTATATTATAACACCACTGGTGCTAACAACACAGCTACTGGTTATAGAGCTTTATACTATAACACTAGTGGTTATTACAATACCGCTGTTGGTACTAATGCTATGTATTACAACACCACAGCTTCTAGTAATAGTGCTTTTGGTGATGCAGCTATGTATAATAACACTACAGGTACAAACAATACTGCCTTGGGTTTTGGTGCTTTATATGACAACACTACTGGTGTAGATAATACGGCTGTAGGTGAGAGTGCGTTAGCTGATAATACTACAGCTCACTATAATACGGCTGTAGGTAAACAAGCTATGCGCTCTAACACCACAGGTGCTAACAACACAGCTACTGGTTATCGTGCTTTATATGCCAACACCACAGGTGCTAGCAACACAGCTAGTGGTTATAATGCTTTATTCTCTAACACCACAGGTTATTCAAATGTAGCTTTAGGAGCTTTTGCTTTAGACTCGTGTACAAGTGGGCAAAGCAATACTATAGTTGGTACAGGTGCTGGAGAAGCAATAACAACTGGAAGCAATAATGTATGTATAGGTACTGATTCTGGCGCTCAAGGTTCTATGGTAAATCTTGTTGCTGCAAATGATAGAGCAGTTTTTGGTAGTCAGGCTACAACTAACGCATATGTCAAAGTTTCTTGGACAGTAACTTCTGATGAAAGAGATAAGATGAACTTTGCAGATGTTCCTCACGGATTGTCTTTTGTTAATAGTTTACAGCCTATTAAATTTAACTTTAAAAAATCAAGAGATAATGCAACACCTCACGGTAACGCTAGGTATGGATTTAAGGCACAAGATATACTTGCACTAGAAGGTGATAACCCAATCATTATTGATAATGAAGATGTAGATAATCTGAAGTATCAAGGTGAGGCATTAATGCCAGTATTAGTAAAAGCAATCCAAGAACTATCAGCTAAAAACGACGCTTTAGAAGCACGTCTGACAGCATTAGAAAACGCATAACACAAAGGAGAAAAATATGCCAAACGAAGAAGTAATATTAGAAGTACCATCAACAGAAGAAATCGCACAACATTACTCAGCAATGGGTGACAGTGTAGACCTAATCAACGCAGGACAACCAGAAGATATGTCAGCAGAAGATTGGGCAGATATGAAGTCTCGTAATCAAGAACATCTAACGCTTATGAAAGCTAAGGATTTTTGGGGCAATGAAGATTTTACTGCTATTGACGGAGCAATCAACGCATAATGTTTTACACTTATGAGCATATACGCCCTGATACTGGTGCTATCTTTTATGTAGGCAAGGGTAAAGGCTCTCGCTGTACTGAAAAAGGTAAGCGCAACAATTATTGGAAACGTATTGTTCGTAAGGCAGGTGGTTTTGAAGTTAGGAAACTCGCAGAAGATATTGATGAAGAGTTAGCATTCTTAATTGAATGTGAGCGTATTAGTCAATTAAAAGAACTGGGAGTTGTTCTAGCTAATATGACCGATGGTGGTGAAGGCGCTAGTGGTTACAGACACACAGAAACATACAAGGTAGAACAAGCAGTGAGAATGAAGAAGACGATGTCTATTCATAAAGAAGCACTTAGGCTAAGACAGCTAGGAGAAAACAACTCTGCTAAGAAGCCTGGTGTAGGTGCTAAAATATCGGTAGCCTTAAAGGGACGCCAACTAACCGAAAGTACGAAAAACAAGATTACCAAGGCAAATGCAAGAGGCAGCAATAGTAAAGCCTCTAAGGTGATGTATGATAGTAAAGAGTTTGGCTGTATTAAAGATTTTGCAGAATACTTAAATGTAAATTACAGAACTTTAGTGGCTAAAATAAGAAGGGTTGGTCGTACTACTTTTACAGTAGAAGATTACAACTCATTAACTAACGGGCGAGTAGCCTTTTAAATAGGAGCAATAGATATGTCTAAAAAACAAACAGAACAGACAGTAACAATTGATGATGTAGAACACAAGGTATCTGATTTAACTGATGAGCAAGTAACAATCCTCAATCACATCAACGACCTAGATAGAAAGCTATCATCAGCACAGTTCAACCTAGACCAGCTTAACGTAGGTCGAGGTGCTTTTATGAATATGCTAACTGAGTCTTTAAAGTCTGAAGAAGCAGTAGTAGAATAAAACAAGTAGGGGTGAAATGCCCCGCACTCATTAACCAAACTTGAAGGAACTATGGAATATTCAGACATAATCTTGACACTGGTAGGAATGGTAACAACAGGGACTATCTTTGTTATCAAGAATATTATGACTGATATTAAAGAGTTAGAGCATACGATGAATACTTGTCAATCTAACATGCCTAGAGACTATGTACTTAAATCAGACTACAAGACTGAAGCAAGTGAGATTAAGGCTATGATTACTGAACAGTCTAAGAAGATAGACCAAATTTGGCAAGTATTGAGGGTAGGTAATGGCAAGGACTAATCAAAAAGTAAGAGACAGCAAGGGGCGCTACATCAAACTAACGATACTAAACAAGTTTAAATACTTCTGTAATGCTATGATGACACGCATTGAGCGTTGGACTAAATCTCTTGATTAGTTTGCTTACTAGCCTAGCACCTATCTTAGTAGGATTCTTTGCTAAGTTATTCGCTATGAATCAACAAGCTAAGGCTGATGCTACCACTCAGATGCTAGACATTATGGCTGCTAGGTCTCTGAGTTTACAAGATGCTAGAGATGCTGCTTCTAAAGAGAGTCCATATGCTGCCCTTAACAGACGAGTTATCTTCTTTGTGATACTAGGTCTCATTGTTTTCACTTTAGTAGCTCCTGTAGCCTTTAATGTGGACACAGTGATACCAACTGTACGTGAAGGTTTTAGTTTACTAGGGATACAGATAACACCTGATGAGATTGAGTATGTAACAGTCAAAGGTATGCTGAAGTTTCAGGAAATATTTGAGTGGGCTGCTATGATAGTGGAGTTTTATGTCGGTACACAAGCTGCGAAGAGGACGTAGATAATTAACCTATGTTATGTAGTCAAGAAGCAGTCAAGAAACAAATGCTTTAGTAGATAGGGTTACAGAGGTTTCAATGTTAAGTAATAAAAACAAGGAAGTTAAGTAATGAATAATTCTGAAAGACAAAAGTGTGAAGTATGGACTCGTGTTATGGGCTACCACAGACCCGTAAGTAGCTTTAACATTGGCAAGAAGGCTGAACACGCTGAGAGAGTATTCTTTAGGGAGACTACCAAGAATGATAAACAAGATTAGTAAATGTATTATCGTATTTGCAGTAGGTGTAACTTTATCGTTAGCATCACTAGCATTCTTTAATCAAATAATGGCAATGCCTCAACAAGCTATGACAATGGGTTCTATGATGGTTATAGGTGCTGAAAAGCCCTGTGACTGTAGATGCCCGAAACCTAATTAATAACTAAGGAGTAATAAGATGTTGAAATATAACGTAGAAGTTACAAATAAGAAAGTAGAAGTAAAGGTAGAACTTAAAGGTACTACCGCTAAGAAGAAGCCAGTTAAGAAAAAGACTGCTAAGTAATTGATTTAACTACATAAATTGTATTATAATGCACTAAACGGAGAACCTTATGACCTTTAGAGAACTTATCAATGAAGTCCTAATCAGGTTGAGAGAAGACACCATTGCTACCGATTGGTCGGGTAATATCAATGATAGTACAACAGTAACTGATTATCAAAAGGTTATTGGCTCACTGATTAACGACTCAAAACGTAACATCGAATCATATCACGACTGGTTAATCCTTCGTGAGACTGTAGATATTTCAACTGTATCAGGTACTAGAAACTATAGCTTAGCTTCAGGTCAAGAGATTAAGATACTTGATGTTATTAATCAGACAGACGGTCAACGTCTAAGTCAGGTACCTAAGCAGATAATTAACAATGCTAAGTATCCTTCTGCTAATAACGGAGACCCTATTTACTACGCCTTTAATGGCGCTGACTCTTCTAACAATCTAAAGATTGACTTAGAACCTATCCCTGAAGCTGTTCATACTCTTTCATTCGATATTGTTAAGTATCAGGACCCCTTGCAGACTGCCGCTACTAATCTTAAGCTTCCTGATAAGGTTGTTATTATTGGAGCGTGGATGAGAGCTGTAGCTGAAAGAGGTGAAGATGGTGGTACTCAATCTAGTGTAATTGCTATGGAATATAAAGAGGTTCTCAATCAGGCTATTATCCTAGATAGTGGTAATACTCAGTATGAGAGTGATTGGTATGTCAGCTAATTTAGAATACAAACCTTTAGATAATGTAGGGTTAAATGGTCTAAACCTTCAGGCTAACCCTGCTGCTTTAGACCCTAGTTGGTTAACTAAAGCAGATAATATTGTACTTAGGGAGTCTGGTCGTATATCATTCAGAAAAGGTTTAAAGCAGAATGTCTTGGCTAACACTGATGGTGTTTCTTCAGCCTCTCTACTGATAGGTTCGTTGGTTGAACATAAGGATGGTTCTACTAATAAAGTCTTTGCTGGTGTAGGTACTAAGATTTATACAGTTGACTTTGCAGCACCTGATTCTCCTTGGACTGGTTCTTTTACAGCAGGTACAGCTTCAGACTGGCAATTTGTAAACTTTAATAATGGCTGTTACGGTTTCCAAGCAGCTAATCCTCCTATTAAATACACTTCTAGTACGTGGGCGGTAACAACAACTAAACCAGCAGGTGTTACTACATTCGACCCTAGTTGTGGGATGGGTTACTATGGTAGAAACTGGGTAGGTGGTGTCTCAGAAGAGAAAGACGTAGTTTATTACACAGATACATTACAAGGTGATAACTGGACTACAGGGGCTTATGGTTCTATTGACCTTAAAACTGTATGGGGTACAGATGAGATTGTCTCTATTAATGCTTTCTATGGTAAGTTAGTAATCTTCGGTAAGCATAACATTGTTATCTATAATGGACCTGCTGACCCTGACACTATGACACTAGATGAGGTTATTAGAGGTATTGGCTGTGCTTCAAGAGATTCAGTACAGGCTGTAGGTGATGATTTATACTTCTTATCTGATACAGGTGTACGTTCTCTAAGTAGAACTACTGAGAAAGATAATATCCCATTACAAGACTTATCTTTAACAATTAAAGATACTATTACTAGAAACATCTCTCAGAGTACAAATGCTAAAGCTGTCTATGTAGAGAACGAAGGTACTTATATCTTATCGTTTATTAATTTAAATATCACTTACATCTTTGATATAAAGCATGAAACCCCTTCAGGTACTCCTCGTATAACAACTTGGACTTTTGATAGTAACAGAGAACCGTCTAGCTTTGCTTATACCGAATCTAAAGATTTATTAGTAGGTCAACAAGCAGGTTCAGTTTCTACTTATGAGGGTTACTATGATAAGGACTATGTAAGTGGTGGAACTTATACCTCAGCTTCTTACACAGGTACTTTCAAAACTACATGGCTTGATTTAGGTCAGGGTGCTGTAGCTTCATTATTAAAGAAGTTGAAGGCTGTTATCGAAGGTGGTTCAGGTACTACTATAGGTGTCAGGTGGTATAAAGACTTTGGTATTGAACCTTCTAAGACTACTAACTTCTTATTAAACCCAGTAAGTACAGGTGTTGTCGCTTTATTTGGAGCGAGTACATCACTATATGGGTCTTCTAAATACACACCTGTTTTTGGTATGAAGGAATATAACATACCGTTAACTGGTAGTGCTAAATATTTACAAATAGAGATGAATGGTGAGACAGCTGGATATACTGCTTCTCTGCAAGATATGACTTTATTATTTAAACAAGGGAAAATACGATGAGTAACTATACAATAGCGGTAGCTTGGTCAGGTAAAGATGCCTTATCTGATTCCGATGCAGCCAAGGTAATATCAGGTGATGATTTTAATACTGAGTTTTCAGCTGTACAAACAGCGGTTAATACTAAAGCTGATATTAATGGTTCTGCAAGTGAGACTTTTGCAGCTTCTACAGTTACAGCTACTACAGTCACAGCTACTACAATAACTGGAACTACAGTTAATGCAACAACAGTAGACTTGGGGAACTGGACAGTAACTGAATCAGCAGGTGTTCTTTACTTTGCTACTGGTGGAGTAAATAAGATGAAGATAGATGCTACTGGAAACTTAACTTGCGCTGGTGATGTAGCCGCATACGGTACTATCTAAGATGTCTTCAGCCCTAGATAATCTAAAAGCTAATATGGGACAGCAGGGGATGCTTACATCCTCTGGTGGCTTTAAACCTTTTGATTATGTTGAGTACCTTAAAGGGCTTGAGGATATGTATCCTTGGTTATATGGTGCTGGCTTAGCTGAGGATGTTACTACTAATATAGGTGATGTAGACTTAAGTAACATTGACTTATCTGGTGATTATGAAGAACCTTCTACAGGTCCTCGTTCTACTAGTGAGCAGATTAAAGGAGCTTACGACTACTATGGTTTAAATGATAACTTCATTAGTGGTCAGAACATAATATCTGGTATGGGCATGGTACCTGGTATGGGATTAGCTGCTAGAGGTACTGGGATGTTAGCTGATTACAGTTATGGTATTAATCCTACTCAAGATGCTATGGGACTAGCGGGTGGTTTTATAGGTGGTGCTTTAGGTCCTGATATTGCTGGGTCTAAGACTGTAGAAGAGCTTCAACGTAATATAGCGATGGGTGTTGTATCACGTAAAGCTGGTCAGAAAGCAGGTGATATTACTGGAAAGTACCTAACTGGTAGAGAGATAGGTGATTGGTATAATCCTACTTATTTCTCTGAGGAATACTCTGCTCATAAGATGCCTGGTTCTATAATGGCAACTAATGAGATAGGTAGAGAGTTTCCTGATATGGTTAAGGGTACTAATGAATACTCTATGATGTTCGATGAGCTAGTAGATGAATACACAGGTGGGTTTGCTGCTAATAAAGGACTTACTGATGACCAACAATCATTTATAGATAAAGGTAGATTAGCTGAAGGTTATGATTGGCAGGGTAATAGTATTGAAGGATTCTCTCCATATAGTGAAGAGGTATCCCAAGACTTAGGTATGCTTACATCTAATCGTAGGAGCAGTAATGTACCTAACGAAGGTGAGCGAGCTATATGGGAAGAGGAAGATAGAAGAGACCTATGGAGCGAGCGGTACAGGGATAAGTTTGATAGGAAGAAGAACCCTATGGTAGCTACACCTTTAACTTATCAACAAGCAATGGAAGCTGCTAATGGTCCTGACCCTTATGGTAAAGGCTATAAGGCATTTGGTCAAGAAGGTGATGATACATCTAGAACTGAGAGTGGTGATGTATTTCATGGTAGTGGTTATAACTGGAACTCTACAGATGGTGGAGCTTCAGATGTAGGTGGTGGTACAGATTTTAGTCCTAGTAACTCTGATGAGGATACAGGACCGTAGTTCATAGTAATATTAATAATAAATTAAAGAGATAAAGGAGTAATGTATGGCAGTTGAATGGTGGGATAACTGGGGTAAAGATGTAGCTGGTGTAGGTGCAACTCTGGGTGCTGGATATATGGCATATAAAGGAGCGCAGCAAGCAGGCGACCAATCGGCAGCTGCTTTCGAGGCTGCTCAACAGGCAGCGGTGCCTTGGAATACAGGTGGTTTATTCGGAGCTGCAACCTTTGACCCTACTACACATACGTCACTACAGACGTTATCTCCTGGCTTACAGACAGAGTATGATGCTTACTTAGCTTCATCAGGTGCTAACAGAGGACAGGTAGCAGCTTTAGGCTCTGACCCTTATGCAGCTGGTCGGAAGTTCTATGAGCAACAGAAGGCAATCTATGCTCCAGAGCAAGAGAAACAACGACTTAGTATGGAGAAGAGATTACTAGGACAAGGTATGTTTGGTTCTACTGGTGGTGGTCAACAAATGAACGCTTTATTAGATGCTCAACAGCAACAAGACGCTCAAGCACAGATTGCTGGCTTCGATAAAGCTCAAGGTTTGATTGATACTTATAGAGGTAGACAAGCAGCTGACTTAGGTATGGTTGAATCACTTGGTTTATTACCTCAGAAGTATGCTCAATTAGGTAGAGGTATCGGTTCAGACCAAGGTAACATCTCTAAATATGCAGCTGAGGCTCAAGCTACTGCTGCTGGTACGATGGCAGATGCTAATGCGGCTGGTTGGACTAGTGCCGCTGCTGGTATTAATAATCGTCTTTACCCTAAACCTAAAACATAAGGATATAGTATGGAATATAAATCACTAGCTGATATCAGAGCAGCTGATGCTGAGGCTCGTAGAGTTCAGGGTAATACTGCGGCTAATATGACACCAGGTAGGGGGATTGTTTCCTCTATGAGTCAGTTAGGTGGTATGTTAGGTGGTCAGGTAATGAACGCCTTTGGTCAATACTCACCTGAAGAAGCTAAAGCTATGTCTTTAGATAAGATTCTAGGTAGTCGTAAAGGACCACCTAAGACTTTAGAAGAAGCTGAGGCTTTATCTGCGGAGTTAGCTCAAGCTGGACACGCACAGGAAGCTAGACAAGTAATGCTTAACCGTCAAGCTGACCAGCAATCAGCCTTAAAGACTGATAAGATGGAGATGGAGAATAGAGCTATGCTTCAGTTACCTCAGTTAAAAGCTGAGTGGGACTATGGTGCTGCTGGTAAAAACTTCTACAGAGGATACGCTAAGAAACACTTTGGTATTAAAGATGATACAGCCTTAGCTGCTATTAACTCTGAAGATGACCTTATTATGGCAATGGAGCAATACACAGGCGGTCAGACTGACTCTAACAGTAGGGCTAAATATCAGAAACAATTAGGTATTTATGATAAAGCTAAGAAGATTGCTAAAGATTCTTTCTTAGGTAAGAAGTATAGGGAAGATGCTTTAACCCCTACTAGAAGTGGTTTAGATTTACCAGGTCCTGCTGAAGTTAAAGATAAAGACACTAGGTTCCCAGATGCTGCTGCTGCTAAAGCTAAGGTACTCGGAAACACAGCTACTTTTGAAGATAAACGTACAGTAGGTGTAGCAGGGTACGCAGGTACTCCTAACATTACTCAAGTTAATCCTGAAGATGCTGGATTCTGGAGAGAGAAGCAAGAGTATAAAGCTAATCGAGACATACGGTGGGCTGTTTCAGCTGCTCGTGTTAAACTTGCACCAGTTGCTTTCTTTGGTGATTTAACTCTTAACCCTGCTGAGTCTAAACAAGATAAAATCAATCAAGAAGTTAAAGCTTGGACAGATATGGCACTTGAGCCTCAAGGTTACTTCTCAATGCACCCTGATAAAGTAGCTGAATATGTCGATGACCCTCAAGGCTTCTACTCTAAACTAGATTCTAAAGATAAGATTAAAGCTAAAAAGGCAGCTAGAGCAGCTAAGAAAAAGGACAAGTAAATGGGATACAATCCAGCGGATTACAACTTTGATTACAAGGTACAAGAAGCTTATGATGAACTTCAGACAGCTGGACAACCCGACCCTTTAACCTTCGGTGAAGGCTTTACTTTCTCTGATGTAGTTACTGGAGATAAAGGCTTCGGTGAATGGGCTACCTCTGGTCTAACTGGTTTATTCCTTAGTGGTGCAGCCTCTGATGATTCCCAGAATGATTGGTTTGTACAAAGACATTCTATTGACTACGGTCTTAAAGCCCTAGAAGAGAAGAAAGCTGCTTATGAGCAAGCGGCTGAAGCTGGTATGAAGTTCTCTCAAGAAGAAGTTAATGATTACACTGAGATAGGTGAGCGTATTGAGTTATTAAACTCTGACCTTATGTACGTAGCTAATTCTCTTAATGGTAATATGGATGCTGTTATGGATGAAGAAGGTAAGTCATTCAATGATAGATGGGGTGTTGATAAGGAAGATGATGAAGGTCTAGGTAAATTCCTAGAGCTGCTTTATGATAACCCTACTTATATAGCTGGTGTTTTAGCTGATGAGACTTTAAAAGACTTACCTATATCTATCATCGCTTACTTCGGGTTAGCAGCTAAAGGTGCTTCAGGTGTCAGTGTTGTAGATAAGGTTGTCAGGAAGATTAGTGGTATCAAACCTAAAGCATTAAGAGGTTTAACTATCGCTGCTACAGGCCCTGCTATAGGTGCTGGAGCTGGAGCTGGTTATGAACTAGCTTACTCTCTACTTGAGCAAGGTACTCCTAATGTTAAACATATTGAACAAGGTGCTATATTCGGTGGTGCTTTTGGTGTCTTAGGCTCTATAGGTCTAGCATTTAAAGCATCTAAGTCGGCTCAAAGTACACCTAAGTTAGGTAAAGCCGCTGAGGTGGAGGTAGCTGAGACTGTTGTAGGTCCTAAACTAGATAAGATATCTAAGGCTGAGGATGTCACCTCTAAAGCTGCTGCTGAGATGGAGAAGTTACTTGAATCAGGTAAGAAAGCTGAGGAAGAGAAGAGACTTAATCAACAAGCTGAAGACTTAACTATCCTAGATAAGTATATTCAGACTACTCAGGAGCGTACTAACAAGAGTGGTAATGCTTTTGAGTCTGAGTTTGATGCTGAGAAGCGTGAGATGATTACTTACATTGATACTAAAGCTCTAGAGTTTGAGCGTAAGTCAGTAGTGGATGAACTTAGACAACAGTTGTTCTCTGGACAGAACAAGGACTTACTTAATACTTTAACCCCTGCTCAATATAGAGTTATTAAGAGTGGTTCTGGTTTTAAAGCTATGATGTTAGCTCAAGAGAAAGCTAAGACTGCTCTTAAGATGGAACACTTCAGACAAGGACCTACTGACAAGATTGATGAGTTATACCTAGAAGATACAGCTAGGAAGATTGTATTAGAAGAGTTAAATAGAATTGACGCTAAGACAGCTCAACCTAACAAGAGTACCTTAGATGCTAGGAACGTAGAGAAGCTCCAGAATGAAGGTCTTCCTGCGTTTACTATAGACAAGGACTTAGTTAATAGAGAAGGTACTAAGGTACTAGCTTCTACTAATAAAGATGGTCTAATTAGAATTAACCCTGTTAAGTCAGCTAAGGAATTTAGAAGTTACATACATGGTAAGGTTACGAGTGCTACTTCTAAACAAAAGAGGAAGGTTAATAAGGTATTAAAACAGTTTGGTTATAACTTAGATTACCAACTTAAAAGTAATGCTGATAGGAATAGATTCTTAGTCCTACATGAGCAATCTCATATTAGAAACAATGACATAGCTAAGTATCCTAGGAACGAAGATGGTACTATTGATTTAGATAGTGACGCTGCGATTGATATTGAAGTAAGAGCATCTATGGAAGCTTTACATGATATGGGTATTGGTCCTATGGATGAAGCAGAGACTATAGCTTCTAAGAACATCCAGGCTAATAGACAAACTAAAGGACAGAAGGCAGGACTAGCTCAAGCAGAGCAAGAGACTCTTAAAGGACAAGGTAAGTTTGGTAAGTATATTGACGCTAATCCTAAGAAGTCTATGTTAGGTGCGGCAGTTGCTGGATATGCTTTATCAGGCGATAACGAGAATGAGTTCTATGGTCCTGTCTTAGCTGCTGCTTTAGTGGGTTTAGGTCCTAAAGCTTACAAGTTAGTTAACTCACAAGCACTAGGTAAGTCTGCTATGAAGGTTAAGATAGCTATCTCTAAAGGTATTGAAGACTTCTCTGCTAATGCTAAGCTTCTTGATATGCAAATGCAATATGTTATTGACGAAGTACAAGAAGTCTTTGAGGATGCTGGGAGAGGTAAAGCTTTAATTGATTCTATTGAGAAAGGTTTAACAGGTAGAAAACTTAAAGAAGTATTAACTGACCCTGAGATAGTAACTCAGAAGAAGGTCATCTCTATGCTTAAGATTATTAGAGACCAAGCTAAAGAAGTAGGCATCTTAAAGAATAAGGATGGTAATGCTTTAACCTTAGAAGCTAAAGACTTTAAGAAAGGCGAGCGAGGAGCTGTCTTACAGAACTACTTCCCTCACTTATTTGTTAATGAGATAGATGACAAGGTTATCCAGAAGCTAGTTAAGCTTTGGGGTGATGATGATTCAGTACATGGTAAGAAGAGAACTCTTCAGGGAACTGTAGCTGACATTGATAAAGCACATCCAGAGATGGAGATTATTACTGACCCTGCTCAGGTGTTATCTCTATATACCCAAGCAATGACTAGAGCTATCTACGGTAAGAACCTAACTAACTCTATGATGAAGTTAGATATCAGCTCAATAGGTAAAACAATGCCTGCTATGATGACTACTAAGGCGTTCCAGAGTTTAAAGAAGACAGCCCCTAAGGATGGTGGCATTAGTAAACAAGATGCCCTACATTACGAGTATTTTGAGCATCCTTCTTTAGAGGGATATGTAGCACATACAGATGTTAAGAACTTATTAGATGACCAGTTTGCTGTAATGCGTAGAGGTGGTATGTCCGACATCATGGAGAAGACCTTAAAGCTTAACAATGGTTTAAAACGTGTGTTTGTATTTGGTTCTTTATTCCACGCTCAAGCATTAGTTATGTCGGCTGCTTACTCGATGGGTGTCTCGGGAGCTGTTAAGGGAATAGGCGGTAGAGGTAAACTTGGGGCTAAGGCAACATTTAAGAAGGAAGATGGTACGTTTGAAACTAGAGAAGTGTCTTATAAAGATATTGAGTTAGGTACTGGAGTTTTTAGAGAGTTAGCTGAACAAGCTATTAAAGATGGTTTACAGATTGTTAACATTAAGAGACAAGAGTTGGTTAACCCTGGTAAGGTAGAGATTGATAAGTTCCTTAAGAAGTTTGGTTATGCAGGGGAGTTAGCTAACACAGGTTTTGAGAAGATAGACCACATCACTTGGGAATACCTTCACGATAGATTTAAGCTAGCGGCATACCTTAGACACAAAGAGAAGTTAATGTCTGATGGTATGTTGATGGGTGGAATGGATGAAGCTAAAGCAGGTAGAGCAGCATCCACCTTTGCTAATGATGCCTTCGGTTCATTAGATTGGGCTAACTTTACTACTAAGTTGTATGAGTATGCTTCTAAGCATCCTGATAAGTTTAGAGGTAAGCTGTATGATAAGACTGCTCAGTTGCTCCCTACTAATAAACGTAGATGGTTGAACTTAGGCTTGTTTGCACCTGACTGGACTATCTCTAACATTAGAATTATTGGTAAGACATTCACTGGACTACCTGCGGTGTCTCAAGCGTTAGCTAAACGTATCCATAAAGGTAATTGGGAAGGTAATGCGGATGCTGAAGCGGTAGTTAAAGCTTGGAATATGTATGCTATGTATGCTTTTAGAGCAGGTGTTACTACCTCAGCTATGTATTGGATAATGTCTGAGCTATTCTCTGATAAGGAACCTTCGATGGAAGGCTTAGCTGACTTCTGGTATGGAGATAACTCTCATAAACTTGACCTAGGTAACGGAGAGTCTATGGTTATCTCTAAACAGATTGCTGAGCCTATTCACTGGTTACAGCATACGATACATACATTAATGAATAAAGGTTCAGTAGTACCTAAAACTATTGTAGAAGGTATGTTCAACAAACAATGGTTCTCAATGAAGAAGGGGTTCCCTATGGGTCCTGCTATCCTTGACAAAGATGGTAACTACCATTATCCTAAGTGGTTATTAGGTAAGGCAGTTCCTATTGTATCTAAGCCGTTGTTTGCTGATGAGTTATCCTGGACTGAAAGATTTGAAAGAGTTGTAACTGGCTTCTTTGGTTTCCCTCAATATGGGAAGAAAGAAGGCGGGGATTATTAATTAAACGGAGAAATAAGATGGAAGAGATAAGTGAGATGTTACGGGATGAGATAATTGACTTCCTAGAGAATAATGATTTAAAGGCGACATCAGAAGAGTTTGGTATCTCTGAAGCAGACCTAATAGATGATTACGAAATCAATGACATG
>Ga0233446_1001617_pt1 | contig 16274 bp, 11 predicted proteins | sample SI_124_October20_4_FD_182780 | JGI IMG/M metagenome (GOLD analysis project Ga0233446, IMG submission 182780) | Seawater microbial communities from Saanich Inlet, British Columbia, Canada - SI_124_October2016_120_MG | ecosystem: Environmental > Aquatic > Marine > Inlet | place: Canada: British...
ACCACGGCGTCCAAACATGAGCCGGAATTATCATAAAGTTTTCATCTATTCCAAAACAAAGTTCACAAAGTTCCTCAGCACTCATCCCAAAAATTGGCCGACCATCGGAACGGATATTATATTTTTTATCTAAATAGTTATTTAGTTTTTCTACTGCTTTAATACTTGGCGCTAAAACAACTAAATGTAATCTTCTAGCTTTGTTGTTTTTTTTATAAACTAAAGCCAGTTCGGTAGATAAAATAAATTTTGTTTCACCTTGCAGATTTTTAAACCCATCGTCTGTGATTTTAAATTCTTCTTTTAATCTATATAATCCTGCACTTTCAACTTCTTCTAACTGATTTTTAATATCAGAAAAATAGGCCGGGTAAGTAAAGTCTCCTGTTGCCACAATATCGATACCTTTAACCTGACAATATCTATCGATATGTGCTAAATCGAGTAACGGCGAACAGCCCCGAGAATATTTAGAGTGAATATGTAGATCAGTAATTTGTTGCATAAAAATAAAAAAATGATAAACGTAATTAAAGTTTATCATTTAGTTAAAGTTGGGGCAAATAATAAAAATTAATAATAAAACGATCTGAAATATTATGATTAATTTTAAACAAGAATTGATCCTGTTAAATAATTTTCAAAAAATTGCTTTGTATTTAAGATAATATTCCTGCCTTCCTGCCCGAAATGCTATGTTGTATAACGTTGCAGGCGGCGCGGAGATGACAAAGGATAGATTCCGGATGACCGAAGGAAATGCCTGTGGCGCAAGTTATTTTTTGTCTACTCGTTACCTCACAGGAAAAATATACTTTCCGGAATGACATGGAGAGGTAATAAAAAGAAAATAAAAAAGTACCTGCCCCCCTTTTTCCCTTGCAAAAAACTTGAATTAATATATCTGACCCCACCGCTTAATATACCCCTAATTCAATACGAGACACTGACGTACAGCTGGAGTATGAGGTGTGATTATTATAATACCAAAGAGTACTTTTGTTGGTTCCGCACGAAGCAGAACAGTTTTGGTCAATCCACCTGCTCGCATTATAGTAGTAGGGATTGACACAAGACTCATATGATCCAGTGTCAGGGAAGCAAAAAGAGATAAGGTCACCAGTTGGCTCTTGAACTATACACCCTTCGTCCGAAAACACGTTTGGACGTGTCGACATGTGGTGACCATTTGCGTCCCCCCCCAAAGTTGCACTGCTATAACGCTGCCAATTGCTTGCTTGACTCCAGCCTCCAGGGACAGAGAGATTTGATCCGGTAATCTTACAGATTGTTCCGCCGGAAACACTTACTACAGTACCACTAATGCCTGGATCACACTCACATTCTTTATGCGAACCGGCAAAAGTTAGCGTTGGACAAGAAGACTCACATACACCGCAACAACATATATTATTTTCACATTCGCTATCACTCCCGCAGGCTGCGCCGTCAGGCTTTAATAAAGTTACGCTGTTTGATGCAACCGTCAGACTAGTTTCGTCATCAGTATTAGCATCGTCAAAAGTGTCAAAAGTTGTAGAATCTCCCGCATCACCAGAAGATGATTGCAGGACTAAATCTGTTCCAGCTACAACCCCAGCATCTTTGCTGGCATAATATGACCAATCACTATTATCAGTACCATCATGAACTAAGGCCGTTCCACTAGTTCCGCCCCCCCAACTAGTTTGTGTCCAATTATAGCTAGCGGCAAAAGTACGCTCAATCGGACCAACCATTAAGTTAACTAAAAGCGAGCTCATGGCAGTAATTAAAATTATTGTAGTGATGCCAGCTAATGAAAATACTTTGGCATGACGCTGTTTTTGCTTAAACTGAGAATAAGGAATTGGGCAAACACTTAACCCGCGTTGACGATATAATAAATCAAAAGACTTGGCTGGATCACCAAAAATTATTAAAATTTGTTTTATTGCTATAATAATAAAATCTGCTACAAAAGATAAAAAGCTAAAATAAAATATTCTTATTTTAGTTAATCTTATTTCCGATAGCATTATTCCTAAAAAACTAGACTTCCCAATTACTTTCTTATTTTCATCAAAATTAACCCTCGAAAATGAAACACTTTCATATTTATCTCTTGATAATTCATCCTTAATCTTATCATCTAGTTTTAAAGAAATTGTTTTTAATTTTTGATAAAGCATAAAAAAAACAGAAAGGATTAATATCTTTTTATCATTATAGCACAAAAAAAAGGGGGGGGACAATCTTATTCTACAGTAACCGATTTGGCTAGGTTTCTTGGTTTATCAACATCTCTGTCGTTTAAAATCGCCATATGATAAGCAAATAATTGCAAAGGAATAACAGCTAAAATCGGGGTTAACATCTCTAGAGTTTTTGGAATATAAATAACTTGATCGGAAACTCTTTTAATATCTTCGTCACCCTCTGTTGCAATAGTAATTATTTTACCACTACGTGATCTAATTTCTTCGATATTGCTAATGTTTTTTTCATAAACACTATCACGAGGCGCAATAAAAATACTTGGAAAATCTTCATCAATCATAGCAATCGGTCCATGCTTCATTTCACCAGATGGAAAGCCTTCGGCGTGAATATAGGATAACTCCTTTAATTTGATAGCTCCCTCCAAGGCCAACGGGCTATTATATTTTCTACCCATAAAGGCAAAGTTTTTGACTTGGAAATATTCTTTAGCTATTGGCTCTAGGTCGTTTTTATCTAAAATTATTTTTATTTTCTCTGGTAGGGACAAAATTTCTTCGATTATTCTTTTGCCGGTTACTAGCGACATTTGTCTTTGTCGGCCCAAAAAGACCGTCAAAAGAGCTATAACCGTAACCTGCGAGGTAAAAGCCTTGGTTGAAGCAACGGAAATCTCTGGACCAGCGTGATTATATATCCCAGCGTCAACCTCGCGGGCAATAGTTGAACCAACACTATTTATAATTCCTAAAGTCAAAATTCCTTTTTCTTTAGCTTCACGAATAGCTGCTAAGGTATCGGCTGTTTCACCAGATTGAGAAATTGCTAACACCGCAGTATGTTTACCTAAAATTGGTTTTCGATATCGAAATTCACTAGCATATTCAACTTCAACTGGAATACCAGCATACTCCTCCAACATATATTCACCAACAAGACCCGCCGTATAAGCTGTTCCACAAGCTACAATTACCACTCGGTCTATTTCTCTTAATCTATCGGCCACACCCTCTAATCCACCAAGCTTAACCTTTCCATCTGAAGCAATAAGTCTTCCCCTAGTACTATTTATTATTGTTTCCGGCTGTTCAAAAATTTCCTTTAACATAAAATGTGGGAATCCTTCTTTTTCTATCTTTTCGGCATCCCATTCAATCTCTGTAACTTCTTTATTTATTTCTTTATAATCAAAATTAAAAATTTTAAAACCATCACCGTTAATACTGGCTATTTCTCCGTCGTCTAAATAAATAACCTGCTTGGTGTATCTAACGATAGCCGAAACATCTGAAGCTATAATTGTCTCCCCCTCGCCAAGACCGATTACCAAAGGGCTACCCTTACGAGCTGCTAAAATTTTACCGGGATGATCAGCATGCATTAAAGCAATGCCATAAGTACCTTTTAGTAGTTTTAAAGTTTTTTGAAAAGCTTTTTCTAAATCTCCTTCGTAAAAATCTTCGATTAAATGCGAAATAACTTCTGTGTCGGTTTCGCTTAAAAATTTATGCCCCTTTTCTTCTAAATGCTTTTTTAATTCGATGTAATTTTCAATTATCCCATTATGAACTAGCCAAAGATCACCCTTGCAACCACTATGCGGATGAGCATTTTCTTCACTTGGTTTACCGTGCGTTGCCCAACGAGTATGAGCTATTCCCGCATTACCGTTAATTTCTAATCCTTCTATTTTTTTATCTAGCTCTTTTATTTTACCAACAGCCTTAACAGTGATTATTTCTCCATTATCTTGTACGGCCACCCCCGATGAATCATACCCCCTATATTCAAGTCGCTTAAGGCCATCAACCAAAATTGGAAGGGCTTCGTTTTTACCTAAATAACCTATTATTCCGCACATATGTTTTTATTATTAAAAAAATTTATTAATTCCAGCTTATCACTTCAAAATTTTTTAGGCAAACAAAAAATCCGGCTTAATCGGATTTTTGTTTTATGTAGATTTTATTTTTTTCTTTCTTCTTTTTCACTGTGATTATCAACTAGCGCAAAAGCTGGATAAAGGCCAGAAAAAATAACTAAAGATAAAAATAAAAATATTGCTGTCATTGGGAGGAAAAATAAGAAAATAGAAGCTATTCCAGTTGCTAGAATATAAGCTACCGGCTTTGAAGTTCTAAAAAAATCAATTATATCAATGTCACCTGAATCGATCCTTTTATAAAAATAAGAATCTCTTAAAATTTCAATTAATGCTGCCCCAACCCGAGTCATAAATAAAATTGCAGCCCAGACAAAAATATTTGGCGAACTAGTCAAATAAAAAGCAAAAGTTGAAAGCCCCATTATAAATATAGAAAAAATTAAAAGTTCTTTTTCTCCCATTTTCTTGTCGGCAATCATGCCAGCTGGATATTGAACTATAACAAAAGGGATAAGCATAATAGAAAAAGCAATACCAATCTCCCCCCAGTCAAATCCTAAGTTTAATAGATATAGAGGTGTGTAAATTACCATTAAAGCATAGAAAAATTCTAGAAGAAAAGAGATATAGTAAATTCTTAAAATATTCTTTCTAGCCTTTACTCTTTTATAAACTGCCAGAATTGTACTCTTTCTTTTATAATCATGGTTAAGCCCCCTTAAACCCATTAGAGCAATTGAGAAAACTAAAAAATTAACAACAAAAACTATAAAAAATAATCCCTTATAGTCAAACTGGTCTAAAATTCTAGTTGCTAAAAATGGCCCTAAAATAAACCCTGTATTTGTTATAGTTAAATAAAGCCCTCGAATTCGCCCTGACATTTTATCAGTGGAGAAAGCCTCTAAAATAACATCTAAATTAACCCAACCAGCAGCTTCGGTAATAATATAAACAACTAAAAAAATCAACGAAAAATAACTTGGCGGTAAAAAAGTTAAAAACAAAATAGAAATTGTTTTGGTAATAAATATTCCATAAAAAGTGGCAACCTTACCAAAGGATCCAATTAACTTATGAAAATTAAGTAAAATAACTAAAACTAAAATATAAGAAAGAAAGAAAAATATTCCGACATTATCGGTATGAAGCACTAACTTAAAATATGACGAAATAATGTAAGAAAGCAGCGCACTAGAAAAGCCCAATAAAAAAGAAATAAAGGTAATAAATTGTACCTTTTCAAAGTTTAGCTTTTCATTGTGTTGTATTTTTCTTCTCATATTTATTATATAATAGCATATTTTAGACAAATAAAAAAGGGAGTCGGTTTTTCTGACTCCCTATACTGCGAAGGCTTTTTAAGCCGTGGCTAATCCCAATAAAGGGGCAAATATCGGATTGATATTATTTTTTATCATGGCCTCCATAATAAGATCATAGCATCTTTTAATCCAACCATAGATTTTATCGATATCTTTGGTTGTCCCAAATACTCGAACTTCAATGGTTCCATTAGGATGAATCCTAATCCAGTGCCAACACTTGGTTGGGTCTTCAACAAACCCTTGCTCTTGAGCGGTAAAATAAAAATCCCTCACATTATCATATTTGGGTGGCATATGGTTTGGAGCCATAGACTCATAAAGTCGACGCCTTTCGCCATTTGAACCATCTCCCATTTCAAGAAGTTCCTCCAGATAATCAATCATGTAGTTATAAACCACCAATGCTGTTTCAAAGTCCGGCATACCGAAATGTCCATGAGTTGCAATAACTCGACAGCCAGGTCGCAATTCGTCCTCTGTTAAATCTTCGGCAATTTCTATATATCGCTTCTTGGGGTTTACATCCAATGGAATGTCCTCCGGGCCAACTTCATCAAAAATTCTTGTAAAAGAAAATTTTGTTTCGAAATCTCGTAGGGCACACTCCTGCTCCCAAAGTCTTGGCTTAACCTCATCTATGGTTACCAGACTAAGCCTGCTTTCCAGCTGACAAGCCGGTAAATCACCATCAAACTGATCAAGGTCCCCGATCCACTTAGCAATTTTAGGGCCACTAGCCTTGATATTGCCATTTTTATCGGCTACAAAGTATTCTCTTTCGACGCTTATCTTGAGCGTGTTCTCTGGGGTAAAATTAAATTTATCTACAAATTCTGGAAATGTTATCTTTTTCATTATTTTTTCCTCTTTGCTAGGGTTATATTTAGTTTTCAAGGTGACATATGATTATGCCATATTTTAGACAAAAAGTCAATGGTAAGGGGTCAGTTTTTCTGACCCTTTACCTTGAGAAAATTTTTTAATTACCAACCAACGCCAATAGATTTTCTGTTTTCTGTTTTTCCACATTTTGGACAAACATAAACCTTTTTCATGTAAGAATTTCCCCAAGCTCCGGGGACCTTTTTGCTTCCTTCGTTCATTTTTACATTACACTTATCACACATTTTATTTGCTATCATTTTACATCTCCTCTTATTATTAATTTAATTTTAAAGAACTGCCAATAAAAAAACCCTCGTCTTCCTGCCCAAATAAAATATTTGGACAAAAGGACGAGAGCTTATTCCCGTGGTGCCACCTTCTTTGCTATAAAACCTTTTTGACAGATTAAAAAAATCCGTCAGTAAAACGGATCTATAACCACTTTTACCGACTCAGCCCTTCTATATTATATAGAAGCGATATCAGTTATCCTATGATTACGGAGGAAGCCGAATTTCCACTCACGCAGAAACCATCCTACCCATTTAAGAGTTAACTAGTCCCAACCCCTTGAAAAAACAAGGGAACCAGTTATGGAATTTGTAATTGTAAAGTTAAATACACTTTATCACATTTCTAAAAATTGTCAACTACTCGCACTTGAATAATGCTTTAGGGCAAATTGAAAAAATTTTTCTAGAACCAACAAAGAATACACCAGCTACCGCAAAAGATCCTAAAATTAACCAAAGATCAAATCCACGAGCTAAAACTTTAGCCGGAACCGTTGCCATAAAAGCCAATGGAATTATCGATGAAACCAAAACCCTAACAATGCTATGATAAAAAATATCCGTTGGATATTGGCTCATTCTGGAAAGCGAATCCGTAATATGAAAAAAGGCGCTACCTTCAACGGTCCAAAAACTAACTGTCTTTACAAGAACAGTTAAGCTATAAGTGATAACTAAAGCATTAAAAAATAAAAATAAATAAATAAATAAATTCAACGCAATTTGACCTAAAGTTAAATTTAAATTACTAAGAGCATACGTTATTAAACCAATACCGCTGATTACCCTGGTTAAATCCTCTGGATCCCCTCTCCAAATAGAAACTAAAAACTGAGTATCAACTGGTTTTATTATCAATCCGTCTAATTTACCTTGTCTTATATGGCTAACAATAGCGTTAAACTGCCCGAATAAGCTCCACATCAAACCCTCAATCATTAAATAAGTCGCCACAACAACTAAGGCCTCATAATAACTCCAGCCCGCCATGTTATTAACAGATCCAAATACCACCTTTATAAAAACTATACTAAACATAATTTGAATACCCACGGCAAAAATAGCAATAAAAAAATTAACTCTATAAGCCATTCTGTTCATTATGCCTATTTTTTTTAAATGCAAAAATATTTTAAAGTATTTTTTAAGCTCCATAACCTTCGTATTTTTTAATTCCTTTTTTAAAGACAATTAAAGAGATAATATATAAAACCGTAATCCAGCAAAAAGGAACGACTAATAAATTTGGGGTCAACTCTATTCGATTGGTAAAAATAGAAATAGGAATAAACACTATATATTTAAAAGGTAAAAATCCAGATATTTTTATTATAAATTCAGGCAACAAGTCCAAAGGAATAATAGAACCCTCTAAAAAACTAACTATCATGTGCATGGCAAAATTAAACCCCCAGACAAAGCCAAGCCAAAAAGTAGTCAGTCCGATAATATAAAAAAATAAAAAATAAATACCTGCCCCCAAAACCACGGAAGCAATAAAATAAAATATCTGTTCTAAATTAAGAGATATATTTAAATAATCATTTAAAAATAAAAATAAAAATAAAAAAGAGGCTGAATATACTGTTCCGCTAAATACAATATCTCCCAATGTCCTGGAAAAAATATAGCCAAAATAACTAATTGGGCGAAGCAAAATACTGGTCATGGTCCCCAGGCGAATTTCATCGCCCACCCTCCAGGCCACATCGGATTTTATAATTAAAATTAAAAAATTTACCACTAAATAATAAGTAATCAGCTCTCCTAGTTCATAATTGCCAATCTGTCCTCCGCTCCTGTAAATAGAGCTCCACAGATAAAAAAACACGCCAAAAATAAAAATTTGGATAAACAAAAAAGAAAAAGTATTAAATCTATAGATCAAATTTCTTTGAATACTGCTTTTTAAAATTAAGAGGTATTTACCCATATTAATCTGTGAAAATGTTTCTAATTATACTATCTACATCAACCTCGCTAATATCGATGTCTTTTACTGGCAACTCTGAAGCTAATATTTTAGCGGCTGCATCACGAACTCCATCTCTTGGAATTTTAAAAAGAACCTTATAATCTTCAAATTTATAAATCTCGCCAAAACTCTTAAGCTTGTCTTTTTTTACTTCATCATTAAAATATACCGTGATCATTTTGTTTGGCGCATATTTTTTCATTAAACTGTCGATCGATCCATCGTAAATAATCTTACCCTTACTAATAATAACTATCCTCTCACAAAGCGCGATTATATCCTCCATATAATGAGAAGTTAGTAAAATTGTTGTCTTTCTTTTTTTATTATATTTTTTAAGAAAGTCTCTAATATTTTTTTGAGCTACCACATCAAGACCAATCGTCGGCTCATCTAAAAATAAAACCTTAGGGCTATGCAATAAGGATGCCACAAGTTCACTCTTCATCCGCTCACCTAGAGATAACTTTCTAACTGGCTTATCTATAATGTCATCGATTTTTAGAGCCTCAATTAGCTCATCTAAATTTTCTTTATATACTTTATCAGGTACTCCATAAATTTCTTTATTCAAAAGAAAACTTTCAAGTGGTGGCAAGTCCCACCAAAGTTGATTTTTTTGTCCCATCAAAAGAGCAAACTGCTTTTGATATTCTTTTTGCCTATTCCAGGGCGTATAACCTAAAACTTTTGCCTCACCCTTGTCTGGAGTTAAAATCCCAGAAAGCATCTTTAAGGTTGTTGTCTTGCCGGCTCCATTAGGACCCAAAAAACCAACTATCTCACCTTCTTCAACTGTAAAGCTAACGCCATCTACTGCTGTTTTATATAATTTTTTTCTTTTAAATAAATTCTTAAAAGAATTTTTAAGGCCTGGCTCTTTTTTAAAGTAGTCGTATTTTTTCGTTAAATTTTTTACTTCAATGATTTTTTTACTCATATTTTTAATTTGTTTACATTATTTTAAGTCTATTACAATATCAAATATTTTACAATTTTAACTAAAAAAGGACTGGAAGATATAAATCTCCAGTCCCGATGTTACGAAAGTTTTACTTTCTTATTATGAGGGTTTTTTTGGCCGACCCTCTTTCTTGGCCACCATTTTTTACCCAATAGCTACTGCTGCTGATACTCCTGTAAATGCAATCAAATCGATCACCTTTTTGGTTAAGAATTGTCGTGAGGAGTCTTTTCGGCACGGCCCGCTCCTTGGTTGGCCCCAAAATGCCCTACATACTAGATACCTTTGCATGCGCAATCAAATACATCACCTCCTTTATTAGTTAAGGGTTGATATTTTCTGCTATTAAAGCAACATTAATTATTATAATAATCTCACAAATAAATGTCAATAAAAAAGGGTTGGGGACTTAGTCCACCAACCCTACTGAATGTACAAAATAACGCTTCATGTTATGAGGGTTCTTTTCGCCTATCCCTCAAAAGGCCAGCCTGTCGAGTTACACGCTAGATACGCGATACATTACAATCAAATAAATCACCTCCCTTATATGGTTGAGGATTATATATTTCCTGCTGTTAACACGACATTAATTAGTATAATAATTTACCAAATAAATGTCAATAAAAAAAGGCTGGCAGACATAAGTCTCCAGCCCCTGTAATTAAAATCGAAAGTTTTTCTTCGTTCTGTGAGGAATTTGCTCCTCGTGGTACACACCGTCTAAGACGGTAGATTTTTGACGCTACGTCAGACAAATCCTACTCGGTAGGGTGTGTTGCGACATTTCATGGCGCTCTCCCGTGGTCTCGGCATTAAGTTCAAATAGAACTCCCTTTCAGAGTCATTCCGGCTACCATTGTCAAAGTGGACTCTCCAGCATTATGGCCCTCCATTGACATTGTTGACGTTGTCTGCACAATCAAATAAATCACCTCCTTTATATCGTTGAGGATTAGTAAACGAGCTAAAATTATCATATTATAAAATTATTGTATTGTCAATAATCTTAAAGTATAGTTAAATAAAAGATATACTATTAATTTTAAATAAATATGGGTTTTGAAAATATTTCACCAATAAATGATAATTTAAATAATCAAAAAGATCTAAATAAAAGTAGAAAAAATAAAGAAGGTAAAAAATACACACGAAGAGATGCAATAAGGAAAGGGTTTACAGGATTAGCTGCCTTAGCTGTTGGAACTAGTGCCTTTAAAGGAACAGAAAAAGCTATTGGCTATGCAGGCGAATTAAAAGAAAAGTTAATAGAAAAATTTAAACCAACACCAGAACAACTTCAAATAGAAAATGAAGACTATCAAGCCTTAGTGCAAGCTCTACGAAGCGGAGCTAAAAAAAATGGGGCTAAAGAAAAAGAAATTATCGAAGATGAAGACGTAAAAACAGTAGAAGTAACGAAAAAAGAAGAAACAATAAAAATAGAGGAAACCAAAGAAGATAAAATTATTGAAAAACAAGAAGAAAGAGAAACTGAAGAAAAGCCAATTTCTCTGGCCGAACTATTATCTTTTGGTCAAGATGAAGATATTACCTTAGATAAAAATTTTGTCGAGGCCCTAGAAAATCAATGGGTAAAAAACTACAGCGAAGGTGGTAAAAATTATAATGATCTTGTTCAAGCGTATGGAAAGATGCAGCCCTGGATAAGACATCTTAAAAAACCATTTAAAGACAAAGAACTTCCAGAAAATATTGCCTATTTAGCTATCCCAGAATCAAGCTTTAGACTAAAAGCTCGATCAAGTGCTGGGGCCGAAGGTGCATATCAATTCACAAGATCAACTGGCATAAAATTTGGTTTAACTATAAATGACGAAAAAGACGAAAGACTTGACCCCATAAAAAGTGCTGAGGCTTGTGCTGAATATATAGACTACTTACATAAAAAATGTGGTGACTTAGACCTGGCCTTAAGTGGATACAATGGAGGCTTTATCTGGGAATATTTTAAAAAAGTTAAAACAAAAAAAGAAAGAAATTATATGGGATTTATTGCTCACATTCAAGATAATATCAATAATTACAGAAAAGAAATTAAAGAAAACCCAGAATACATTCATGTAGTAAAAGACAATGAAACCTTGTCAAAAATAAGTGGTGAGTTTTATATTAGTTCATATATTACTTTAGCTAAATATAATAATATAGAAAATCCCGATGATATAAAAAAAGATGACAAAATCAAAATACCTCTTGGAGATTTTGAGCATAGAAAAAAAGTTTTTGAATATGTTGCCAAAACTAAAGGATTAATAGAAAATTTAAATTATCCTGCTAAATTTAATGCCGTAGAAAAAATCATAGAAAATGGAGAACTTGATGAAATAGCCGCAAATTATACTCCACCGACAATCAAGCCAAGACAAGTAAAAGGTGCTTAAATTAGGTCAAAACTCTTGCTTTTTTATAAATAAGACTTAAAATTAAATAATACTTAAAAAATAAATCGCACCCTACAATTAAATAAAAGAGGAGAAATAATGAAAAAAATAGTAGAAGAAATCGATCTAAAGATCGAAAAATTTTGTAAGTTAAAAGAATGGGAAGTCGTATTCTGGCTTAACGAAAAACTCTGTGAAGCCAGAAAAAAAGAAAAAGTTGAATACTTTGAGTCAATAACAAAAATGTTGCCTAAAGCAATTATTTTGGTATTTGGTACAGAGGACTACCGTAGTGTAATTTTTAAAATTACAGATAAAACCTATGAAAGAGTTTCCGAGGCAATACCAGAGCGTCACCCCAAAAATAAAATCTCTGATCGAGAAAAAATGTCAGATCCAATCCGAGATCTAATTGAAAACAAAAAAGAACATATCTATATTAAAAAAGCTATCAAAGACCCAAGAACCCAGTATATGAAACAACTCATAATCGATGAGAATATTAATGACATCTATTATACAAGAGTTACAACTCCTTCGGGAGAATGGGTTATAGTCGTTGATGGCGTTGGTAAAAAAAATATAGATTTAGAAAAGAGAAAGTTTTTGGATTCACTCGGTGAAATAATCCAAAAAATAGAAGAGGAGCTTGATGAAGTAAAAAAAGAAATAAGAACCACTACCAGAAAAACACGAATCGGGACAATTGCTTATCTGTCTGGATTACTTATCCATCTATTTAGAAACAAAATGATGTCTATCGGCGGACTATGTAAAAGACTAAATAAAACCGCTTCATCTAACGGTGATAATGGTGACTGCCTTAAATGTAAACAAAAAACGGAAATGGTTGCAACCGAAACAGAAAGGCTAAAAGAAATTTTTAAAGACTTTGATGATGCCCTTTTGGACATAGAAAAAGCCGCTATATTAAATATAGAGAAGATTTCTGCCTGTGAGCTTATCAATGATGTTATTGACATCCATCGAGATGTCTTAGTTGAAGTAAAGCCAACGCCTGATAGCTGTATAATAGCGACCGACAAAAGAAAATCGGTTAAAGCAATTTGTCGAATAATAGAAAATTTAATTCGTCAAAATAAAAATACTATAAAAATTTCCGTTAAAAAACAAGCAGAGACTATTAAATTAATAATAAAACAGGAGAATATTAACACTGCACATCTTAGAAAAATTGTGAACGCTCCGGGAACTGATCGAATGATTGATCACTCAATATCTGATTTTCATGTTATAATCTCTTCAATCCTTCTCCCGGAAATGGGAGTATCTCTAAATGTCAAAGACAATTACATCGAACTTTTATTCCCTCAAATATAAACCAATTAAAAAAAACGGCTCTAAGCTTCTAGGGCCGTTTTAAAATTGGTTTAAAAAATTAATGGGCTGTTTTTTCTATTTTTTCCAACAAGGCCAACAGATTGTAGCCTCATCATCGCCCGTTGATACATAAAACAAGAAATTAATCTGCTTACAAGCTGGACACTTACCAAAACTATCAGCTTTTCCAGAAAAAGCCCTGAGCAACCCTTTAAAATCCCAGTATAATCTGCTTTTGCTTTGTTCCCATCGTAATTTCTCCAAACCAATCATAGGTCTTGCTTGACTCATTTTGATTACCTCCCTTTTATTTTCATCTTAAATATCATACTAAACTTGTTTCAGCATCTATATCAATGTTTTTCTAAAGCAAACTCTGGTTGATTTAAAAATACAAAATTTTATTTTAAACTTAATATATTATTTTTAAAACAAAAAACACGACAAAGTTCTGGCGATGACCTACTTTCCCGCTATGCAGTATCATCGGCGCTGAAGAGCTTAACTTCTGAGTTCGGGATGGGTCAGGTGTGACCTCTCCGCTAGCATCACCAGAACATTATCGTGTTTTATGTAAAAATTATAAAGAACGAAAAATATCTAAAGCTATTTAATCAAGTAATTTAATAATAGCCAAGGTTCTTACGATTAAGAACTTATCCTCATCTATTCCAAACCCACTTAAAAAAGTGGATCTAAAATAGATAGGGAAGAAAATTATGATCTATTAGTATTCCTCTGCTAAATCGATTGCTCGACTTACACATAGAACCTATATACGCAATAGTCTCTTGCGGATCTATGAAATCTAATCTTGAAGACAGCTTCGTGCTTAGATGCTTTCAGCGCTTATCTAAACCGAACGTAGCTACCCAGCAATGCCCTTGGTAGAACAACTGGTACACTAGAGGTTCGTCCATCCCGGTCCTCTCGTACTAGGGATGAGCCTTCTCAAATTTCAACACGCCCACGGCGGATAGGAGACCGAACTGTCTCACGACGTTCTGAACCCAGCTCGCGTGCCCTTTTAATTGGCGAACAGCCAAACCCTTGGGACCTTCTTCAGCCCCAGGATAGGACGAGCCGACATCGAGGTGCCGAACCTGGTCGTCGATGTGAACTCTTGGACCAGACTAGCCTGTTATCCCCGGAGTAGCTTTTATCCGTTGAGCTTCCGCCGTCCTATATCGTACGGTCGGATCACTAGCTTCTGCTTTCGCAACTGCTCGACTTGCGGGTCTTGCAGTAAAGCTGGCTTATGCGCTTGCACTATCGATCCGATTTCCATCCGGATCTAGCCAACCTTTGTAAACGCCTCCGTTACTTTTTGGGAGGCCACCGCCCCAGTCAAACTACCCACCAGATACTGTCCCCTAACCGGGTAACGGTTAAAGGTTAGAATTAAAATAATACAAGGGTGGTATCTCACTTGTGCCCGAAGGCTCCCACCTATTCTGAACAGGTATAACCTTAATTCAATATCAAGCTGTAGTAAAGCTTCACGGGGTCTTTTCGTCCAGCCGCGGGTAACGAGCATCTTTACTCGTCTTGCAATTTCGCCGAGTCCTTCGTTGAGACAGTCCTCAAATTGTTATGCCATTCGTGCAGGTCGGAACTCACCCGACAAGGAATTTCGCTACCTTAGGACGGTTATAGTTACCGCCGGCGTTCATCCGCGCTTCGGTCGAAAGCTTCTCCCCTAAGGGATAACCCCCTTCCTTAACGTTCGGACACTGGCCAGGCATCAGCCCCTATACATCATCTTGCGATTTAGCAGGGACCTGTGTTTTTGGTAAACAGTCATTCGAGGTCATTCGCTGCGGCCCCGATTGCTCGGGGCAGGCCTTATCCCAAAGTTACGGCCGCTGTTTTGCCTAGTTCCTAAACGAAGGTTCTCTCGTACACCTTAGGCTTCTCGCCTCATCTACCTGTGTCGGTTTTAGTACGGTCACTATTAAATTAAGTTTTCTTGGCTTTTCTAGGAAGTCTATCCACTTGAGTCGGTCTTACCGAAATAAAACCTTCCTTGCTCCAGTAAACTGAAGCTTAACACACAAACCATAGTATGCTCAAACTTTTAAACTCCGCACCAAGTCAACATCTAACAGTGGTTCTGGAATATTAACCAGATTGTCCATCGACTACCCTAGCACTACACTAGACTCGCCTTAGGACCGACTAACCCTGGGTCGATTTGCGTTGCCCAGGAAACCTTAGATTTTCGGTGGACAGGGTTCTCACCTGTCTTTTTGCTACTCATGCCAACATTCTCTCTTCTATGCTCTCCACCGCACCTCGCAGTACGACTTCAGCAAACATAGAATGCTCCTCTACCGCTCATAGTAAACTATGAACTCGCGTCTTCGGTACTATACTTGAGCCCCGATACATTTTCAGCGCAAAACGACTTGACCAGTGAGCTGTTACGCTTTCTTTAAAGGATGGCTGCTTCTAAGCCAACCTCCTGGTTGTCGGGGTTATTTCACCACTTTTTACACTTAGTATAGATTTAGGGACCTTAGACTGCGATCTGGGCTGTTTCCCTTTCGACCAGTGGAGCTTAGCCCCCACGGTCTAACTCCCGAGGTACAGAAATCTGGTATTCGGAGTTTGGTTGGAGAAGGTAGGATTTGACTCCCCCGGCCCCATTCAGTGCTCTACCCCCAGACTCTAATTTACTCGAGGCTAGCCCTACAGCTATTTCGAGGAGAACCAGCTATTGCCGAGTTCGATTGGAATTTCTCCGCTAACCACAGCTCATCCCCTAGTGTTGCACGACTAGTGGGTTCGGACCTCCATTCTGATTTCTCAAAACTTCATCCTGGCCATGGTTAGATCACTCGGCTTCGGGTCTTGTATTTGCCATTATAATTTCGCGCAGTTAACGCTCGCTTTCACTATGCCTTCGCCCCGTAGGGCTTAAGCAACGACAAACACAAACTCGTTGGCTCATTCTTCAATAGGCACACCGTCACCCAATAAATGGGCTCCGATTCCTT
>Ga0233446_1001621_pt1 | contig 16256 bp, 16 predicted proteins | sample SI_124_October20_4_FD_182780 | JGI IMG/M metagenome (GOLD analysis project Ga0233446, IMG submission 182780) | Seawater microbial communities from Saanich Inlet, British Columbia, Canada - SI_124_October2016_120_MG | ecosystem: Environmental > Aquatic > Marine > Inlet | place: Canada: British...
GGAACTTATACTGATTTACATAGTAAAAAAATTACTTGTATTGTTTCTTGGAGCCCGATGAATGGAGTAACTAATTCGGTGGAAAGAGTTTCTTATTTGACCAATTGGGATTCGCTTACTTGGAATCAGGATATAATAGTTGATTTTGATAGTGCTCCATATGGCAATTATATTGACACTACAACCAGCACAAGCGAAGGTGATTTAGATGGAGCAGTAATCTTAAAGATTCAGTAATTTATGAATATAAAGATAGAAAAAAATAAAATCAAAAAAATGTTTTTTGGCTCATTTATTTTAGCCTCAAGTTTTTTTATTTTATTTCTTTCTGTTTTTTTAAGTAGGGTAGATATAGGTAAAGTTTTAGCAGCTACTACACAAGATCCAACTTTATCAAGTAATGATGCTGGCGTGGGAACAGCTTCTTGGATTGCTACTAATAATGTTTTTTTGTGGGACAATAATCGAGCAACGGTTTCATTGGGTAAAAATGAGATAAGTAATTATTTAGTGGCAACTGGTTTTGATTTTTCTGGAATTCCGGATGGAGCTGTTATTTTAGGTATCACAGTAGATATAGATAGAAGTGAAGGCGACGCTCATTCCAATGGCGGGATTAAAGATAGCGAGGTGCGGATAGTTCAGGGTGGTGTAATAAGTACTATTCAAAATAAGGCAGATACGGCAACTTGGTGGCCAGCTTCAGCTTCTGAGGGTTATGCTACTTATGGTTCAACAAGTGATTTGTGGGGATTAAGCTGGACATTGGCTCAAGTTAAAGCCAGTAACTTTGGAGTAGCAATTTCCGCCTTAGATGCTAAGGTGACAAAAGGTGGTGGGGCTGAAGTTGCTCAAATTGATCATATTATGATTACAGTTGAATATAGCGCCGATCCAGTAACTGATCAAAATCATTTTAGATGGCGAAATGACGATGGCACAGAAGCAACCGCTACCTGGAAAGCAGTAGAAGATTCTAATGTAATTGGAGATGTTGATAGGACTACGCCAGTTAGAATTAGAATGAAAGCCACTAACATCGGGGTAGCCAATGAAGTAGCGACTCGAACATATGAATTACAATATGGAGTTAAATCAACTACCTGTGGAGATATTGGAACTTGGACAGGGGTTGGAAATGTAGCAGATGCTTGGGAAATGGTAGAATCTAATTTAGTTGACGGAACAGCTATTACTACAGAGCGTTTAACCAGCGCAACATCTTTTGTTGGCGGCGAACAAAGAGAACTAGTTGATACTACCAGTTCGATTGGGCCATTAAATTCTGGAGCTGGAACAGAAATAGAGTATTCTATTCAGGCTACAGCTAGCTCAGTTAGTGGTCAGGCTTATTGTTTTAGGTTATATGATACAACTGGCACAACTCCGCTTGATCAATATAGTGTTTATCCAGAAGCAACCGTTGCCAGTGAATTTTCTTTAGAACAAGTTTCTTACAGGTGGCGAAACGATGATGGCGGGGAGCTATCTGGCAATCAATCGGCCGGTTATATTAGGCCAGACGGATCGATCTCCTCTATCTGGGCAATTACTAATGCAGCAACTAATTTTGAAGCTCTTGATGAAGTGATTATGGAGCCAACAGCTGGAAGTGAGATCGATGGTTATATCGTCGATAGCAGTAATGGATCTAACGTTGATGACCTTAGTATGACTAGTATAACTGGGTCGGGTTCTTATACTCGAGTTGATGTTTGGGTTTATGCCGTAACGGCAGGTAATGATCAGTTAGACGTTAATATAGTTATTAATGGCGTTCCTCAAACCGCTCAAACGTTATCACCAGCTAGTTCGTATGGTTGGGTTAGCGCTTCTTTTCCTAGTCTTACAATGAGTCAAATAGACCTAGACGGGTTAAGTATTCAATTGGCTCATGCCAAAAAAGCAGCGGCAGATTCGGTTAGTGTGGCTACGGTTTATGCCGAAGTTTTTGAAGATGTATTGCCAGCTAGTTTTAAGGATGCAGACAATACCGCAATTACCGGGCAAAATAAAAGTGAAAATGTGAGATTAAGATTTTTAATAAAAAATAACGGACTAGATGCATCAGGGGGTCAGAATTATAATATAGAATATGCTTCAATGGTTGGAGGTAATTGCACAGGTGGTGATGAGAGTTTTATAGGTATTCCAGTTTTAAGTGGCTGTGGGACTTCGGCAGTTTGTATGAATTCATCTGGTAATTTTACCGATCAATTAGCCGCATCTAATATTTCACCAGGAATTACTGATCCGGCCGGAAGTTTTGTGTCCGGTGTCTTAGTTGAAGATCCGTCAAATAAAACCAATGTGATTTCATTAAATAATGGAGAGTTTACTGAGTTGGAATATAATTTTCAATTTACTACTAATGCAACCGATGGAGGTGATTATTGTTTTAGAGCAACACAAGGCGGCACAGATTTATCAACTTATACTAATATAGCCAGGGTAACCTTGAGTGGCGGCGGGTCAGGCGGGTATGCTGCTTCTGGAACTTATACCTCGCAGGCTTATGACCTAGGCTCACCAAAAACTTTTAGCATTATTGAATGGACTGAGAGTAAAACTAATGCGCTTTGTGGTGATTGCATAATAAAATTACAAATTAAAACCGCCTCGACCGAGGTAGGGTTAGGTAGCGCAGAATGGTCTGGTCCGGAGGGTAAAGATGGGGACGAAACAGATTTTTTTACTAGTGCATTAGGAGGATTAGTCCACAGTGATCATAACGGTGATCAGTGGATTCAGTATATGGCAACCCTAACGGGTGACGGTGTAGATACGCCAATTTTAGAAGATATAAAGATATACTACAAGTAAGATGAAAAAAATTATTAAAAATAATAAGGGGTTCACCCAGCACCACTTTTACATTTATTGAAGAATAAAATGAATAATAAAAAAAATATTAAATTTATAGACAAAATAAAAAAACTAGAATCACTAAAATGTAAAAGTGGTGCCGGGTTTACATTATTTGAAACTATTATTTATATTGGTATAGCTGGGATTATGTTAGTTAGTTTTGTCCAATTTTCTTTAATAGTCTCTGGGTCTCGAAATAAAAACTATGCTGCTCAGGAAGTTCAGGCTAATACCAGGACGGCTCTCGATATAATTACTCAAAAAATTAGATTAGCTGACGATGTGAATGCAGTAGCTGGACCAATAGAGGGAAATAGTGATACTACTTTAACGCTAGACATGCCAGGGGGTGGTACAACCGTTTTTAGTATTCAGGGAACATCTCTTAGTATAAATGAGGGCTCAGAAGTTAGCTTAACTAGTAATAATGTTAATGTAACAAGTCTAAATTTTACGAATTTAGCACAAAGTGAAGAAAGGGATAATATTAAAGTTGAGTTTACTATAGAATATGCTAATCCGGGAGACGTTAGATTTACTTCAACTCAAACAATTCAAACTACAGTTAGTTTAAGAAAATAAATATCATTGTCATTCCTGCGAAGGCAGGAATCCATAATTTTACATGAAACAATATTATGTTTATATTTTAGCAAGTAGAAAAAATGGAACCTTATATATTGGCGTGACCAATGATCTGTTAAAGAGGGCTTATGAGCATAAAAATAATTTAATTGAAGGATTTACGGAAAAATATAAAGTGCATATCTTGGTTTATTATGAAGAAACAGGGAGCATAGAAGAAGCTATTTTAAGAGAAAAAAGGATAAAAAAATGGAAAAGACAGTGGAAAATAAATTTAATTGAAAAGCTTAATCCGAATTGGGATGATTTATACTATAGTTTAATTAATTAAATGTTTTAGATTCCTGCCTTCCTGCCCGAAATGCTACGTTGCATAACGTTGCAGGCGGGCGCAGGAATGACATAGAATAAATAGAATTTCTCGCAATGATAAAAATATGAAAAAAAAGCTACAAACTAATCAAAAAGGCTTTGCTGTTTTGATGGCAATAATAATAATTGGTGCTGCAACCTTGATTATGGCGTATAGTTCGTCTATATTAAGTATGGGGGAGTTAGAGCTTGGTTATTATTCACAAAAAGGTTCGGAAGCTTTTGCTATAGCTGATGGATGTATGGAGGAAGCATTAAGAAGGCTAAAAATAGACCCTAATTATGCTATTACAGTTGATGATAATTTGAACTTGGGAAACGGGTCGTGTATAATAAGCATAGATCCAAATGGAGGTGATTTAGATATTATAGTAACAGGCTCGGTTGATAGCCTTAAATATAATAAAAAAATAAAAACCAACATAACATTAAATGGTCAGGATATAACAATTAACTCCTGGGAGGAACTCTCCTCATAAAATAATAACTTGTAAATAATTGCTAATTACGAGTTATTAATTATTAAAAGAAAGCTATGGAATTATTTAAAAAAAAGGCCATTGGCGTAGATATAGCCGACAGAACAATTGAGGTAGCTGAACTTATTAATGATTCAGGAAAGATTGAAGTTTTAAGCTTGGGTAGAGTTGAGTTGGCGCCAGGTATAGTTAGTAGGGGAAAAATTTTAAATAGAAATAAGTTAAAAGAATCTTTTGAGAAATTATTTTCTACCGCTAAACCAAAACCAATTAAAGATAAAAAAATAATTTTTAGCTTGTCAGAACATCAAGTTTATATCCATACTTTTTACTTAAGGTCTCACGATAAAGAAAGTAGGGATAATTTAGTTTTAAAAGAAGCTAAAACAACGATCCCTCTTGATGGTGATGATTTAGTTTTTTCTTACCGAGTTTTAAAGGAAGATTTAAAAGGCGTAGAAATTCTTTTAGTGGCTACCAGTAAAAGGGTTATATTAGATTGGTATTTATTTTTTGATAAAATGAATATTGAAATTGAGCTTTTTGACGTAGAAGATTTGGCAACTTTTAGAAATATTTTTTTAAAGGATCCAGATAAGCCCATTTGTATCGTTGACATAGGAGAATTTACTTCTAATATAGATATTTTTGACGATAAAGGGCTTCGTTATTCTTACGCGGCTAATTTAGCTGGAAGTTATTTTACTAAAAAATTAAGCGAGAATTTAGATATAAGTAAGGATGAGGCCGAAAAGATAAAAAAAGAAGATGGGCTAACTAGTAAAAATAAAATAGTTTTTAATACATTAGACAAAGCTATAGGCAAATTGGTCAAAGAGGTAGATTCTTCAATAAAATATTTTGAGAGCAAGAAAGAAGGTAGGGTTGAAGAAATAGTTTTATTAGGAAGCTCTAGTAAGATGAAGGGTATTATGGCTTATTTTAAAAATAGTTTAAATTTGCCTGTCAAAAGAGGCGAAGCACATTCTTTATTTAAAGATAAAGTTCCGTTAGAGTATATGGGTGCCGTTGGTAGTGCTCTCCGAGGGGTTGATAAAAGATGGGAAAAAAAAGATCCAGTTATTACTATTTCTAAGGACGACTTTGAAAAAGAATCAGAAAAAAATAAGACAGAGGGAAAAGGAGAAGAAAAAATCTTTATAGGAGAGGATAGCCCAGAAGAATTACAAGAAAAAAAGCTAAAGAAACAAAAAATATTTTTTGTTATAATTTTTATTTTAGCTATTATTACTATAGGTAGTGCTTTTTGGTATAGGGGGGGTAAAAGAGATGAAAGAAAATTAAGCTTGGTCGAGCAAACTAAATATAAAAAACAACAAACAATTAGTTTAAAAGCAGAAATAATTATTGACAAAGGAGACAATAAAAATAACTTAAGAGCTAAAGTTGTAGAAGATGTGGCAGAATTTAATGGTGATAAGGAGAATAAGATAGAAGAGTCAAGATTGAAGATAAAAAAACAATTAAAAGAAGGTGAAGAGTTAATATTAGAGTCAGCGATAGAAGAGTTCAGAGAAGAAGAAGATGTTTTGAGGATAAAATGGTTAGCTTATAGTGAAAAAGCTGCAAACAGCATCTTGATTAATAAAATAAATAATTATAATGAAGAGGGGATTGACTATATATTGAATTCAATAAAAAAAAGGGGTATAGAAAAAAGGGATGATAAATATTATTTATTAGCAGATGTAGAAGTTTTGCTAGATAAATTAATAGAATATAAAATAGAAGAGAAAGAGATAAAAATAGATGAGATAGCAATTGTAGAAGAGGAAGGGAAAAAAAATATAACAATTACAGAAACTGAAACAGGCTGGCTTAATGTTAGGGGCGGGCCAGGGGTGACTTATAAAATTTTAACTAAAGTTTATCCAAGCGAAAAATATGTAGTTTTAGAAGAGAGAGATAATTGGTATAAAATAGAATTAGAGGATGGTTCGGATGCGTGGATAACTTCTAGATATGCACAATAAAAAAATGTGTTATAATATTAATAAATTAAATTTTGATTAAGAGTATAATTATTATTAATAATATAAATAATTAACTTAATTTTTTTTATGCAAAAAACAAAATTAAACAAAAGAGGTTTTACTTTAATAGAACTTCTTATCGTGATTGGTATTTTGGGAATTATTGCTGCAGTAGTATTTGTAGCTCTTGATCCAGGAACCAGGTTTGCTGACGCTAGGGACTCAAGGCGTTGGACAGATATATCTGCTATTATTGATGCTATTAAGATCGATCAAGTTGATAACGGTGGAAGTTATGTTTCTGCTGTAAGCGGTCTTACAAATGGCAGTGTGTATATGATCGGAACAGCTGTTACAGGTTGTGTCCCGACTGATGCCTGCGACGTAACTGTTACGGGTGATGCAACTTGTGTTACCTTGGCTGCCCTTGTGACCGAAGGTTATATTGGTTCAATTCCAATTAGTCCAGATAATCCAGACACTACAACAGATTCATGGGATGCAACCTTGACTGGTTATACTCTCTCAAAGGCTGCAACAGGGATTCTTACTGTGGCTGCTTGTGACTCAGAAAATACAACAGCAATAGCTCTTACCAGATAAATTGGTAATAAAATAGATTTAAATAAAACCCCTTAAAAGGGGTTTTATTTTTTTATTTTTGTTGTATAATTAAAGAAAATAGGACTTATATAAAGTATTTGTTTTTTTGTCATTCCCGCGAAGGCGGGAATCTAGTGGGTAAGCTAAAAATAAGTTGTAGATTCCCGCCTTCGCGGGAATGACATGTTAAACGATTAAACATAATTAATAATTTTTAATTAATACTACATATGGCAGAAAAGAAAAAAATTTTAATTGCTGAAGACGAAAAACCAATGGCGCGGGCACTTGAAATTAAAATTGGTAGTGATCCAGACTTAGAGGCAAAAGCAGTTTTTAACGGTGCGGAAGCCTTAAAGATTTTGGAGGTAGAAAAGTATGATTTAGTTTTAACTGATTTAATGATGCCTGACGTTGATGGATTTACTCTTTTGAAAGAACTTAAAGCTAAAAATATTAAAATTCCTGTTATTATTTCATCTAATCTAAGCCAAGAAGAAGATATTAAGCTCACTAAAAGTCTTGGGGCAATAGATTATTTCGTCAAATCAGATACACCTATCTCAGAGGTGGTTAAAAAAATAAAAAAAGCCTTAGGAATGTAGAGTACTTTGAATTAAGGAACTATTTTTTTGTCATTCCTGCGAAGGCAGGAATCTAGAAATATAAAGAAAAAATTAGATTCCTGCCTTCGCAGGAATGACAATTTTTATACTTTTTCTTTAATTTCTTAATTCAAATTAATTAAGATTATTTTTTAAGGAGGGGAATATGAATCTTAAAGACGATAAGAAAATAAAAGAAATTCTTTTAAAGGGCAGTTATGTCTTGGAAGAGGATATTAAAAAAGCAGAAAAATTAGCTAAAGCTAACAGTTTATCTTTAGCTGATTTTTTGTTGACAAAAGAATATATTAATAAAGATCTTTTAGGTCAGGCTATTGCTGAATATGTGGGCCTTATTTACGCCGATTTAAATACCTATATACCAAATAGAGATCAAGTTTTAAAAATCCCAGAAAGTATAGCCAAAAAATTTAGATTAGTTTTATTTAAAGACGAAGAAAAAGAAATTATTATAGCAACCGATAAACCCGTTCAAAAAAAGATATTACTTGAGCTTAAAAAAATATTTGGCAATAAAAAAATAACCTTAGCTTATTCCTTGCCAGAAGATGTTGAGCCGAGCTTCAAACATTATCGTAAAGCTCTTGAGGTTAGGTTTTTAAAAATAATTCAGGAACAAAAAAGAATTGCCCCAGAAATTATAGAAGAAATTTTTAATGACGCTTTAAATTTTAAGGCATCAGATATTCATTTCGACCCAAGAGACAAAGAGGTTGTTGTTAGATTTAGGGTAGATGGTGTTCTGCAGGAAATGGGTAGATTGCCCAAAGAGTATTACGAAAATATTTTAAACAGGGTAAAGGTTCAGGCCCACTTACGAACAGACGATCACTTTTCTACTCAAGATGGTTCGCTTAGATATATTAAAGATGGAAATACTTTGGATATGCGTGTCTCTATTGCACCGACAGTTGATGGTGAAAAAGTCGTAATTAGATTGCTTAGTGAATATGTTCATAATATGACATTAGCTGATCTAGGCTTATCAGAAAAAAGCCAAAGCTTATTAATGAAGTCAGCCAAAAAACCATTTGGAATGGTAGTTGTTGCTGGTCCAACTGGATCTGGAAAATCAACAACTTTGCACGTTATAGTTAAAAATGTAAATAATCCAGGAATTAATATTACTACCATTGAAGATCCGGTCGAGTATAAAATTTTAGGAGTAAACCATATTCAAGTTAACCCAAGAACGGACCTGACTTTTGCTAAGGGGTTGCGATCGATTGTTCGTCAAGACCCAGATATTATTTTAGTAGGAGAAATTCGTGATGAGGAAACAGCGGAAATTGCTGTTAATTCAGCCTTGACTGGTCATTTATTATTTTCAACTTTTCATGCTAACGACGCAGCTTCAGTCGTACCGAGATTGCTTGATATGAAGACAGAGCCATTTTTACTTTCATCAACTTTAGAGCTTATTATTGCTCAAAGATTGGTTAGAAAAATTTGTGAGATGTGTAGGTTTAGTTATATGGAGAAAAAGTCAGTTTTAAATAAAAAATACGATAAAGCTTCTAAATTTTTTACTAAAACAGCAAATACTTTATATAAAGGTAAAGGGTGTGAGACTTGTCATCATACTGGCTATAGGGGGCGAACTGCAATTTTTGAAATTATTGAGGTTGACTATGAAATGCAAGAACTATTTATGAAAAACCCATCATCAAATCAAATTTGGGAAATAGCTAAAAAGAAAGGGTCAAAGTCTTTGTTTGAAGATGGGGTTGAAAAGGTAAAAAAAGGAGTAACTACCATCGAAGAACTTTTAAGAGTTGCTTCCCCGAGGAAGTAAGCTTTTAATATTTAAGGCATATGGTTAAAAAGGTTATAAAAAAACAAAATAAAATAGCTGCTAAAAAAGACGGTCAAACACAAAAGAGAAGAAGGCCGTTATTTTTTGATGTAGGATTAGAAGAACAAAGAAGTTTTTTCTTAGAGAATCTCTCAACTCTTCTTGATAGCGGAATGGATATTTTAATGGCGGTAACCTCTATTAAGGAAGATGTAAAGATAAAAAAGATAAAAAAAATCCTTGGAGAAATAGAGGAAGATATTGAATCAGGATTATCTTTACATCAATCATTGGAGCGAACAGGGGTTTTTGGTTTTCATATAATATCTTTAGTGAGTATTGGAGAGCAATCTGGAAGATTGTCGGAAAACCTAAAGGTAATAGTCGATCATGATAGAAAAAATAAATCTTTTAAATCAAAGCTAACATCAGCAATGATTTACCCAGTTTTAGTTTTATCTTTTACAGTAATTATCGGGATTGTTATTTCGTGGTTTATTTTACCGAGATTATCTGTTATTTTTTCTCAATTAAAACTAGACCTACCTCTTACCACTAGAGTTCTTTTAGCAGTTGGCGATTTTTTGGGGAGGTATGGCCTTATTGTTATTCCAATTTTTGTTTTTTGTTTTTTTTCTTTTTTTTATTTTACTTTCTTTTTTTCAAGGACAAAAAATATTGGGCAATCGATTATTTTTAATACGCCAAAAATAAAAAATATAATAAGAAATATTGAGCTATCTCGAATGGGCTATGTTTTAGGAAGCTTGCTTGATGCGGGCATGCCTATTGTGAGTGCGCTTAATTCTCTTAGTGGGATAGCTAATTTTCATCAATATAAAAAGTTTTATGTTCATTTAGAAAGTAGTATCGAAGAGGGGAATTCTTTTCAGAAAAGCTTTGATGAATATAAAAAAATAAATAAACTTATTCCCCATTCTTTTAGGCAAATGATTATTGCTGGTGAAAAATCAGGTAATCTTTCTAAGGTATTGCGTAGAATGGGCGAGGTGTTTGAGGAGAAGACAGAAAACATAACTAAGAATTTGGCAACCATACTAGAACCCATTTTTTTGGTAATTGTTTGGCTGGGTGTTGTTTTTGTCAGCTTGGCTGTGATCTCGCCAATATATAATTTAGTCGGAGGACTTAATAATCAAGTTTCTACAGTTAATACTTCTTCTAATAGGGATATTATTAGATCAGGCGCTATTTTGAAAGAAACAACATCTACTACGACTAAAGAGATTCAGGAAATAATTAAAAAAATACCAAAAATAAAAGTTATAGAAGATATTAGTTTTTTAAATATTAGAGTTGGGGATTCTTTTGATTATAATATTGTAGATAAGGCTGACCCGGGGCAGGTATATGAATATATAAATAGAATAGACAATTGGTATGAAATTATTTTAGATAATGGAAAAACTGGATGGGTTTATGGTGAATATGTTAATATACTTAAAAACGGAAATGCAGAACGATAAAGGGTTTAAGGTAAGAATTATTGTCATTCCTGCGAAGGCAGGAATCTCCTTTTTATGAAAGAATATTATGTTTATATATTAGCAAGCAGAAAAAATGGAGCCTTATATGTTGGCGTGATGAGTGATTTATTAAAAAGAATTTACGAACATAAAAATAATTTTATTGAAGGATTCACTAAAAAATATAATATTCATAATTTAGTTTATTACGAACAAACTAATAGCATTGAAGAAGCTATTTTAAGAGAAAAAAGAATAAAAAAATGGAAAAGACAATGGAAAATAAACTTGATTGAAGGATTTAACTTTGAATGGAAAGATTTATATAATAAATTAATCAAATAGTATTATAGATTCCTGCCGGAGTTTATCCTCGCGAAGGCGGGGACCAACGACATAAAATGAAAAGGTTAAATAAAAAAAAGAGATTTAAAGGTCACATGTTAGAGAATAAAAGTGGTGCTGGGTTTACAATACTAGAGATTCTTTTAGTTGTTTCTTTGGTTACCCTTATTATGGCTTTTTCAGTAGTTGTTAATTATTCTTTTTATATTAATAATGATATTGATATTGCAACTTTAAATACCGTTCAGGCTATAAGACGGGCTCAAAATTTATCTATTGGAGTAGGCCAGGATTCATCTTGGGGAATAAGAGTAAATGGGGCCAATGTTGTTTTATTTAAAGGGTCTGACTATGCCAGCAGGGATACAAGTTTTGATGAAATTTTTGATCTGCCAAATAGCGTTGTAGTTAGCGGTTTATCAGAAATAATTTTTGATAAGTTTTCAGGAACACCTCAAGTTATTGGATCAATTATACTTACAGCCCCTAATAATTTAAATAGAAACGTTACAATAAATGAACATGGGGTTGTAAATTACTAACTTATGTCTCCGAAATTTTTTAAAAAAATAAAAAACAACAAAAAGGGCTTCTTATTGATCGAAGTCCTTTTATCTATCTCAATTTTTGTTATTGTTGTTTTGGCATATTCTGGAGCTCTTATATATGGACAAGAAAATATTAATTTAGCAGGAGCAAGATCTAGAGCAGTTTTTTTAGCTGAGGAAGGATTGGAGGTCGTTAAAAATATGCGAGACAATGACTTTGTTAACCTTACGGATGGAACTTATGGATTAACAGTAGCTGGGTCTAATTGGATTTTTTCTGGAGCAAATGATGTAATAGATATTTTTACTAGGGAGATTGAAATTTTGACTGTAGATAGTAACACTAAGCAGGTAACCTCTAATATCACCTGGCCACAGAATTTACAGAGGCAGGGTAATATTTCTTTAGTAACTTATTTAACGAATTGGCAGGACATAGTTTCTGCTGGACTACAAGCTGATTACTTGGTGGTCGACACTATTAGTGCCGATGTAAATCCAGGTGATAATACTGAGGCTATAGGTGTTACTTTGGAAAATATTGGAACTACGGATATTACAATAGATAGAATGATTATTTCTTGGTCAGGTGGAGGAAACAATAATCATTTACGAGGTATAACCATAGATGGAGCTTCTGTTTGGTCAGGTAACGTTAACCCTGGAGCCGATATAGATATTACGGATGCCTTACTTATAACAGGATCAGGGACAATTTCTCTTGATTTGTTAGATTTTCAAAAAGATATAACAGGGGCAACGTTAAATATTACTTTTGTGATGTCAGATGCTTCTACAAAACAAGAAAATTTTACACTTGGTGCTGGTGGCGGAGTCCCAACAGGAGATGCGGCTAATTTAGCAGTTGATATTACAGGAGTCTTAATAAATGTTAGTGATAATACTGAGGTAATGGGTATTACTTTAGAAAATATTGGAGCTACAGATATTGCAATTGATCAGTTAATTATTTCTTGGTCCGGAGGACCCAATGGTAATCATCTTCGAGGGATAATTATAGGTGGAGCTTCTGTTTGGTCGGGTAATACTAACTCTGGGTCAAGTGTAGATATTACCGATGTTTTACTTGCAACGGGATCAGATATAACAGCTCTTAACTTATTAGATTTTCAAAAAGACATGAATGGCGTAACTATCAATATTATTTTTGTTATGTCAGACACCACTACACGAGTTATAAATGGTATAAATCTTTAATATATGAAAAAGACAAAAAACAATAAGGCTATATTTGTTGACAGGATGGGGTTTACGTTGCTAGAGGTTTTGCTTTATGTTGGAATTTTTGGAATTTTAATTCTTTCTATTTCTGGATTTTTTTCATTAATTATTAATTCTAGAATTAAGGGGCAGGTAATAATGGAGGTTCAGGATCAGGGGGCATATTTAGTTAACTTTATAACGCAAAAAATAAGAAATGCTGAGGGAATAACTTCACCGACTATTGGATTAAGTGATACAAGTCTTTCTCTTGATGTTACAAATATAAATGATGACCCAACTATTTTTAATGTATCAGGGGATGTTTTATATGTTACCGAGGGCGCAGAATCTCCAGTTAATTTAACAAATAGTAGGGTTTTAATATCGGGTGTTAATTTTAATAATGTATCTTTGGTTAATTCGCCAGGATTAATTAGCTTTCAATTTACTTTAAGTCATGTTAATTCTGAGGGGCGACAAGAATATGAATATACTAAAACATTTTATGGGTCAGCAGGTATCAGGTAAAAATGGTTATATAACCTTGATAAGCGTAATAACCCTTGGGGCAATTGGTCTGTCGGTTGTTTTGTTTTTACTTTTGGCCGGTGCCAATTCTTCAAAATCGATAATTTTATTAGAAAAATCAGCTAGGGCTAAATCCTTGGTTAATGCTTGTTCTGAGGAGGCGTTGCAACAGATAAGAGATTTAACGGCCTTTGCAGGAAGCGGAACATTATCTCTTGGAATGGCTTCTTGTGAGTATTTAGTTGTGTCTTTGGTTGGTCAAAATAGAGTAATATATTCCTCTTCAACAGTTGGCGGTGTTATAAGGAAAGCAAGGGTTACTATAGATACAATAAACCCAGAAATTAACATTACTAGCTGGGAAGAAATGGGGAATTTTTAGTTTTACATTATAAATAAAAAATGTTAAAATGAAATATATGACAAATAGAGAGAAAACATTATTTATTATTGATTTAATACTTTTTTTAATTTTTTTAGGCCTTTTAATTCCAAGAATGGCCCAAGGTTTTTAACAAGTAACGTAGAGTGAGAGGAGTGTAAAGGCTTATTTTTATACTTCCGAACCGAGGAGTTTATATTAGTATATATTAATTAATTCAAAAAAATATGCAAAAAACTAAAAACAACAAAGGTTTTACCTTACTCGAGATTTTATTAGTTGTCGCAGCCATTGCGATCTTGGCCGGGATTGTTATTTTGGCAATTAATCCAGGTAAGCAATTGGCAGATACTAGAAATGCCCAAAGAAGCGCAGATGTTAATACAGTTTTAAATGCCGTTTATCAATATGCAATCGATAATAATGGTTCATTGCCATCAACGGTTGGAACTACTCAAACAGAGATTTGTGCTACGGGTGGAACATGTACCAGCTTGATTGATTTATCTGTTTTAACGACCAATGAAACTTATCTTGTAGCTATTCCGAACGATCCAACGGGGTCATCAGCAAATGGGGCTGGTTATGAGATTTATCAATCAGCTAATGGCAGGGTAACCGTAGTTGCTCCTGATGCTGAGCAAAGTACAACTATTAGCGTCACTAGATAATAGGCCTAATAAAAAACTTAACAAAGGAGGAGATGGAGGGAGAGACAAAAAAACAACTTAAGAAGAATATAAAAAATCAGGGCAACAAAGAAATTATTGGATGCCCTGATTTTAGTAATCTATATAAAATTATAGCCGACAGCATTACTGGCGGTGTTTGGGTTGCTAAAAAAAATAATACTATTTGTTATGCCAATAAGGGCATGTCTAAAATTGCCGGTATCCCAGTCAAAGGTTTTCCCGGTCTGAATGTGTTAAAAGATTTTCCAGAAGATACTTTAAGATTTTTTAAACCTTATTATTTAAAGGCTAAAAAAACAGGAAAGAAAATAAAATTTGAAGCTGTTCCAGTTATTATACCAAACAAACAACAGACCTATCAGTCAGGCTGGCTAATACCTGTAATTAAAAATAAAAAAGTAGAGGGGATTATTTGTACAGTTGATGACGTAACCGAAGAAGAGAATTATAAGAAGGAGTTAGAATTAAGCAAGGAAACATATCAACAGTTTTTTGAACATCTTTCAAGTGGTGTAGCCGTCTATAATGCAATTGATAATGGCAAAGATTTTTTGTTAAAAAATATCAATAAAGAGGGGTTAAAGACAACGAATAAAAAAAGAGAAGATGTTGTTGGTAAAAAAATATCAAAAGCTTACCCAGGAGCCAGGGAAATGGGGTTAATTGATATTTTAAGAGAGGTGCATAAAAAGGGCGGAGCTAAATATTTTTCAAATAAATTATATAACGATAAAAACCTTACTGCTTGGTTTGATAATCATATTTATAAGTTACCAACAGGGGAAATAGTTGCAGTTTTTAATGATAGAACAGAGGAGGAAAAGATAAAAAATGAATTAGAAAAAAGTAAAAAAACCTATGAGCAATTTTTTGATAATATTCCTGGCGGAGCCGTTGTTTATGGGGCGATTAACAACGGAAAAGATTTTATTATAAAAGATGTGAATGCTGCAGGAGAAAGAATGAACCAGGTTAAAAGAAAAAATATTTTAGGAAAAAGGGCTGAAGTTGCTTATCCCGGAATTAAGAAGATGGGCCTTTTTGATATTTTAAAAAAAGTTTATAAGACTGGAAAGAATGAGTTTTATCCAATTGCTTTTTATAAAGATAAAAAAGTTGATAAATTTTTTGAAAACTATGTATATAGACTACCATCAAACGATGTAGTGGCTGTTTTTTGGGATAAAACAGAAGAAGTTGTAATAAAAAGAGAGCTGGAGAAAAATGAGGAGAAATTTAGATCTTTATATGAGAGCTCACAAGATGCAATTATAACCTTGTCACCACCTAACTGGAATTTTATCTCTGCTAATCGGGCAACAGTAAAAATGTTTAAAGCTAAAGATGAACAAAGTTTTACCGCCAAAGCCCCTTGGAATTATTCTCCAAAAAAACAACCAGACGGAAGATTATCGTCTGTAGGGGTCAAAGAGGAAATACAAAAGGCCATGAAAATAGGAAGTAATAATTTTAAATGGGTGCATAAAAGATTAAATGGAGAAAATTTTTTTACTATAGTTTCTTTGGTAAAAATAAAACTAGAAAATAAAGAATTGTTGCAGTTAATTATTAGGGACGTCACAAAAGAGGTAAAACAAGAAGAAGAAATTAAAGAACGAAACGAATTATTAAATAAGGTTATTAATTCTTTGCCTTATCCTTTTTGCGTTATTGATGCCAATACCCATAAAATAAAAGAGGCTAATAGGATTGCTAAGGAAAAAATGG
>Ga0233446_1001629_pt1 | contig 16221 bp, 17 predicted proteins | sample SI_124_October20_4_FD_182780 | JGI IMG/M metagenome (GOLD analysis project Ga0233446, IMG submission 182780) | Seawater microbial communities from Saanich Inlet, British Columbia, Canada - SI_124_October2016_120_MG | ecosystem: Environmental > Aquatic > Marine > Inlet | place: Canada: British...
CGAATATTATGAAACTAATTGATGATAGTGGAGCAACATCCGATTCATCTGTAAAGGCATCTCAGCGAGTTTTTAATATAGTTAGTGGTTCTATTACAAATGGAACTTCGAGAACACACGCTACTGCAATAGCAGCTTCAGGAGGTGGTAGTGGTTCACTTGGATATTTTTATCCAGAACTCGGTATCATTGTATTGAACGCAGAAGCAATTTCTGGTTCATATGTTGGTGGAACAGGTGGAATTACATTAACTCGTTCAAGTGGTACAGATGATTATACTAATTGGGAATTAGTTGATGCTATTTCACTTGGTAATAAATTCCAGGCCCGTAGAGAAGAACAAATTAAATCTTCTCATTATTTTTGTAGAGTAAAATCTGACCAGTATAATTATAGTCAAAACCCGACTTACTATACAGGTTCAAATGCTGAATTACAAAATTCAACTTTTGTTCAAGATCCAAAATCGTATATAACTACGGTTGGACTTTACAACGGTAAAAATGAATTATTAGCAGTAGCTAAATTAAGTCAACCCCTATTAAAGTCTAAAGATAGAGAAGCTGTAATTAAAGTTCGATTAGACTTTTAAGGAAAGGAGAACCTTAAATGTCTTTTAAAGTTTTTACAGACGATGACAAGCGAGAAAATGTAGTTAGTACTGTTGCAGAACCAATGTGGACAGATGGAGCAACAAGTTTAACCACATTTTTTACTGGATCCATCCAAGATTCCAATAATGGAAAATATTATTATGATGTTCATACGACAACTGATCAAACTACAGATGTGCAGTTTGCCGTATCATATGGTCATGTTAATGGTTCTGGCTCAGAAGGTTCTACTACTGCCGGAACAACGAATCCTTCAAAGGGAATATATTCTCAGTTAAGACAAGTTATACTTCCAGCACAAACGTTAAAATTTAATTTTCATGGAGGATCAGGAGTAAATCACTATAGCGACAATGTTTTCGCCATTGTTTGTAACAGAGCTCGTTATAGAGAAAAAATGGATCCAGGTAATTGGGAATTACATTTGATGAGTGGAAGTAGTAATTCAAGTGGTGAAGGTGGAAATAGTATTATAAAGTTGATTGACGATAGTGGAGCTACTGCAGATCCAACTATTGGTGCAGCTAAACGAGAATTTAATATAGTTTCTGGTTCAATTGCAGATGGAGTATATACTACCGCGTCTGCATCAGCAGCAGCAACAAATTCAGGTTCATTTGGTTTATTTTATCCAGAAATGGGTATGATTGTCTTGAATCCTAACTCTCTATCATCAGTATCAGCTTCGGGAGCAGGTGGTGTTATTCAATCAGTAGGAACAAGTGCATCATCTAATGATTATAATCATAGAAAGATATTCAATTCTATAAAAAGTGGTTCGTATTTTGCATCGAGGAGAGAAGAAAGGAAACGAAGTTCTTTCTATTTTTGTAGAATTCCAAATTTTGAATTTAACCACAGTCAAAATCCATCTTATTTCACGGGTTCAAATGCACAATTAGTTAATAATGATTTCATTAAAGAACCAATTACTTATATAACTACAGTTGGACTTTATAATGATAAAAATGAATTATTAGCAGTATCAAAATTGAGTCAACCATTCAAAAAAGACCCGAATACTGAAGCACTTATCAAAGTAAGACTTGATTACTAAAGGAGATTCCAATGTTTAAGGATATATCTTCTGATGACAGGTCAATCAAAACATTCAAAACTTATAAAAAATTTACCTTTACAAATCTTGATAGTGGAAGTGGTGTATTTGGTCTTGAGGGAATAAGTGGAAGTGTACATAATTTTGACACGGGTTCGGCAGCATCTCAAAGTTTTGGAGTTTATAATTCTGTTTCTAAAAGTTATGGTCATCCTTGGCATACTTGGTATAGTGCAGGAACTTTCTTTAAAATCCCAACTTATTTTCAAATTAGAAATTTATATTATCAGTACGATAACATACCAAATCCTAAATCTACTGAAACACGATATCCTTTATATGCCGGTGGGAATTGGAGTAGAAAATGGCCGCATGGCAGAGAGGATTCTGGTTGGGGTACAATAAATCCACGTAAACTTGGTGGTAAGGTAAATGTTATAACAATTCCACAAGAGTATTTTGGTGAAGAAATAAAACCATACTCTGTTAAAATTCTTGACGATAGTGGTGAAGCCACATTAGATTTACGAGATGATGGTCACGGACAACTTTATGATAATCAGTATTCGGCAAGTTTTGCAGCAGGAACTCCAGGTGGTAGTCCACAGACAGGTAGTGTTGTTGGTAATGTATTTTATGAACACGGTGTGATTACTATCACAGATACGGGTTCTTTATATTATTCTGCAAGTCTTAAAACAGATACAGATGGATTTTCAGTTGCATTTGAGTCATCAAAAACTTCTTATGAATATCAATATATGTGTAATATAAATGAATATCAATTTACAGGTACTACAAATCCAAGTGTAGTTACCGGTAGAAGTGGTAGTATATACATACCACAGGGAGCGAGATATATTTATGATGGAAAATTAAAAGATTGGGAAAAAGGCTCACCCGATTATCAAAATACTATTGATTTAGTATTACCCCCGGCCAGTAGTTCGTATTCTTCTTCATATAATACAGGGAATTATTACGAAAATTTCACAACGCATTCGGAATTTGGAACTTATGTTACTAATATAGGTCTTTATAATCCTGAAAATGAGTTGATGGCTATCGCAAAACTTTCAAATCCAATTAAAAATGATAAAGATTTACCTATTTCATTTTTAGTTCGTTTTGATTCGTAAATTCGCCGTATATATTATATTTATTAGTGTAATAAAAACAATATAATATAGGAGAATAGATTCATGGACAACCAGGCACAAGGTCTTGTCGAGGGATTGATAGGACAATATGGTTGGTTATTTTTAGCAGGAGTGGGGACACTCATTTTTCAAAATACCATAAGAGAAGCAGTAGATGGGTTTATGATCTTTTTAGGTAATGATTATAACGAAGATGACGTTGTAGAAGTCGATGGGGAACCCGGTCGTATAGTACGAGTCAGTATGTGGAAAACCGTATTTTTTATCTATCACATAGTGGGTGGTAAAATAGTCGGTGGTTCTAAATTAGTCGTAGCAAATTCTAAATTAAAAGACCTAAAAATCGAAAAACCGTTAGCAAATCTTGATTTATCCAAGTATGAAAAATAAACAAACATGATATTTATAATAGTAGAGTAACGCTACTAACATGGGAGAAAACAGATGTTAAAGAAAATTATATTGGGTTTATTATTGACCTCATCTTTGTTTGCGGAAACAGAAATTTGGAAGTTTTTCAAATACTCAACTGCTTATGCAAGTTTTAGTTTAAACGCACCAAGATATCAAGATGATAAATTTGCCATCGTTGGTGGATTATCTACGGGCGAATTAGTAGTAGAGAGAACTGAAGGTGAATTGGAACCTGACTTTCAAAAGTCATTTGGTATTAGAAAAATTGGTAGATTTAACTATGAACCTAAACGTGGAGTTAAGTCCGCCGGTAAAGGTGGTACTTGGTACGAGGGTTCTGAGGAAAACTATAACGAAAGTGCGACATTTGGACCTGTCAAGGGTTATGAGTATTTAATCAAATGGTCAGAAGGTCGTCAATGGGGTGAAGAATATATCAATCAAGAGTATTGGTTACGATATACTGGTGATTGGTTTATGGCTAAGATTGGTTGGACAGAATTAGGATTGGAAGATATTAATTATGGACAAGGTGATTTAAGATTTAAATGGACACCTGGAATATTAAATGATAAATTCCATATCAGTATCGGTGCTAAACACAGACAACATCCTGTATATGGATTTGATGCTATGGTATTGGATACTACGTGGTATAGAGGTTCGTGGTGGGATTTCGCCGAAGATGCTTTTGGTGTAGATGACAACCGATGGGTAGATGCCAGTATGATTGATGAAGATGGTAATTTTCTTACAAGTGAATTAATGGAGTATATAAACGGTGAATGGGTGCCGATTGAAGGAGCAGGACCATTTTGGAATGAAGGTGGGGAATATTGGGGTCATGATTGGTTATGGAGAGATGCCGAGGGTAATGTATTTGCCTATACGGATAGAGAGTTTTTCGTATATCACTTTCCAGGTATGTTAGAAGATTATATTTCAGGTGTTAAAAGAGATATTGGATTTCAAAAAGAAACATCATTAGTTTTAGGAATAGATGCTTATCATTATTCAGATAGTTGGTGGGTTCATATTTGGGGTAATTATTTACCACTTCATTATGGTCATGATAAATATTCTTATCATAATGCTGCGGGATACCAACAACATTTAGAAGATGGTAAAGAGGCTCATGAATTTGAATTTATTGAACCAGGCATTGTAGCTTGGAACGATTATGACTTTGGTGTAATATTTGGAGTTAAACTACAAGATAACTTGGGTGTGTTTGCTGAAGGTAGGTATTTATTCTATTGGGAACGACCAGCTTATGATTTAAAATTTGGACTTAATTACCAATTTCTGGGATTCTAAAATGAACGGTGATATTAAAATAGGCAAGTTACTTTGTGATGAAGATGTAATCACAAAACGACAATTAAATCAGGCTTTACAAGCTCAGATTAAAGGAGATAAGAAATCTCTTGGAGAGATACTTGTAGATAAAGGTTTCTGCACTTTAGATGATATAACAGAAGTCATAATGAACTCTAGCGATGAAAATGGTCACGAAGTCCACCATGAAGCAATTGCTGAAAAGATAGAACCAAACCAGCCAATTGAATTAAGTGAAGATAAAGTAATGGATACTAAATTCACATTATCAGTTCAAACTATGGTGGGTGCTGGTATGGGATTAGCTTCTTTGATAGGAATGTGGTATACACTACAGGGTGAGATACAAGAGGCAAAAGAACTACCAAGTTTAGAAAGTTTATATGCTGCAGAATATCCATCAAGACCAGAGGGTTATAACTGGCCTCGTTCTTACGAACAATACAAAGATCAAGTAGGTTCACTTCAAGAAGATATGGACACAGTATACGAAACGATTGAAGAGCTAGAAGATTTAGTTAAGGAACTATCCAAAGAAATCCGTTCACTTGAAAAATCTAAAAGAGATAAATAGGAGTTTATTATGAGATATTTAATTGGATTAATATTTTTCTTATCTACAATAACTGCCCAGGTTACTGATAAGAATTTTAAAGATAAGGCTGGAAGTGGTTTCGTAGTCGTAAAATTCACTTCCGAATGGCAAGAGAAAGATTTGGATGAAGGTTTATTTAAAGGTGTTAAAGGACATGAAGATGCTATTATAATAGAAGCTAAATCATCTGATGTTAAAAAGATTTGTAAGAAGTTAAGAATTAGAAATTACCCATCAATAGCTTTATTCTTTGATGGTAGTAAAAAAGAAGTTTGGAAAGCCGATATGGATGGTGAGATAGATATTGAAGTGGGTGATATTAACTCTGCAATAGATGATGTGTTGGCGGAAGATGTATTTTAGTGTATGAACGTTGCAATCGTAGCTGGTCATCTGGCCTTTGGGTTAATAGCCTTTTCGTTTTTAGTAAAGGATATTTTTTGGTTAAGAATAGTATCAATATTAGCTAGTTTATTTTCAGTATTTTATAATTGGGTAATACCCGTAGAACCAATGTGGATTCCAATCGGATGGAATTTTGTATTTGTGGCATTGAATTTATATCACATATCAGTTATCATATATGAAAAACGTCCTGTTCATATGTCACCTAAACATAAAGAACTATATGAGACAATGTTTAAAAATATGACACCAGTTGAATTTTTGAAGATAACAAAGCTAGCAGATTGGATACATTTCAAATCTGGAGCAGTAATAACACAAAAAGGACACGCAGTATCTACTTTAAATTTAATATATAATGGAACTATTGATGTATCGGTAGATGATAAAAAAGTAGCAGAACTTAAAGATGGTCAGTTTATTGGTGAGATGTCATTTCTTACAGAGAAACCAGCAACGGCTACTTGTGTGGTTAAACACGATACGGAATGTTTGGTATGGAAACAAGAACAATTTAAAGAATTATTAACAAGAAATCCAAGTTTATATTTTACGATTCAATCTTTATTGAGTACTCAAGTTTCAAGTGCATTAGTAAGTAGTAATACGTAATGTTACAACTTGTATCGCAACGATACTATCAAAATGTTACAGTATAAAATGCCACTCAAATAAGTAAAATATTACTCTCCCATAGATTCAAATATATAACAACTTAAAAATAAATTAAATTATTTTTCTAAAATAGGGTACTTTGGTATAGTTTTTGTATCATATAGGTAATTAACTAACTAATAGGAGAACTGAAATGTTCAAAAACTTAATTAAAAACTTAAAGAGTAACAAAGGTGCTTCACTTGCCGAATTTGCCGTTGTTACTGCAATGATGGGCACAATGGCAACGGTTGCTGCACCTAAATTTTCTGGTGTTGGTGCTGGTGCTGAAAAACAAAAAACAAGTTCTAACATGGATATGATTGCTCAAGCTGCTAGTAACTTTTACAACATGACTGCAACTGAAGAGAAAAAAGGTCGTTTCCCTGGACAAGATAAATATACTAATCCCGTTGGAACATACGGTGCCATTGGTTCTTCTTTAGCTGAGATTGAAGCCGCTAAAGACGCAATTGAAGCTGACATTGAATTATTTGATAGCTATACAAGTGCTAAAGGTGCTGGATTTGTATCTGTATTTGGACTTGCACATGAGGATGCTTTTATCTTACCAGCAAACGTTGGTAGTCATAGTATAGCAGCTGATGATGATGGTACTTATGTGGGTTCAATTGAATGGATGCAATCTTTTGGTGGTGAAGCTATTGCATCTCCTTTTCAGGATGGACATTACATTTATGCTGTTGTTCCTGGAATGGGTGCTGAAGCCCCAACACTTTATATTGCAGACTTGGTAAATCCCGCTGCTTATAACACTTCATATAAACCGTAAGAACAATTATTCATAGGAGAATAAAATGAAAACAAACACACAAAACAACAAAGGATTCACGCTCATTGAATTGATTATGGTTACAATCATACTCGGTATTCTTGCGGCTGTAGCAATCCCCAGATATACAGCTACTGTTGAAAGAGCTGAACAAGCGGCTGAAAATGCTGTGATTTCGAGCATTAAATCTGGTTTAGAAACATATGCAACTGAACAATTATTAGATAATGGTCGTAGAAGTTGGCCTGTAAATCCATTTTTAGCATTGGACACATCACCATCTGGTTATTCAACCGACATAACAGATGCTGACTCTGATTCTGAATGGACATTCAATACAACATCTAATTCTATAACTCATATGCGTGGGGATAATTCACTTCACCATTGGGATTATGTTCAAGGTGTAACAACCTCTGGTCTTGAAGCCGTTGGAACACTCGGTGGTAGAGATGCAGGTTCAAGTATTTAGTAAATCTTAAAACATCAATAAAGGCTTCATTCCGTGGAGCCTTTTTTTTAAATTTGGACATACCATGAACCTAAAATTGATTAAACGAAATAATGGGTTTACTTTAAACGAACTGGTTGTTGCGATTTCAATAATGGGTGTTTTAGCTAGTGTGGCTGTTCCTCGTTTAAGTAGCGTTCAAAGTCAAACTCAGAAAGATATTAACATTGCAAATATCAATGTAATACGAGAAACATTCTTTCATTATTACTATCGACAACATATGGTAGGAAATCCACACTTTCCACCCAGTTCAACTGATTCAGATCGTTTAATGGATGATGAATGGACTAACTCTCCTATTGATTCAACCATTTCTAATATAGCACCAAAAGATTTATTTAGTACAGGAAGAGTTCCTAAAAACTCCCAAGACACTCCATTTTATTATGAAACATTAAATGAAATTGATAGTGATGGAACATTGAAACACACAATCATATTAAAGGATATTGACATTGATAGCCCATCTTATAACGAAACCTACAGGTACTCTATTTAATGAATAATCGTAGAGGATTTTCATTCATTGAATTGATTATGATCATTATTATAATGGGAATACTATCAGCCGTAGCTATACCTAAGTATATGAGTATTGTAGCGAGTGCGGAAATACGGGCTGAGAAATCATTCGTAAATGATATATGGGAAGGATTAGAAGATGTTGCTGAAGATAGATTTTTAGATACTGGAGTTGAAAGCTGGCCTTACAATCCATTATCCGCAGTTGGTAGAACTCGTAATATTATAATAAACTTAACAATTGGTTATCCTATTGAAAGGAATGAATGGAGATTTAATTTAAGTGACCCCAACTCTCCTATTTTATTACATAAGAGAAACAATTATGAAGTATGGGGTTATACTTATGATTCGCTAACATTTACTTTATCAGAAGAACCGGAGTTATTTTAATGAAATATTTAACAATAATATTATTTTTAAGCATAACATACTCACAAGAAAAATACAATGGACAATTCAGGGGTCACCCTTGTGATGATACAGAGTATAGAGATGATTATGGTTCGCCTAATTGGAAAAATTATGGTGGGTGGTTAAGTGAATGTGATTCATTAGCATCTGCATATTCCGATTCTACATTTGCGATTGTTCTTGAAAAACGACATAGTAAAAAATTAGAAGAAGAGAGAAAACGACAAGAAGAAATAGACAACATAGATACTGATATGGATGCCATGTGGGAAAATACTATCTGGAATGAGATAGTAGAAATAGGGGAAACCATAGAATATGAAGTAGAGAACATAACTACCGTGGCTGGAGTGCGTGGAGCGGAAGCAGAAGATGAAGCCTTAGCACTTTTGTATTATAGAAAATCTATGAAAGGATTATCTAAATTAGAATTACAAAGGGCATTAGGTAAGTTGATTAGCAGACGACAGGAAATGCCCGATGATACTGATACAAAAAAGATAGATAGTTTTATTTACCAATTAAAAATAAAATTAAAAAAGGCTTGACTTTTATTAAAAAATAGTGTATATTACAACATGAATATACAAACTCATATGTTAGATAAAATCCATATTGAGTTAATAGCAATAATTATATAAAGGAGAAAAATACATATTACTATTTAACTTTATATTTATATAAAATGATGGAGTGTATTACGGAATGATTAAATTAAAAGATTTACTTTCAGAAAAAATTACATTACCTATTGAGATAGGCGATACTGTTTTGATGGGTAAATTTAAAAATAAAAAGGTTGTAGTTAAGACTATCGCCTGGAACGAAAAGGGTGATTTATTAATTAATGGTAAGTCTTCATTACGGATGAGAATACCACCAAAAAGTAATTTAAAATATGAAGTTAATGAGCGAGTTGATTTTAATCAAATGGCTACAGAGATAGTTAAAAAAGCTGGACTAAACTCTAAAGTGATATTTAAAAACACAGGTAGTAATAAAGCTGATTATAATGTTGATAATGATACGATTAATATAAAACCAACATCTAATTTAAAAGATTTTTTAGTAACTGTATTTCACGAAATAGACCACGCGAAAGATGCTAAAAAATATAGTAAAGAAAAATATAAAGAAAAATATGAACAAGAAATGAACAAAGCCGTTGAAAAGGGTTTAGACCCACATGATGGTAATTACTTTGAGATTAAAGCTGAAAAGTATGGTCGTAAAATGGCGAAGGAATTTCTAAAGAAGAGATAATTTGAAAACATTGGGTTTAGATGCATCAACCACAACGGTTGGATATGCATTCGTAGAAGACAAAAAAGTTATAGATATAGGATTTATTCCTATTCACAAAGAAAAAACAATACGAGATAAAGTTGAAGTTACATTAGATGAGATAAATAAATTAGATCCATTTGATGAAATTGATAAGATTTATATTGAAGATAGCCTTTCAGGTTTTATGCAAGGTAGAACCTCACAACAAACAATAATAAAGTTAGCAAAGTTTAATGCCGTATTGGTGTATTGTTTAGAATTTGCTTATGGTGAAATAGTAATTGGTTTAAATCCAATGACGGCACGTAAAAGTCTTTTCGGTAAGGCTCGTAAGCAAGGAGTATCAGCAAAAGATTTTGTAAAAGAAGAAATAAATTGCTTGTATTCCTTAGAAGAATATGTTAAATTAACCAAGACAGGATTATGGGATAAAAGAAATATGGACAGTTATGACGCACTAGTTTGTGCTCTATATGAATAATAAATTAATACATTTGCTAGAACGGACTTTAAATAGTCGTGGTAAAAAACTAACAAAACAAGATGAGTATATGTTCTTCTCACCTTTTGTTAGTCACTATAAACCCAAATTACAGGTCAATATGTCATCACAGAAATGGCATTGTTGGATTAGTAATCAAGGTGGACATTCACTTTATTCTTTATTTAAAAAGATAAATGCCGATACTAGGTACTTTAGTGAACTACGAGATATCGTATTCATACCAACGAATAAAGATGAAGTTGAATCTAAAGTTATCGTTTCTCTACCAAGAGAAAGTCAACCCTTATGGACAAAATCAAAATCGTTATTTTACAATCATGCTATAAATTTTCTCAAACGAAGAGGAATTAATGAAACTGATATTAAAAAATATAAATTGAAATTTTGTGATAGTGGAATGTATCAAAATAGAATTATTATACCTAGCTACGATGACAATGGTTTATTAAATTACTTTGTAGGTAGGTCTTTTATGGGTGATAACATGAAGTATAAAAACCCAAATGTATCACGGGACATTATTCCATTTGATTGGTTTATTGCTTGGTCACAACCAATTATATTGTGTGAGGGTGTGTTTGATGCTATTTCAATCAGAACAAATGCAATACCAATGTTGAGTAAAAAACCATCAAAAAGTTTATTAAGAAAGGTTTTTGAAAAGAAAGTAAAAACAGTTTACATTGCTTTAGATGATGATGCAAAAAAAGATGCATATAGATTATCGGAATTTTTTAAAGATTTTGGTATTGATAGTAAAGTGGTAAATTTACCAGTTGATAAGGACCCAAATGACTTGGGTTGGGAACGAATAACAACATTAATAGATTCAACCGAATCGGCTAGTTTTAGTGATTCAATACAGGCAAAGTTATATGGATAAGATAAAAACAATTGCTCATTTAGCAGATATTCACATTAGAAAACTACATAGGTTTGTAGAATATCGAGATGTGTTTGATAGGTTGTATGAAAAATTAAGGGAAGCAAAACCAGATTTAATCTACATTGGTGGAGATATAGTTCATGGAAAACTTGATACCTCACCTGAAGAAATTAGATTACTTGCCGATTTCTTTTTGGCTTTAGCTGGCATATCACCCACATTAATAATTCCTGGCAATCATGATTGTAATTTAAATAATAAATCACGAGAAGATGTATTATCTCCTGTTGTAGACTTAGTACAACAAATAAATCCCAACTTATTGTATTGGAAAAAAAGTGGTGTTTATGAATTGGGTGATTGTCAATTTGGTTTTCTGTCAGTATTTGATATTACGAAAGATGGTAAACCAAACGTAGCAAATCTACCGAAGGCTAAAGATATAGTCGGTGATAATAAGATTGCTTTATTTCACGGTGGTGTGGGTAGGTTTGAAGTAGATACTGGCTTATGGATGAGTGATGATAATGTTAATGCAAATGACTTTGATGGTTATGATTTAGTTTTATTGGGTGATATTCATAAAAGACAATTTATAGATGATAATAAAAGAATAGCTTATCCTGGTTCATTAATTCAACAAAACTTTGCTGAAGCACCAGAACACGGATTTCTTTTATGGGATGTAGAAAAAAGAGAATCTGAATTTATTCAAGTGGAAAATGATTATGGATTTAAAACTATATTGGTTGAAGATGGTGAGATAACAAGTAAAATGTCTTTTGTTCCAAAGTATGGTAATATAAAAATTAAGTATCGTAATACAAATGTAGATCAATTGAGATTGATTGAACTAAATTTAAGACAAAAATATATTAATATAAAACAAGTTGCTACGGAGAAGTTAGATTCAATAGGTGGGCAATTAAATGAATCTAAAACTAAAATATCAATTGAAGATATACATGATTTAAAAGTTCAAAACGATTTGATTGAGAAAATCGTTAAAGCAGAAAACCCATTAATTGATGATGAAACTATTCAAAGACTCTTTGATATAAATGAGTTTACTAATTCTACTATCGGTATGAAAAATGATTTACCAAGAAACGTAGATTGGAAATTAAAGTATATTGAATTCGAGAATATGTTCAGCTACGGTAAGAAAAACGTAATAGACTTCACAAAATTAAATGGTGTCGTGGGTGTAGTTGCACCAAATCATAGTGGTAAGTCAGCATTAATTGATATTATTGCCTATACGATATTTGATACATGTAGTAGAACATTTAAAGCCATTGAAGTACTGAATAATAAAAGTAAAAACTTTGAAGTCAAGTTATCATTAGAAGTAAATGGTGTAGATTATATTATTCATAGAACTGGAAAACTAAAGGTTAGGACAAGCCGTAAGACAGGTCAAGTAACTAAATTATGTCCTGTAAGCGTTAAGTTTTACGCAGAAGAGAATGGTGAGTTAATAGACCTAAGTGGAGCTGCCCGTAGAAACTCACAATACGGAAGTGGAACGAATGAAGAAATACGTACTATATTAGGTTCATTTGATGATTTTATTTTAACATCATTATCACTACAGAATAACGGTCAAAACTTTGTTGAGAAAAAACAAAGTGAAAGAAAACAAATTCTATCTCAATTCATGGGTATAGATTTATTTGATAAATTATATGATTTAGCCAAACAAGACGTGTCGGATGAAAAGGCTGTTTATAAGAAACTAAAACAAAATAATTTATTCTCAAATTTAATTGACTTGAAAAAACAAATAGAAGTCAACACCGAAGAATTATCAGATAATCAAAAGAAATTGGTGTATTTTGAAGATACTTTACGTGATGGGTATAACGTAAGGGATATATTAACATCTCAATTGAAAGAAGTTGATGATATAGATAACATAGATTTTGATGGCCAACGGGATGTAATTGAATCCGAGTTATCAACATTAACTGATTTTTTAAATGATGAAAACAAATACATGAATGATTTGAGAGAATTATACAATCAGGTCAGTTCAAAAACAAAAGAATTAGATGAAGATGAGATAAACCAAAAGTATGACGAGTATTTAGAAAACAATATAACAATTGCAGATGCTGAAAAAGAAAGAGATATATTGGATGTTGGTATAAAGCAATTACATCAGAAGTTAATAGAATTAGAAAAGTATCACTACAATGAAGAGTGTAAGGAATGTCTGGTAAATGGAGAACATCAGATAACGGACAAGGCAGACACCTTAAAATTGATATCTGTACAGACAAGTAGGTTTCAAGAATTAGAACAGAATTTACATGATTTACTTCAAACGGGTGAGATTTTATGTAACGCTGAAACCAATAAGCAAAAATACAATGGAATGGTTAATGATTTAAAACAAATCACAAGTGATGCTTATAAGAATCAATCTAAAATAAAAGATATAGAGAAACAAATTATTGATTGGCGAAATAAATTAGAAACGGTATTTGAAGATAAAACTAAATATGAAAATAACAAATTTGCTATAGAACAAAATAAACAGATAAATCAAAAATTAAATGTCGTTATTGATAACGTGGATTATAACGAGAAATCAAAAAGTAAAACAGCAGACATAATATCAATGTTAAAAACTAATATTACTGTTGATGAGACTAAAAAAGAAAATATAGATTCACAAGTAAAGCAGTTCATAGATATAGAACAGAAGATACAGGATTATGAATTATATTTGAAGTTAGTTTCAAATGACGGTATTCCTCAATTGATTATAAATGATGCTTTACCTATTATTGAAAATGAAGTCAATACAGTATTAGACCACATGATGGCTGGATTTCAGTTAGGTATTACGAGTGAAGATAAAAATATTAATTTATACATACGATACGATGACCAAGAATGGCCATTGAATTTATCAAGTGGAATGGAAAAGTTTGTATCATCATTGGCACTTAGGGTTGGGTTAATCAATGTATCTAATTTACCATGTCCAAACTTTTTAGTTATTGATGAAGGATTCGGAACATTAGATTCTGAAAATCTATCTAACATGAGAGGTGCTTTTGATTACTTGAAAACGAGATTTGATTCCGTTTTTATTATATCTCATTTAGATACCATAAAAGACTTTATGGATCATTTACTTCCTGTCCATGTAGAAAACGGCTACTCTAATATAGTTTATAATTAAATCTAACGTTTCGTTGGATTAGTATATAAGACATTTTTAGGTTTACTTACTCCCCGTTTTAAACTTAATATATGCTGGTTAAGTACGCCAGACATACTAGTACTTTCATCTTTAACATACAGCCTAAACCAATCTATTAGGTTTTCATCTATAGTGAAAGAATATTTCTTTTTCATACCGATTTTATCCATATTTTGTCCATATAAATAAATAGTAAAGATTATTTTTTAAATATTTATTAATACATTTAGGAATAATTATGGCAGAATTATATAGTCAAATTCTCGGTTTATCTAAACTCGATGTATATAGTGAAACAGAGAATAACGATAACAGTTATTTTGATATAACTGGATTACCAAGAATATTAAGTTATGGGAAACATCCGTTTTCTATATCTTTTAAAGATCCAGAAAATCTACCTTTACTTAAAAATGGCAGTAATGTCGTATTTGAATTCATTGATAGTCGTGGAACTGTTATATTTTCAAATCTAATTGACATTGATTCATTAAGTGGAGCCGGTAATGGATTTATTTGGATTAAAAAAGATCCATTAAGAACTGCCGATGAGATTCTCGATGGCCCTGCTTATTTTTATGTTGCTGGTGAACTCGGTGGCGATGAAATACCAAATGAATGGAAAGGAATTTATAATTTAAGAAGTACATTTGTATATGATATACGAAAAGATTTTCCAAATATTTCTCCTATTGTATTTCCGACCCCAAGTGATATACAAATAAATTCTAATTTCTCAGAATCAATTGATTTTGATGATGCTGATTCTGTATTTAAAAGAAGTTATGTCAATGTAAGTGCTTCACGTATGGAAACCAACGGTGGCCAAGTTCGTTTTATTGAATTATCATATAAAGAATCTAAATCAAAATCAAGTGAATTTAAAATACTCTCAACATATTTAGTATCAGGTAGTACTTACGAAGTATCGGCAAGTGTAGCTGATGGTTTAAATCCTATAAGTCATGAGTATAAAGTTCCAGTACCTACGGATTTCAGACGAGATACGCCAGTAACTTTTAAATTAAGATTTTTAAATCCAAAATCAGAAGTAGCTCAACACTATACGGCAAGTTTGGCAAATCAAGATGTTGAAGTTACATCGTCATTATTGACTTTTGTTGGTTCTCCTATTTTTATAGAAAAGGAAGATAATTTACTCAAGGGTTCAATGTATACTGGTAACGCGGTTGGAAAGGGATTTGAACAATCGGGTAAAAGTAGTGCTTTTTTAAAGACAGTAGATTATGAAGGATTTATAAGTGCTAGTATTGGTAGTGGTAGTGCTGGTGTCATGTTCTTTAGTGGTTCTGTTTTAACATCAAGTGGTGATGATTACACAGGAGTTGGATTAGAGCTACACGGTGGTAAAGGAAGTAGTTCATTTAAATTTAGAAGTAATCCAAGTGTATTAGAGGTTAAAGCCGATACGTTTTTTGTTGGTTCAGAAACAAGTCAATTCATAAGTGGTTCAGGTGGAAATATTGAAATAAGTTCGAGTTTATTTCATTTAAATCCTGCTACCAATACATTAACACTTAGTGGTTCAATAACTGCTAATGACGGAACTATTGGTGGGTGGGAAATACAATCCGATAAGTTAGTCAATGCTCAAAATACGGTAGAATTAAGTACTACTACACCTGGATTAAATATTAAAGACGGTGGTGGGACAGAAAGAGTATCAATTAAATCAGGTTCATTTTTAACTATGGGCGATGGTACTCAATATATAGAAAATAGAAGTTTTGAAGATGATTCTATATCAGCTGGTAGAAACTTCGTATCGACCATAAATAGTTGGTCTTTTTCAGAGGGTGGTGGTGTAAACATAAGTTTGACTGA
>Ga0233446_1001635_pt1 | contig 16158 bp, 14 predicted proteins | sample SI_124_October20_4_FD_182780 | JGI IMG/M metagenome (GOLD analysis project Ga0233446, IMG submission 182780) | Seawater microbial communities from Saanich Inlet, British Columbia, Canada - SI_124_October2016_120_MG | ecosystem: Environmental > Aquatic > Marine > Inlet | place: Canada: British...
CATGAAATTTCAATGCTAGAACTTGCAGATATTGTTGGAAATGCTATGAATATAAAGCTAGATATTGTTCCAGGTGATGCTGCAGTTGGAGGAACGCCAAGAAGATGTCCGGATATATCTAGAATGAGAAATATTGGATATGAGCCAAGATTTGATATATATTCTGGCATACAAAAAACTGTTGATTGGTATAAAAGTAATCAGATGATTAAATTAGATAATCCGTTATCCTAAATTACAAAAGATAATGAATTTTAACGATAAAATCTATATTGCAGGACACAGGGGATTAGTAGGTTCTGCTATAGTTAGACAGTTAGAATCAAGAGGATTTAATAACCTCATTATGCGTAAGCATAATGAGGTTGATCTTACTAACCAGGCGCAAGTACAAAATTTCTTCAAACAAGAAAAGCCTGATTACGTTATTTTAGCTGCCGCTAAAGTGGGTGGTATACATGCTAATAATACTTATCCAGCAGATTTTATCTATCAAAATATGATGATAGAGGCTAATGTTATTAACTCAGCCTATGAGAGTAAGGTTAAGCGCTTACTATTTTTAGGTAGTACCTGTATCTATCCTAGGGTAGTTGAGCAGCCAATGCCTGAAGAAGCACTACTTACTGGTGTATTGGAGCCAACTAACGAGCCATATGCATTAGCAAAGATTGCAGGTATTAAGCTATGTGAGTCATATAACCGACAATATGGTACTGATTTTAGATCAGTCATGCCAACTAACCTTTATGGTATTAATGATAATTTTCACCCAGAAAACTCACATGTTATCCCAGCACTTATGCAAAGGTTCCATCAGGCAAAGATCAAAAATGACCATGAGGTGATGGTATGGGGTACGGGTAATGCCATGCGAGAGTTCTTATATGTAGACGATATGGCAGAGGCATCATTATTTGTTCTAGAACTAGATGGGGATACTTTTCGAGCTAATACCAGACCAATGCTTTCACATATAAATGTGGGCACAGGTAAAGATGTAACTATTAGGGAAATGGCACAAACTATGAAAGAAGTAGTTGGTTACACAGGCAAACTTACCTTTGATGTAACTAAACCCGATGGCACTCCACGTAAGTTAGTTGATGTGTCTCGTTTGCATAATATAGGCTGGAAGCACAACGTAGATCTTGAAGATGGACTTAAAGAAACTTACAGGTGGTATTTGAGTAAGTATAAGGGAGAGGTATGAAATTACATTTAGGATGTGGAAAGAAATATATTGAAGGTTTTCACCATGTTGATTTATTAGATTATCCTCATATTGATTATAAGGTGTCTGTAGATAATTTGTCATTTGCAAAAGAGAATAGTGTTGAACTAATCTATGCATCACATGTTTTAGAGCACTTTGGTAGAAATGAATATGAAAATGTATTAAATGAATGGTATAGAGTTTTAAAAAAAGATGGAATTTTAAGGATAGCTGTTCCTGATTTTAAATCAATAGTGGATTACTATGATAAAACTACAGATATAAATTCTTTGCTAGGGCTCATTGTTGGAGGACAAAAATTTGGAGAGTATGATTATCATAAAATGATTTTTGATGAAACTTTTTTAAAGAATAAGTTAAAAGATATTGGATTTAGATTTGTTGCAAGATATGAGTGGAGAAATGTCAGTCATTATAATGTAGATGATTTTTCTCAAGCTTATTTACCGCATATGGAGAAAGAAAGTGGAATGTTAATGAGTTTAAATATGGAAGCTGTCAAATAAAAAATGATGCGTTTACATTTATCTAAGCAATGAAAAGCGACTTTATCACTACTAATTATGGATCCCATACTGATTATTTATATGAAAATAAATTTTGTATTGGAAGAAATCAAGTTGATCTAGTAAGTAATATCACTTTTTTAAAAGGAGAGTTGTTATAAAAATAACAGCAGCTGGAATGGGATACGATGGCCTTTCTAATGCCATGCTCCTATCTCAAAATCATGAAGTTGTGGGCCTTGATCCAAGAATTGGTTCCCATTACAACAACCCATCCTTTGGTTATGGCGGTTACTGCCTACCTAAAGACACCAAGCAACTTAGAATCTTTAACTTCAATTGAAAGAAATGTAAGATATACATTCGAGCAGTTAGACATTTGTGATGCTAATAAAATTTAATGAACTAGGATTAAATAGTCGAAGCATTTAATATAAAAATATCTAATTGAAAGTCTTCTCTTAACTCATGCATGAAAACATTAAAGTAAAAATAATGGTTTGTATCTGGAAAGTATAAAAATTAATCAAGAAAAAGATAAAGCCTTTTAAGATTTTTTATATAAGAAATTTTAAAAAGTTGTCAGAGGTTTTAGAGCGGTGAAAATCGATTCTTAATCATTAAAATTATTATAGGTAAAATTATTATGGCAAAAAATAAATTTGGTATCTTTATAGCAACTAAAAATGCATACTCAATGTTAGAAGAGTGGTTTAGTTTGTATGACTACTCTGGCATTTCTATATTAAATTTAGATTTAAATAGTGATAAAGATTCAAGACTTGAAGGCAAGAAAATATGCAAAAAATACGGGATAACATTTAGAGACTGTAACTCTACAGCAATGCAGGATAACATTAGCCAGTCCTTGCAATATTTCTATGAAGAAGAAGGTATTGAATGGGTGTTATATATGCATCATGATGCATATCCAATGCTAGACGGTACACTTACTCAATTAAATGATATTCTATCGAATTCTAATAAGATTAAAGATTTCGGGGTTGTGGGGTTTAATGTATATCACGATCAATTTGATCTTAGTAAATTCGATGTGGATAAGCCAAAATTGATGACAACTGCTAGAACTTCTCTTGAATTAGGGAATGGGTATTACAATACCAGAGTTGAGTCTAGAGTAGATTATCGTCAATTTAAATTCAAGCCATTCGCAGTAGAATCTGTCATGTGGAGTACAGCATTAATTAATTACCATCAATTTAACAAATATATTTCGATTGATGTAGAGTTTAACTTTTTCCACTCGTGGGATGATGTTGCATTTCAGTTTTTATCAAAGAACGTATATAACATTGTTATTCCTTCTTTATCTTTTGGACATGACCAAAGTTTGAAAGCCAAACACAAGCTACCCGTTAGCTCCCCGAATGGAGATATAAAAAAAGTTGAAGAAATATACGGAAGAGCTGACCACCTCTCCACTTGGAAAAATAAATGGGGATTTGATTATAGTATATCAAAATGTGCATTTGGAGGGGATAGTTTTATTAACAAAGGTGAGAGGATAAACAAAATAATCACAGTAGCATCTAAATTCACTCAATATGATTTCGTGTCCTCATTAGAAACTGTCGCAAGAAAAAGCTACAGAAAACAATATGGAATAAACAAAAATCTTCTGAATGACTTTTATGACCATGACCCAAAGAATGGACCACTAAAATATTTTGACATTTAAAACATGAAAGTTGAATTAAGTTCAATTAAAGAATTATGGGGTTATTTATCACCAAAGAGAAAAAAGCAGTTTTTTGCTTTGTTTTCTTTGATGATATTAGGATCTTTTTCAGAATTTATTAGCATAGGATTGGTAATACCATTTCTAGGGGCGATGACTAATCCAGAAGTGATATTTACTAATCATTATGTTCAGCCATTTTTACAGTATTTTAATATAGTTTCAGAGGATGAGATGCTATTGCCTTTTGTCGTCTTGTTTGCTGCATTTGCAATTTTTTCTGGCATGCTTAGAGTGTTGATACTTTGGTCTATTGCAAGACTATCTTATGCTACTGGAGCTGATTTAAATATTGATATTTATCAAAAAGCTCTAGGCCAGGATTATGAAACACATGTATCGAGCTCAAGCAGTCAATTAATTAATGTAATAATTACCAAAACAAGACTTGTGGTGACGGGGGTTATTTATCCTCTATTGACAGTTATTACTTCAATTTTTATAGCTTCAGTTATTTTGCTATTGTTGTTATTGGTCGATCCTTTAGTTTCTTTAATGTCAGCATTAGTGTTTGGACTAACTTATGTACTTATTGTTAAATTAACAAGAAAAAATTTATTAAATAATAGCGAGAAAATAGCAAAAAATTCCACAAAATTAATTAACTATGTGCAAGAGAGTTTGGGGGGGATACGTGATATTATTATTGATTCTTCGCATATTAAGGTGCATAAAAAATTTAAAGATGTTGATATTGCATTGCAAAGATCTGAGGGAAATAATTTATTTATAGGCCAAAGTCCAAAATATTTAATGGAGTCTATTGGAATGGCTTTGATCGCATTTATTGCTTATTTTCTATCTCAGAAAGATGAAGGTATGGATCAATTTATTCCGATCTTGGGCGTAATGGCTTTGTCTGCTCAAAGGTTGTTGCCTTTATTGCAGCAAATATATTTTGGGATAAGTTCAATAAGAGGTGTGAAATCGTCATTGAATGATGTGCTAGAGTTATTGAGAAAGCCATCTAAAAATTATATAGATTCCTCCCAGGTGAAGCCTTTAAAATTCAATCACCATATAAAATTAGAAGATGTAAGTTTTAGTTATAAAGGGTCTAAGGTCGGTATTTTTTCGGGTATTAACTTAACAATTGAAAAAGGTGATTGTATTGGTTTAATTGGAGATTCTGGCTGTGGAAAAAGCACAATCCTTGATATTTTAATGGGCTTATTACTTCCAACACAAGGAAGGTTAATTGTTGATGGAAAAAAAATTGATAGTAATAATATAATACAATGGCGTTCAAATATTTCGCATGTGCCTCAATCGGTATTCATGACTGATGATAGTATTGAAAATAACATTACTTTTTTTAATCAGAAGGTGATAGACAGTAGTTTGATTTCGAAGGCAATAGAAGACTCTCAATTAGATTATTTCATAAATAAATTACCGAACGGGTTGAAAACTACAGTTGGTGAGATGGGTGACAAAATATCCGGAGGACAAAAACAGCGTATAGGATTAGCAAGAGCAATGTATAAAAATTCTGATATATATATATTAGATGAATCTACAAGTGCACTTGATGAAAAGACAGAGGAAAAAATAATTCAATCAATTAATTCAATAAGTGACGAAAAGACTATTATCATGGTTGCGCACAGAACATCTACATTAAAAAATTGCAATAAGATTTATAAACTACAAAATAATCAAATAATAAATCTGGGGAGCTATAGTGAGGCATTTGCCAACGATAGATAATATTGATTTTAGTGAGAATGCAATGGTTGTGTTGGATGTAAGGTCGATAACACAATTACTTTATATGCATTCAGTAGTCGGTCATTTGTTTTTTGAAAAAAAAATCATATTAATCTGGAAAGGAAAAGAGTCAGATTTAATAAAAGCATCAGAACTTATTGACATCCCAGAGGATCATTATATTTTGGATATAAACTCTCAGGATAAGTCTTTAATATTAAATTTCAACAATATAAGAAAGATTAGAAGTATTTGTCGATCAATTTACACTCCTTTTAGAAAAATCCAAATACTAACCTCATACGCATCTGGAATGTATTTTGAATTGTTAAAGTCAACACTTTTAGTGGATGATGATGATATTGTTCAGTTTGATGATGGCTTAGCCAATGAAATAGTAGAGATAAACAGATATAGATTTTTAAGGCTTATAATTTATTTGATGCATAATTTTTATCATTTTCCATCAAAATATAGGTTATTTTCTGATTATAGATTTAAAAAGATTTATACATCAATTAACCCAAAAAATATAATTGGGATTAAAGATAAGAAAATAGTCGATATTTCTAACTGTGTTTCCAAAAATTTTAAAAAAATTAGCTTGAATTGTCTAAGTATCATCAATTCTCAATCGGCAATATTAATGTCTACGCATTCTGTAGAAAGTAAAAGAATGACACGGCAGCAATACCAAAAACTAATTGAGGCAGTGTATTTAAAATTAAAGGAGGCTGGTGCAATGGATGTCTACCTATCTAAACATCCAACTGAGAAAAATAGCAACGATGAGTTTTATAGGAAAATTGGGCTAATTTTGACATACCATAATATTCCATCTGAATTACTTGTTGCTAATAAAAATATAAATTATATTGCTAATCCAATAAACAGTACAATCATAATTTCTGCATATTTAGAACAATTAAACGGAATCCAGGGTGTTGTATCATATATACCAAGCAAATCTGTCCATGAGAAAGAGAGAGTCGATATTATTAAAAAAATATTGTTAGATCGTAGTATTAAACACAGCATATTTTAATTATTATGCCTAATTCTTATGCTGTGTTAATGCCTTCATTGAAGGTCGGAGGTGGAAATAGAGTTTCATTGCAGTTTGCGCGTGAGGCGGTTAATGATCAAAAAAAGTGTAAATTATTTTATTTAGATCGCAAGGGGGAGGTTTTTGACAACCCTTTTTCGAACAGTATTTCCCAAAAAGTATTCGGTGATGGGGTTTTATCTATTGTATTTTTTTCAATTATTCTTTCGTTCAAGGTGCGCTTAGATAAGTCGGTTGATAGTGTAATAGTGTCAGACCCAATTTTATCAATTTTTTCAATCATATATGCTAATAAAAAAATTACTAGATTTGTGCAATCTAATGATTACTTATTATTTGATAGTAATTCAAAAGGCGGAAAGGTTTTTAATTTAATTTACAAATATCTATTCAGGGTTAGTCAAAAATACTCTTATCATTCAGTTGTTTTTAATTCTAAATATTCATTAAATTCCTACAATGACAGCTTAAATAATAAAAATTACTCTGAGAAAAATATTGCCCACCCTGCGGTCTTTACTATAGGGCATAAGAAAGATGTTATAGATCATCCCAATGAAGACTTAATTAAAGTATGTGTTGTTACTAATAATCATCCCAGAAAGGGTTACAGGGAATTTTTAGAAATTGCAAAGCACTCTAGGCTGGAAGGTGTGTGTTATACGGTAATATCTCAGGATAATTTAAATTCTAAGTTGGAAAACGTTACGCATGTAAAGCCTGATTCAGATGATGAATATGTAGAGACACTTAAAAACTGTCATTTTTTTCTTAGTACTTCAGTATTTGAGGGTTTTGGCTTGCCTCTAATTGAGGCTATGGCTTTAGGTGTGGTTCCTATTGCCTATCACAACCCTGGAATGGATGAATACAATGTTGAGAAAAATATTTCTATAATTAAAAATGTAGATGATTTTGACACTATAATCTGTAAAATGATTAATAACACAGAAGAATATCTCAAGATATCCGAATCGGTGGTTAAATCATCATCTTTATTCACATCGCAAAATTTTTATCTTTCTATAACTAATAAATTCTTATGAAAAAAAATATATTTACTACTAACAATACACATACATATGTTATCGCGGAGGCAGGATTGAATCATAATGGCTCTGTTAGAATTGCAAAGCAATTAATTGACTTGGCTGTTGCGGCAGGTGCTGATGCAGTTAAGTTTCAGAAACGAACAGTTGACAAATTGGCAGTTAAATCAACATTAGATGCGCCTGATGATAGATTCCCAGAATTTGGAAAAACTTATAGAGAGATTCGAGAATTTCTTGAATTTGACATGGCTCAATACAAAGAAATTAAGAAACACGCCGAGGATCAAGGGTTGGATTTCTTGTGTACAGCTTTTGATCCTGAGGCAGCGGATTTTCTCGAAGAGTTGGGTATTGAAATTTACAAGTTGGCAAGTCACAGTGCAACAAATATTGAATTGTTAGAGCATTTGGCTGAAACAGGCAAGAAGTCAATAATGTCTACAGGCATGGCTGATATGCAAGAAATTGAAACAGCAGTTAAAATTTTTGAGAAACATAAAACACCTTTATTATTATTGCACTGTGTATCGGCTTATCCAACGCCTCTTGATGAGTGTAATTTAAATATGATTAATGTCCTTAAAGAAAATTTTGGCCTACCGACAGGTTATTCTGGACATGAGTTAGGCTACCTGCCAACACTGACAGCTGTTTCTATGGGTGCCGTAGCTATTGAAAGGCATTACACTCTAGATAATAGCATGACAGGCTTCGATCATAAGATGTCACTCAATCCAGAGGATTTTATTGCCATGGTTAAGAACATTAGAAATATTGAAAAAATCAAGGGTACAGGTGAAAAAAGTGTCAGTGAAACGGAGTGGATTACGAGAAATAAATACCATGTGTCTATGGCATCGTCACAAAGTCTTTCAAAAGGTGACGAATTAACTATTGACATGGTTTCATATCGCAATCCAGGAACGGGAATTCCAGCTAAAGACGCATACAAAATTATTGGCAAAAAAGCTGTAGAAAATATAGCAGAAGATGAGTTATTAAGTTTTGATATGTTTGCATGAAGTTAAGCGTCTCTAAAATTTCAATAATTGTCCGCACGCACAATGAGGAGCGCTGGATTACACATTGCTTAGAAGCAATTTTTAGTCAAGATTTTAATAACTTTGAAGTAATAATAGTTGATAACAACAGCACCGATCATACAGTCGAGATAGTAAGACGATATCCTGTGAAATCTATAATTAATATTGATAAATTTATTCCGGGAAAGGCAATAAATGACGGTATTCGTGTTTCAACAGGTGATTATATTGTATGCATCTCAGCACATTGTATTCCTAAGGACGATCAGTGGCTTAACAACTTATATAGTAATTTTGAAGACAATCAAAAAATAGCAGGCGTCTATGGGCGTCAGCTACCATTATCTTATACTAGCGATGCAGATAAGAGAGACTTGCTGATCACCTTTGGGCAAGATAGGAAAGTACAAGTTAAAGACTATTTTTTTCACAATGCAAATAGCATGTTCTCAAGAGATGTTTGGGATAAATTCCCTTTTGATGAAGAAGTAACCAATATCGAAGATAGAGTCTGGGGTAAAGAAGTTATAGGGGCAGGGTATGAAATTGCTTACGACCCAAGTGCTTCAGTTTACCATTACCATGGGTTGCATCAGCATGGAAACTCGTCAAATAGGGCGAAAGGCATTGCTACTATATTGTCTAAATTAGACAAAGATAGTGTCAAAAATATTCCTAAGTCTTTAAGGCCTGAAAACGCTAATTTCGTCGCAATTTTGCCTGTGCTTGGGGATAGTCAAGTGGTGGGCGACATTGATTTTTTGCAGCGAACTATAGATTATTTAAAGGAAGCTGAATATCTTAATAGTATTTATATATTGACTAACAATAAATCAGTTAAAGATTTAGCGGCTAAAAATAAGGTTGGGGTCATAGATCGTCCCGATTCTATGAATGATCCAGACATACCGCTAGAGAAAGTAATGCAATATTCTTTAGAGTGTGTTGAGGCATTGGGTGTTTTTCCGGAGGCATTAGTGTATATAAATTACCTGCACCCTTTCCGTCCTGTCCAACTGATTGATAAATTGATTTTTGAATTGCAATATGAGGGGTTGGATTCTGTATTCTCTAGTTATGTTGATTTTGGGAATTATTGGAAGGAAGGGTTGGATAATGTCTATACACAAGTTGGAGATTCGCTAATACCAAGAGCGAAAAAACATCCTTTGCATCGTGCTCTTTATGGTGTTGGGTGTGCAACGTTAACGTCATTTGTGCGTACGGGGCGCTTGGTTGGAGATAAGGTGGGAATTCTGCCGTTGAGCAGCTTACTATATGCTTTGCGTTTGGATGATGAAACACCCATTGAAATTATTCTAAGTGGTATTGAATACACCAACAAAGGGGAATAAAGTGTATAAACAAATTGACGAATGTATTGAAAAAGTAGAAGGTTTTGCTTTATCTTCTCCTTATGGAAAGGGGGAGTCACTTGGCCAGCCGTTGGGCGTAAAGTCAGTGGGAATAGTAAAGATTTACACTGAGTCAGGTGTTTACGGATTAGGTGAGACATATTCTGGAGTTTATGCGCCAGAGTTGATACGACCAATAGTGGGTTTTTTAGAGCAATATTTTGTGGGTCGTTCGATCGGAGATGATTTAATATTTGATGATATAAAAAATATCCCATTTATTGGAGGTAATGGCATCTTACAAAGTGTATTTAGCGCCATTGAAATAGCCGTATGGGATGCTAGAGGTAAGATTTTGGAAGTGCCAAGTAGTCAATTAATGAGCAATAACTGTAGAAAAGAAATCCCACTGTATGCAAGTAGTGGTACAGTTATTTTTTCCCCTAATGAAATTATAAAGGATATAGAGAATATTTCAAATCTTGGCTATACGGCTTACAAAATGAGAGTAGGTTATCAAGATTGGGCAACTGATATAAAAAGAGTGGAGAGTGCAAGAAGTGTATTTAGCGATAATGACATAATGGTGGATGCAATTATGGGAACACTTCGACCTGCATGGAATTCAGATAAAGCAATAAGTCGTGCAAAAGACCTTGTAGATTTTAATCTTAGATGGCTAGAAGAGCCTGTACACCCTCAAAATATAAAAGGCTTGGCAGAAGTTTGCCATAGTGGATTAATACCTATTGCAGCAGGCGAGGCATATAGTGGAAGTGGAGAATACCAGTCAATACTGGATTTACAAGCGGTGAATGTTCTACAATTTGATGCCACTCATTCCGGCGGTATGCTTGCTTGTATTAAGTTGGCTAAAAAAGCTGAAGCAATGAAATTAGATAGCGCTTTGCATGTCTGGGGTAGTGCGATAGCTATAGCGGCTAATGCTCAAATTGCTCTTGCCGAGCCATCTATAAGTATTCTTGAAATTCCTATGGTGTCTTTAGAATTAACTGAAAAGATGTGGGTAGAGCAACCAAAGATAAAGAATAGTGTATGGCACGCTTCTGATGTGCCAGGCTTGGGTGTGGTACTAGATGATTCGTTAATGCATAAATATAAACTTCAGCCTAATAGCGGTTATAAGCTACCATCATGATAGATAAGAGTGATATTATTATTTCAAATAAAGAGGCTGTGATTGCATGTGACTTATTCCTATCTTTGCGCTTGTACCATCTACCAGACTGGCTGCAAGATCGTTTGAAAATCGCCTTCCCTAATGTAAAAATTATTCCCGTAAATACACCTGAGAACCCCTTAACCACTGAAGAGGCGACAGTGTATTGGGGTAATCGAATCACATCTGAAATTATAAGGAATATGCCAAGATTAGAATGGATCCACTTCGGCTCTGTTGGTGTTAATAGGGCGAATGCAGAGGAAGTGTCCAAAAGGAATATTTTGGTTACAAGTAGTAAAGGGCTTGTAATTTCTTCTATGGTAGCTACAGCAACGGCATTTATTACTAATTTAGCTAGAGGAATACATTACAGTCAGATATTGCGTAATCAAGGCAAAATGAATCGCGAGAGTTTTGATAATCACTTTGATCAAATTCATGAATTATCAGGTGAGCGTTGCCTGATAGTTGGGTTTGGCGATGTTGGAAATAGGTTGGCTAAAGTATGCAAAGCATTGGAGATGAATGTTTCTATTGTTGGCAGGTCAATAGATAAGCATGATTCACTCGACGATTTTTTTACATTGGATCAATTATCTGATGCAGTATCTGATGCAGATTATGTTGTAAATCTATTGCCATTAAATACTGAAACTGAAAAAGTTTTTACACGGCAAGTTTTTAATAGAATGAAGCCTAGTGCATTTTTTATAAATATTGGCCGTGGTGAGACGGTAGATGAAGAATCTTTAGTTTTAGCCTTGGAAAGTGAAAAAATAGCAGGAGCTGGCTTGGATGTTTTCTCTCAAGAGCCATTAGCAAAAGATTCTCCACTATGGGGTATGGAGAGTGTAATTTTATCCCCTCATGTGGCTGGATTAAGTAAAGGTTACTGGGATAGGCAGGCTGACTTATTTATGCAAAACTTAAAGCATTATCTGGAATGTGATAACGAGCTAATGCATAATATTGTAGATATGATTCCTAGGAGTACATGAAAGATGAGTAATAAGAAAATATTAGCCGTCATTCCCGCGAGAGGCGGGTCAAAAGGTATTCCAAATAAAAATATTGCAGATGTTGGTGGTAGTCCACTAATTAAATATACAATTGATGCGGCAATAAAGTCAACAATGTTGACGCATTGCGTCGTATCTACAGATAGCGATAAAATTTCTGATGTGGCAAAATCACTCGGCGCTTTAGTACCATTTATAAGGCCAGAACACCTTTCAAATGACACGGCATTGTCCCTCCCTGTAATGCAACATGCTGTTGAATTTATGGAATCTTTACATGGTTATCAATATGATGTAATAGTTATGCTGCAACCAACAACACCATTGAGGAGAGTGGAAGACATTGATGATTCAATAAGTTTATTACTGGATGCTAATGCAGATTCTGTAATTAGTGTTGTTGAGGTTGAGGGTCATCATCCATTAAGGATGAAAAGGGTGATTGATGGTCGTCTAATTAATTATATAGATCAAGGGCATGAGGATATGAGACCACGGCAGGATCTGCCTCCAGTATATATTCGAAATGGTGCGATATATGCAACTATCCGAAATACTTTGATGATTGAAGATAGCTTTACTGGGAAAGATAGTCGCGCCTATATTATGCCATCTGAAAGGTCGGTAAACATTGATACATATGAAGATTTAATACTGGCTAAAAGTTTTTTCTAATTGAAGGTTGATTTTGGATATTGAAATTTCGATTTTTTACACAGTTAAATTAGTCACTCAATAATAATTACATGAGATATCTTTTGCTTTATAAAAAAGAAATATTTTATCAATATTTCTTTTTTATATTATTTATATTCTCCCCTAGAATTCATTTTTTTCAAATACCGGGCTCTACATCAGACTTAAGGCTTGATATTATTACAATGTTATTTTTTGGAGCATTGTATTTTTTTATAAATTTTAGTAATTTTATAAGAGCTAAGAAAGTCAGCGTAACTTGGTTGGTTTATATTTTGCTTATATACATATCTATAATTTATATACTAGTAAGCAGAAATAGTATATATGCAATTTTTCAAATTTTTTGGTACATGACAATGTTATTTGCATTTTTTTTATCTCAAAAATTAGTGATTAATTTTTCTTTTGAGAAGGCCATCTATTTTGTAAGGATTTTCATAAATATTAATGCATTAATGCATTTAACTGACACTATTAATTGGAGAGTGTTTGGAAATGAAAGAATAGGGGACTTGGCCTATGGATTTTTTGAAATTCCCTCTCCATTTGCTCTTGTTTTAGGCTGTTACACCATTATCACACTAATGGGTAGGTTTAGAATCACAAAAGTAGAGAAGTTTGTATTGTTATCTGCCTTGTTATTTAGCGAATCTAGAATAGGAGCAGGAGCCTTCATATTAACTATGGTGGTGCTATCTAGATATAAAATTTGGTTTATGTTATTGGCGACATTCGCATATTTTTCATTATTTTTTATAGACTCCTATTTGAAAGCACTTTCTTTTTTAACTTTAACAATTGATAAAGTTTCCCAAGATCCTAGTCTTTTAATGAGAGTTGATAATTTTAACGCCATGACTCAATGGTGGGAGTCAGCTCAAACTATGTGGCTGGGCGGTGGTGTATTATCTCACATGGATTACTCCATTCAATTTGGAAAGCCTGGACCTCTCGACTCATTGTATCTAAAAATGTTAAGTGATTTTGGGCTTATATCATTTATCTTATTCATAGTGGTAGTTGCTACTTTGCTTATTAATAACTCCCATCTTATTAAATTAAATTTCGTTGAAATAATATCTCCTATTATGTTTGTAGCAATATATAGCCTGGTTAACGAAGGCCTGGTTAGCGTAAAAAGTGGTCACCTCGTATTTTTTTTAGTAGGGTTAATTTTTTGGAGTGCGAAGGCGGACATGTCTAATAGAAAATTGAAATACAATGCTTGTAAGAAAATTGTAGGTTATGAAGGATAATTTTGATATTAAGCCTCAGGCTAAAATTGCAGTGTTGTTGGCAGCATATAATGGACAAGATTGGATACAAGAGCAAGTAGAAACTATATTGCATCAAAAGAATGTTATTGTAAAAATATTTATAAGTATAGATTTTTCTAATGATGACACATATCAAATTTGTTCCAAACTTGAAAGAGAGAATGAGTCGATAATAATATTACCATATGGTAATATTTTTGGTGGTGCGGCAAAAAATTTTTATAGATTAATTAAAGATGTTAGTTTTTCTGATTTTGATTATGTTTCCTTGTCTGATCAGGACGATGTATGGCATTATGATAAGCTATTTCTTGCCACTATAAGTCTTGAAGCTGAAAATGCGAGAGGTTATTCTAGTAACGTTACTGCTTTTTGGGAAGATGGAAGGGAGAAGCTAGTGAAAAAATCATATAAGCAAAAAAGGTTTGATTATTATTTTGAATCTTCTGGACCAGGCTGTACATTTGTTTTGGAAAATAAATCTGCAATATTGTTAAAAAAGTTTATTACTAATAATTGGATAAATATCAATTGTATTGATTCACATGATTGGCTTATTTATGCATTTTTCAGATCTAGAAACATTTCTTGGTATATTGATAGCAGGTCCTTGATGAGGTATAGGCAGCACGATTCAAATCAAGTAGGATTGAATTCTGGTTTTTTCGCATACATAAAGCGTTTAAAAATGATTAAAAATGGTTGGTATAAAACCGAAGTAATAAATATATCAAATATAATCAATACAGATAGGCATGTCGATTTCAATTTGAGAAAAACTTTTTTGATAAAGCATTTCTATCATCTTCGTCGTAATAATAGAGATGCATTTATATTACTATTTGTCATTCTTTTAGGTATTTTTTGAATGACTATTCGAAGTGAATATACGACAAGAATTTTTAATATAATACTATCATTGTTATTAATTATAATATTATTTCCGATATTGCTATCTATTGCTATTCTTATCTACTTAACATCTGAGGGATCGATACTATATTGGTCCAATCGAGTTGGAAGTAATAATGTAATTTTTAAAATGCCAAAATTCCGCTCCATGAAAATAAGAGCGCCCGATGTGGCAACTCATTTATTAGATAATCCGGGTGCGTATTTGTCCCCTATTGGTAGTTTTTTACGCCGTTCTAGTTTGGATGAACTCCCACAATTGTTTTCAGTTTTAAAAGGTGATATGAGCTTTGTAGGGCCTCGCCCTGCACTTTTTAATCAAGATGATTTAATTACTCTGCGTACTGAAAAAAGTGTGGATAAACTGTTGCCGGGTATTACAGGTTGGGCGCAAGTTAATGGTAGGGATGAGTTGTCAATTCCCGATAAAGTGGCATTAGATGTAGAATATCTAAATCGACAATCATTTTGGTTTGATATAAAGATATTATGGATGACATTTTTAAAGGTTATGAAGCGTGATAGCGTGAGTCACTAGCAAAGATAAGGTTGAATTGGGTTGTTGACTTTTTCTATCGTCAATTAATAATCAGCCAGTTGCTATCATTCCAGCTTTGAAGATATCTCATTGCGCTAGTTTCTGATTTCCAGCCACCTCTGAGCATAATTTTTTCTAAGGGGATATTTTTATCCAATAGATCAAGTGCAGCACCAACTCTAAATGAGTGGCCTGATAGCTCGCCAATCTGATTCAGGCCAGCTTGCTTTTGAAGACTCTTTAAAATATGATTAATTGATGCAGGCGTAAGTGATGGGTTAGTAGATAGATTTCGTTTGAAACTTCTAAGGATGTAGCCACTATCTTGATCAATTGCTAGTGACCAGCTTGAAATCATCTCAGATAGCTCGCCTGATATTGGAATTATTTTCCCTTGGCTGTATTGATCAGTTTTAGAGTGTCTCAGAAGGAGTGCATGTTTATGATTGCCAAGATGTTGCAGGTCTTCAAATTTAAATTGGCAAATTTCAGAGCGTCGACGCATGGTTTCATAGCCTAGTTGTAAAAGCAGTTTGTTTCTGAGGCCGGCAATATCATCAGAACAAACATCTTTGAGTTTGGTTAGAATATCATAAGTTAGAGGTGTCGCTTGTTTTTGAGGTCTTCCAAATTTTCTTCGAAGTTTTTTGATGGTTAGAATGACTACGGGTTCTTTTGTGGGGTTGGTGCTTTTAGTGAGATTGAATATACTGCTAAGGCTGGCTACTCGCCTTTGGATTGTTGCAACAGTTAGGTCTTCACCCATCTGTAGAATGTAGTCTGCAAATTTATCTTCATGAAT
>Ga0233446_1001640_pt1 | contig 16096 bp, 13 predicted proteins | sample SI_124_October20_4_FD_182780 | JGI IMG/M metagenome (GOLD analysis project Ga0233446, IMG submission 182780) | Seawater microbial communities from Saanich Inlet, British Columbia, Canada - SI_124_October2016_120_MG | ecosystem: Environmental > Aquatic > Marine > Inlet | place: Canada: British...
CTTCGATTGATAACTAATACTTTATTATCAATTTCTTTAATCAAGCTTAAAAGAACATCCTTATTTTTTACAGCAACTATAATTTTATTGCCACCTTTTGATAAGGATGCTATAGTATTTCTAAAAAGATGAAAATGGGCTGGATGATTCATTTCGAAGAGTATAATCATTTATTATATCTTTCATTATCCTAATGTAATTTAATAATTTCCAGTATTTTAATCTATGAGCATGTTATCATAAGCAGTAATTAATTTTTTCTCCTCATATTCCCAATTCATTCTATTCCGTAATTTTTTAGCATTTGCTCTACATTTACTGTTAATTCTCGGGTCAATTAGTCGATTTATAGCACTAATTAATGAATAATCATTATTTATGTTAAAGACTTCACCTATTGGCCCAATTGGATTGTCCAAAATTATCTTTTTCATATTCGGATAGTCTGACGCGGCTACTGGCAATTGTGCCATGCATGTTTCTGACAATTTATTAAACGCAGAATATTTGTAATTCAAAGTATTCATATCATCGATGGGAATAATAGACATAATAGCTTTGTTCATAACATTTATGAGATCTTCATTCGGTACTGGAGCTAAAAGATGCACTCTGTTACCCATATTACATTTTGAAACATATTTTGATAATTCTTTTGCATCATGGGAATCAGCTCTTCCTATTAATGCAAAATGTACATTACTGTCAAGTTTGTGGAGAATACTAATAACTCTTTCAAATCTACGTTGAGTATTTAGTCTTATACCTCCGACGTATAAGATAATTTTCTTTTTACGCGACATCCCAAGAGTATCATGTAAATAATATTTATTCTCATCTATATTTTGTTTTACAACAAAATTTTCTATTACCACTACTTCTTTTTTATATTTAAACCTCTTTTTAACATATTCAGCCCTTTCATATGATGCTTGGATGAATATATCAATAGAATTTAAGATACTTTTTTCATACACATAATTCAGATAGTCAATTATTCTATTGCTTAAATAATTATGCGATCTTTTTGCACTATGCAATTCGTGTGCATCATAAACCAAACAGGCGCTATATAGTTTCTTCGCAATTATTCCACTTAATAAAAATTTTAAGTTATGCAGATGATATATATCTGCTTTATTTGATATTATATAGAAGTTAATTTTAATTATTATACCTAAACCTTGAATAATTCGTAAGACTTTCTCAATAATGCTGCTTTTTCTATTGTGTCTATGATAAGGATATTCAGTAATATCGACATTATTTTTAATGCTTTTTTTTAGTGTTTTAATAGATGAGTTATACATTAATAATTGTAATCTATAGCCATTAGATGATAAACTACCTGCACTTTTTAATACTCGTGCATCATACCGTGCATCATTATATTCAGCCATAATAATAGATTTCATTTTTTCTCTTACCTTCAATCCTTTTTAATGTTAGTGATATATATATTTATAGCATTGTACAATGTTATTTTCTGAATCCAAGTTTCAATGCGATCAATTTAATTGACTATTATTATTTTTCACATTAATATTAATACTAAATAGCATTCCTAAAAAAGCATATGGGTAAATAGATATCCATGATGTATTAAGTATCATCACAGGAATACTAAATAGTATCAATGCATTAACTACCTTTTTTTCATCCAAATACTTGTTTTGATTGATTTTGTTTACTGAAATTGTCTGTAGAAATATGCTTGACAATAACAGAACTCCAAAAACCCCATAAATGCACAACTTTTCTAATGGCATACTATGAAGCACTTTTATTAATGTGTAGGTATAATCACCATAGTATAGGTCATGGATATTCCCGAATAATATGTTATCATAGAATACCTGTAGTGAATTTTTATATGATATTAATCTCCTCCCGGATGTCCCATCTTCCACATTTTGTAAAATCACGAATCTAGAATGGAGATAATTATAATAGAAGCTTATGAATTCATTAAGAAATTTATTAAAATAAATAATGGGGGTAAGACCAATTATGCTTATTATTAGTTTCTTTGATTTAAATATATTATTCTTGTATAATAAATACAATAATGCAATAGCAATGCCTATAAATATAGATCTTTTAGTTGTAGTAAATAAATGAATCACACTTATCAACACTACAGGATATTGGATATATTTATACCTATGTTTGTCAAATAATACAATTATTAACGGAAAGAAAAACAGAAACCCCTTGTGAGTTGTTGTTAACCTCGCATAATCATAAAGCGAGATAACAGAATAGTCATTTACAAGTAATAATATACCAAGAACTATGGATGAATATACCGTAACATCAAATATTAGTTTTAAATCGTTTTTGTTTTTAATGTATATTGCAAACGATAATAATATCGATATGTATATCCACTCATATGAGACTGCTCTTAATATAACAGTATAATCAACAGTGTAAATAAATCGTAGCAGATTAATAATAACATAAATTATATACGCAAAAGACAGATACAGTAATCTCTTTTGTTTATAACTTAGTTTTAACAGCCCCCTAAAATAATCAACTAGTATTTTAGCAGGGAATAAAATACCAATCATGTCTGCCGGGAATATTGCAAAACCTAATATTTCAATTTTTTGATAGTAGCTAAGCATGTATAGCCCTGACCCAAAAAATAGCAATATACTCGTAAACAATAAGTAATAATAATGTCTCCTAATAACTTGAATTAACATTATTACACTTACAATGGCTAGTATAGCATACATATAATAACTCTTACTTTGTATTTGCCAGAATGATATTATTCTGAGTCATCAGGCTGATATTTATATAAATACTCAGTCAAAGCTAACAGCATCCATGCCTGACCCCACCGATGAAAGTTTTTCCTAATTTTATACGTAATACCAAATATGCTTTTTATTTGATAAATATATGTATAGTCGGCAGTTAACATTTTCTCATTTATCCAACGTACATATTTAAGTGTCTCTTCTTTATTCTGTTTAGTATTTTTATTTACGATTGAATTACATATGATAGCTTCAGAACATGCATGAATATCAATAGGATATTTGACGTTTGGTTTTATCATGATTACTTCATTGTCATAATAGTATTTTTTGTAATAGTCATAATATCTTAAGTAACTATTCTTTATATCATTATCTTTTAATAATATATATATTTTATAAAGTAATCGTATTTCATAACCACTATGGTAATGATCTGAATTGGAGAATGAATACTTCATATAATTTTTATTCTTATTTCCCCAATACAATATATACCCCTGTTCATCTTGCTCAGATATAGAGTATTGTACTGCTTTTCTCCCAATATTTACATAATGACGATTACTGTTTTCTTTTCCAATTCGAATCAAGAATTCAGCACAAAATAAGTTTGCATTATTTACATGGAAATTGTCGATTGGTGTGTAGCTAAAACATACATTATCGTTATCAATAATATCCATATTCAGGTCGTTCATAAAGAATTCACATATACTGACACAAACGTCCATATATATTTTTTTATCTGTAATTTTGTACAAGCTAAAGAACCCATCACCTACGATAGAAGTTACCACTGATGATGGTGTATCTTTTGGGATAAATATTTTACTATACCAATTGAAAGGATAACCCCATGAATAATTACTTACAGATTTGGATTTATTAGCTATAAGCCAACTTGCTATAGCTTTTGCATTTTCAAGATATTCCTGATCATTACTTATATTATAAAGGTTACAATATGATTTCAATATTAAGCCCATTGCTTTGGGATTGATGTTTCTCTTGTGATTAAAGATTTTCTCCGGGAGAAATAATATCACATTCTTTACCAGCTTAGTAATGATTTTTCTAATTATGATAAATGGTATTTTATTGATAAAATGGAATATCCTATTATCATACAAATCGTAAAGATCTACCCCACTATATTTATTATTTTTAAACGTAGCGATTATCTTATAAATTATAAAATACAATTCCTCATCTTCAGATTTTATTTTTTTAGATTTATTAATTTTTGATTGATAACTTGCCACTTCGATCCCCTTAAGTGTGTTAAACTAGCTAGTTTATTCTTGTCTGTGATTGGTTGAGCGTAAGATGATAACATTTCTCCAGCAAATCTTACCAGTCAAGTTTAATGTAGTGGAAATCAGGATACACCTTTCTATTGACTCTCAATTTGACATGTTCCTGGTGATTATCATAATGAATGTAAGATGAAAGGCCCATCACTTAGACACCTTTGCTTGTGATTTATAAGCGATATCAGAGTCATAACATTAATCTAAGCTTATGACTAAATTCTATGGCCAGTAACACCGAATTAAGATTCATTATATATACTCCCTAATATCAAACTATTATTTTATCATCCCATCACAGCCTAATATTTATTAAATACCATCTTCTTCATTTCCTGATAATTGTTTTTACTAATTTTGATGCTTTAATATTAAAGAATATGGTCATTAAATAGCTTGCTAACAAAAAATACAATATTTTTAATTGTATTTCACTTATAGAGATAACAGTATCATCAGATTGATATATTAGAATTATCGAAGATAATAGAATAGACACGTACCCTTTAATTATATATATAATAATATCATTATATCTCAATAGTTGGTAGGTTAAATATGTTATAATCAAATATGTTATAGTTGTCGCTATGGCTGCTCCTATAATACCATAATATTTAATTAGGATAATATTTAATAATATATTTACGATACTGGTGCTTGTCTTGATAATGGCATACTTTTTAATTTTTTCATTTGCTAATACTCTTGGCCATATCAAGTGCTGCACAAAGTTTAGATATATAATTTGCCCTACTAAGAACAATATTATTTTTGATTGATAGTACTCTGGCTTTGACAGAATAATAATGAATTCTTTTCCCCATATAACCATTCCCATACAAAATATTGAAAATATTAATATCGGGATTTTAATTATTTCTGCACCAATTTCATTTTTAGCATTTTTAATTAGTACTGGAAGTAGTGTATTGTTTATTGATGTTATTAATATTGTCCCTATATTTTCAATTTTCATATTGGCTGCATATATACCTACTGCTGACAGACCATAATAATGATTCAATATTATCCTATTGGATAGTTTTACAATCCATTTTGAAAGAACGGCGGGTACATTAGGGAGGCCAATTTTTATGCTCTTAATAATATCCTTTATATCAATGTTTACGCTAACAATATTTAGTGTTACTGTTGAGTAAATAGAAATAATTGCAAGCAGAGATAAGTATTTTATTGCTATAATATCAGCCAATTGTAATTCACCATTAAATGAATAGTAGATAATAAACATAGGCTCGGCCATAATAAAAATAATATATAGAATGACGTATTCTATGGCCTTGTTTTTAGAACGATAATATTCCAGAGGAATCGTCTTTATATTCGCTGAAAGAACAAAAAGTGGTGCGATAAGTAAAATTTCGATATTTGCGTTGTTAGAAAAAAATATTTTATTGAGAAAATCTTGTATTAGCAGTACCAGTATTGCTAATACAATGAAATTTATATACTGAAATGCAAATATGTTTCCGCTCTTTTTTTTAAAGTTTGTTTCATCGAAATATAATATTTTTTGATTAGTAACAGATAAGCCATAGCTAAATATTATCGATAACATAGAACAATATATAAATATACTAACAACCATTCCATAATCATCAGACGCCATTGATTTTGAGTATTTTGAAAAAGTGAACAGGCCTGCGAAAAGAGAAAATACTGCCGGTATTGAATAAGTGATAAATAATTTCAGCTTATTATTAATACTATACCCTATCTATGCTAACATCCATATATGGTATTATATATTGTTACCATTTAAATGTATTAATTATTAAAGTTGGTATCTTGAGATGTTATGTATTGTATCAATTCATGATACTGTTCATTGTCATACGGGTAGCCTTGATAATATGATTTATCGAAATCAAATGAGTGGCCTCTATTTTTCCCGATTTCTTCTCTCCCAGTATATTTATAATATTCTCCATAACCAATATACCTTCGATAGTTATCTAGGGATAACACATATTTATACAGCTTATCCTTCACGTTAATATCTACAACTTTTTCCCTTTCTGAGAACTTGTGAAGCATTTCATAGTATTCACCAAAGCTATCGGGATTATAGGTAAATCCATAATTCTTATAATATGCGTCCCCAACAACAATACAGGGCGTATCATAAAATGGGATTTCAATCCCAATCGTTGAAACAAAGACTATTGCAGCTTTAGCATTGTTAAGGATGTTGTATGAAGAAGCCTTATCATCGGCCATAATGATTGTGATATTAGAAGGAAGTTTCTTGAATTTCGTGGATATAATCTCAGATAATGTATGCTTACCTTTCATTTTTGCTTCACCAGGGTGAATTCTAATAACAAGATTAATATTCTTGGTTATACAAAAACCAATCGTCTTGAAAATCCAATCATATTGAGATTCGAATATCGTAGATTCTTTATAAAAGGTTGCTGAGTCCCATGATACATTTGGGAATAGGGCAATATAATTATCATAGTAATAATTAAGATCACGATTGTCATTAGCTTTTGAATTAAATATTCTGTGATAGTATAGCCCTGATTTTAAATTTTTGAATAGTTCATTGGCTTTATCAATGTCCTCAGGTGAGAGATCCTTATCGGTAATTTCAATCTTAAATTTGAAACACTCATCATTTTTTTTCCATATTAGTCTATTTACGCCGAAGTTTTCATACGTGTGGTAGTTAATATTGCAATTCTGCGCTGCGTGCATAACAGCTCGGTAGTTTAAATACATACCACCCATTATTACAACGTCAGTAATATTTAATGCCTCGATAGTATTGATTGTAGACTCATATGTTGTAATGAAAGTATGGATATTTATAACTAGTTCTTCTTTCCACGTATTATCTATTATGTCTGTTTTTTTTGTTTTATACAATGAATATTTTGAAATTTCGCCAACATTGATTGATTTGTACATATATATGATAAGCTCATCAGTACTACATTTAGATAAATCTGGTAAATTAATGCTATTATTATAATGATCTGAAAATATGTATCTCTCATTAAATATATTTAATACTTGTGTCATTATACTAGTACATGAGTAACATTTCAATATATTCTGCTTCTTGAAACCTTGATATTCGCATGTTTTTGGAGTGCTTCTACATACCAACCATAAAGTTTCATTTTTAATTTTAGCTAGTACTTTAGATATTGAAATAAGGAGACGGATTTCTTTTGGTGTTCCAGGACTGAACATAATGAAGCAGAATTTTGAGCCCTTCTCATTTTTACTAGAGGTAATCTTAGACTCTTCGATATACTGATGTAGCTTTCTTGCTTGATCTGTAAGTCCTTTTTTGCTTTTAGTGAACGGGTAACTGAATGGATATAATAACCATATATCTAGTCCAAAGATACCTTCCAATATGTAGATAATATTTTTTATGTAATGTTTAATCATGGTTTAGAGGTGGACCCCATACGTTGGACAGTATTTCTTGAATCTTAGGTGTGAGGGTTCCGTTGTTCATTATCCTACGAGCTTCCTCATAGATTCTTTAAAGTATACTTCATCTGGAGTCAGTTTGTCAAGTGATTGATGAGTTCGCTCTGAATTGTAGAAAGTCAGATATGTTTTGATTCCAGCCCTGGCTTCTTTCACAGATTCATAAGCTTTCAAATAAACTTCCTCATATTTCAAGCTTCTCCATAATCTCTCAATGAAAACATTATCAATCCAGCGGCCTTTACCATCCATGCTGATCTGGATATCATTATCTTTCAGCACCTGGGTGAAATCATCACTGGTAAATTGTGATCCCTGATCTGTGTTAAAAATATCAGGTTTGCCATATCTTTCAATTGCTTCTTCTAAAGCTTCAACACAAAAACTCGTATCCATACTGTTGGACAGTCTCCAACTTAAAACTTTCCGGCTGTGCCAGTCCATGATGGCTACCAGATAGACAAAGCCACGAGCCATGGGGATATAGGTGATATCAGTAGACCAGACTTGATTGGGACGATTAATGTCCAGGTTGCGGAGCAAATAAGGATATATCTTATGTCCTTTGCCTGGGATACTGGTCCGTGGTTTAGCATAAACTGCATGGATGCCCATTTTTCTCATCAGACGCTGTATACGCTTACGGTTAACAGTATAGTCAACCCTACGGTTCACTTGGTCTCTCAAGCTTCTTGCTCCCATCCAGGGATACTTGATATGGAGTTTATCTATGAGGAGACAGAGGGCAAGTTCTGCTTCGTCAGATTCAACCCTTTTTGATTTGTAGTAAACACTGGATCTACTCACGTTAAGTAGCTTACACTTTTTAACATATGGCATCGTCTGGTCTGATCGGATCATTTGTTTGCGCTCATCCTTACTCAATGACCGAGCGCTTTCGACAAAAAATCACGTTCCATAGTCAGTTGCCCAATTTTGGAGTGAAGCTTATCAACCTCAGCTTCAGAATCTTTCTTGTTTTGTTCATGACCACCAAACACATCCTCTGCTCCTGAGATCAGGTCACTCTTCCAATGACTTATCTGGTTGGCATGGAGATCATACTTTTCGGCTAGTTCTGACATGGTCATTTCTTCTCGAAGTGCTTCTAATGCTACTTTTGCCTTAAACTTTGAACTGTGATTGCGTCGTTTTCGCTTTGTCATGGTGTCCTCCTTGTGGACTCATATTAATCAGGAGTTCACACCTAAGCCACTGTCCAGTTTTTGGGGTCCACCTCTCCAACTCTTGACAAAAATTGGCAATTTTACCGTATTGCAGGCAACGCTTTTGCAGGCAACGGAGAAACGGGTAAGTCATTGTCTCCCCATCATACCCCTTGATTAAATCGTCCGAACAATTACATTTTAGAACGATCAACCAACTGGTGGGGCAAATGAACAGTTCATGTTATACCGACAATTGGATTGGATATACCTTTTGCTCATATTTATCTAGACAGAGACTGCCTCGTGAAAATTTGGAGGTGATGTGAGTATCTTCGGCAAGAAACCAAGCATTAATAAAGATGAGTTCTCTTCAGTAATTAAAACTCTCAAGCTGGATTTTGAGAGTAGTAGAGAGGAATTCGTTTTTAATTCAATTTCGCAAATTAAACGTTATGGGAAAGATGTTACTTCCATACCACGTGACATTACACCTGGTAGTCAACTTGAAGATATTTTAAAAGGCTTCCAGCTAACATCAATGATTGGTATCGCTTGGGACCACATTAAAGATATAAAAGAAATGCTTCTCTTTGATGAAATGCTTAGTGAAGAAATGGAGGCTCTCAAAGAATCACGGGCGAATAATTATCGAGAAAAATACAAAGGCTGTTCAGGGGATATGGAAAGGCTTGCAATCACACTCTCTGAGGATATTCATGAAGCTTTGGCAATTGACACTTCAGATCGCAACACTACCCAAATATTCAAGTCGGGGGCTTATTTCCTTATTGGGACAAGCCAGCACGCTACATACTCTGTTTGCGGAAATCAAAAAATGGCGGATAAGATTAGAAAAAGAATGGTTGAGGTAGCTGGAAAATAGGAATAATTAGATTCGGTATAATAAAGGCTTCAAGCTGACTCACACGCAAAGAAGTGGATGACTAAAATGATTTCAGAATCTGCATTTAGAGATTTAGTCCGAGATATGCCTCGCATTATTGGGGGTGTCCGTCCTCACCTACACAAAAAACATATCGAAGCGGCGGGTTTAGAGGGTGAGAAGAAGATCGATGATCCATTTGATGATGAAAAAACACTCGCTGTGTCTGAATTGATCAGGATATTTTGGAAGCCAAGCAAAGGCGAATACACTGGAGAGGATTATGAAATCAATGACCCCAGATTTATTACACTATATAAAGAATTAGTGCCAGAATATGAGATAATTCCAAATGCACATGTGCACGACCAAAATTTTGTCAAAGTGTTTAACCTGATAATTAATGCATGGATTAACTATGAATCTGAATTACCTGTAGACCTACACTTATACTATATAGATTTTCAATCTTATTTCTCAAATAAGAGCCGATTTGAACCAGAAAAAGATCTTGAAAAAAGTAATGCTTATGATAGTTCCTCACAACATCAAGAATTATTGACGAATAAGCTAAAAAAATCCCGAAAAACTATTCAAGCATTGAGACGTAATCAGAAACTTATTAAGGGTGAATTGATAGATAGTGATATTGAAAAATTAGCTGACCAAGCTCGATTAAAAAATGGACGTCTCAGTTATACAAAATTTGGTAAGTTGTTGGGTATCACTCGCCAGACTGCTTCCAAGCTTATACGTGAACGTAAATTGAGCTACTTATTGACCCCACCTGCTTAATTGTGTTAATCCCATAACATTTTGTTGTTAACAGAATCAGTTGCATTCTGTTAAATCGTTAATTGGCATCCCTTTCTCATTGTATGAGGAGAAAAAGGAGTAGTGCCATGAATGAATCAACGATGATTACTAGAAAAGTCCTAATGAAGGAGACTTCAGCACCTTACTGGACTATTGTCCACTTAACACTCTCTGGTCGCTTACCACTTGAACATGCTTCAATGGGTAAGGGTGACCCCAATATCTATCAGTTCGAGGCGATTAAGATTACAAAGGAATATCTCAGAAGAGGTATGGGAGATGTTTCAAATGCGAAATAAACCCACCCAGCCGCAGTTCTCAACCTGGCTTAATATTAAAGAAGCCTCTGATTACTTGAGAACCTCAACTCGCTCAATTCGGAGAGCGATGAACAAGGGACATTTACGGAGGAATAAAGTAGGTGGAAGGTATCTATTTCATAAGAATTGGCTCGACTCTTTCGCATGTGGGTTCGGACCTCGACTTTCGGCATCACAAATGAACCGAATTGGTCTGACTCCACACAATATTCGGTGACGAATACAGTATTTCCCAGGCCGTATACAATATCCTTGACAACGCAATCAAATATACTTTTGAAGGTAGTATAGAGGTGGACCCCATACGTTGGACAGTATTTCTTGAATCTTAGGTGTGAGGGTTCCGTTGTTCATTATCCTACGAGCTTCCTCATAGATTCTTTAAAGTATACTTCATCTGGAGTCAGTTTGTCAAGTGATTGATGAGTTCGCTCTGAATTGTAGAAAGTCAGATATGTTTTGATTCCAGCCCTGGCTTCTTTCACAGATTCATAAGCTTTCAAATAAACTTCCTCATATTTCAAGCTTCTCCATAATCTCTCAATGAAAACATTATCAATCCAGCGGCCTTTACCATCCATGCTGATCTGGATATCATTATCTTTCAGCACCTGGGTGAAATCATCACTGGTAAATTGTGATCCCTGATCTGTGTTAAAAATATCAGGTTTGCCATATCTTTCAATTGCTTCTTCTAAAGCTTCAACACAAAAACTCGTATCCATACTGTTGGACAGTCTCCAACTTAAAACTTTCCGGCTGTGCCAGTCCATGATGGCTACCAGATAGACAAAGCCACGAGCCATGGGGATATAGGTGATATCAGTAGACCAGACTTGATTGGGACGATTAATGTCCAGGTTGCGGAGCAAATAAGGATATATCTTATGTCCTTTGCCTGGGATACTGGTCCGTGGTTTAGCATAAACTGCATGGATGCCCATTTTTCTCATCAGACGCTGTATACGCTTACGGTTAACAGTATAGTCAACCCTACGGTTCACTTGGTCTCTCAAGCTTCTTGCTCCCATCCAGGGATACTTGATATGGAGTTTATCTATGAGGAGACAGAGGGCAAGTTCTGCTTCGTCAGATTCAACCCTTTTTGATTTGTAGTAAACACTGGATCTACTCACGTTAAGTAGCTTACACTTTTTAACATATGGCATCGTCTGGTCTGATCGGATCATTTGTTTGCGCTCATCCTTACTCAATGACCGAGCGCTTTCGACAAAAAATCACGTTCCATAGTCAGTTGCCCAATTTTGGAGTGAAGCTTATCAACCTCAGCTTCAGAATCTTTCTTGTTTTGTTCATGACCACCAAACACATCCTCTGCTCCTGAGATCAGGTCACTCTTCCAATGACTTATCTGGTTGGCATGGAGATCATACTTTTCGGCTAGTTCTGACATGGTCATTTCTTCTCGAAGTGCTTCTAATGCTACTTTTGCCTTAAACTTTGAACTGTGATTGCGTCGTTTTCGCTTTGTCATGGTGTCCTCCTTGTGGACTCATATTAATCAGGAGTTCACACCTAAGCCACTGTCCAGTTTTTGGGGTCCACCTCTCTTCAACGGGGGAGCTATTCGTATGGATGGGGACATTGCAGTATCTGGTACGTGAACCAAACACTTAGCCTCGATTATCTCAGTACATTTTGCAGAGGAATCATTACTGGAAGGTGATGTGAAATATCTATGGCTGATTATGGGGTAATAGTCATGTTCAGGGATTTAAAAAAGGAGGCCACCTCACTATAGATGACCTCCTGTTAAACTAACGTTGATGGCTCCATGTCCCCTGGTACAGGGTTTATGAAGTTAGCTTATCACGAAGCTCCTGTAGTAATACAGAAAAGCTTATCCGCCCCGTACTCTCGTTAGAAGGGGTTAGTTTTAGCAACTCCTGACCAAGCTTCCGCCTATTATATATGGTTGTCCTTCCGCTGCTACACTCCTTCATTAGCGAAACCACGTCTTCCAACGAGAAGGGCTGCTTGCCTGTGAGCAACTTGTAATACAGGAAGTCGTCAATGGCTTTATTGGGGCGCACCTCCATCAGGCTTCGCAGTAACCCCACATCGCTATCAAAATCCTCAACCTTGATTTTAGATTTCTTGCTCCTGAAGAAGTCCTCCTCCAGAATGTCTTTATAGGTCTGGGAGAGGGTAGTGAAGACCTGTGGGTCTTTCAGGTCGCCCAGCGTTGATATCTCCAGGCTGTTTGTGACCGACTCCTTGTTCATGAAGCGGATTTCACAGCGGACCCTATTGGGAACCCGCTCCGCTTGATTGGATTGAGCTCCCTTGTCATAGAAGTTGTATTGCCGTGATCGGTTAGCCAACTGGAACGACCCTTTTTTTATCTGAGGTACTTCATTCGGCATATATACCGGGCTTATCAGCTTGAGGGCAGGAGGGTATCTATTGAAGTTGTGGATTGTCTGAATATCCTTGCAAAGATCTACTCGTGATAACTTTAGATCATCAAAAACTACCTGAATCCCACAGCTTAGGATGGCCTGCTCAACCTGATTGAGGCTATCCACAAGCTGGGCGTGAGAGAGTGTAGCCATCTTGTCCCCCAACATTATCTTGTTTGGGTTAAAGATGGCTTTGAACCTTCTATTCTCGATGGTGATGTTTACGATGTCATGGTTACAGTAGGCCTTCTGACCGGGGACTTGCCGAAAGCCTTCCCTCCACAAACTGCTCACCTCAAGCTCTTCCCCTGTAGAGTAATCAACGGGAGGTCTTGAAAGTGTAACTGCGGCGTTTTTATTAACTGTGTAACTATTACTGTAAGCGATAATTTTATCTATCATAACTTGCTTCCTTTTTGTTCTCAATGGCCCAAGCCCATGTTCCGACTTCAACCACATATCTACATTGTTATACATGTGGGGATGTCTGGGAGAAAGAGAAATATTGTCAAGGGTATTGTCCATAATTTCAGCACTTGCTCTCGTCCAGAAATTGCTGAATGCTCGACTTAAAACATTTATCTAACTCAGAAGATGGGATACGAACTCCCCCCGTGACAAATGTTCGTGTTGAAATTCTCCTCTGTGCAATCCACCTGTCTATCGTCCTAACAGACACATCAAGCTGTTTTGCAAAGGATTTTTTTGATAGGTATCGCACTAAAATGTAACTCCCAATACTATAATTCGTGGGAGTCGTGTTATTGATTTGAATACCCTGAACTTCATGGAGAAGTATAATTCACATGTAGACTGTATACAAGTTTAATTGTAGAATATTTTATACATACATATTGTATTCTGAGAATTTCCTGATAAATTTTGCCATGCCTAATTCTTGGAAAGAGTTCAAACGACACTTAAAGAGTCTTATTGATGGTGAGCCCTTATCAAACTATAAGGTCATTCAGAGAGCTGGCTTAAGTCGAGATGCGTACTATAAATTATTTTCACCGGATAGGGAAAACTCGGCTATGAGGAAAAGTACCGTATATTCATTAGCGGCCACACTAAAGCAATCGGTAGAATATGTTAATGGTATTCCTCAGTTTTCAGATTTTATTTTTGAATTCCCTATCAGCCTCGCACAGAGCGCATTAAACATTGCCGTTGCTGAAGCAGGGGGTGTGAAAGAGCTCGCAGAAAAAGTTAAATTGCCAGTTGGGCAACTTAATATCCTTCTCTCAACAAACGACACGTCAACTGAAGGTACAGTATCAAGATCATTTCTAGTGAAGGTTGGTAGTCTGATTGGTCGTGTATTGGTGGTCGATTCTTCCGGCGTTCCTACCTATTTATCGGAAACGGACTCTAACGACTACTTATTGAAATATGAAGACCTTGAGACTGTAAATAAAAAACTAGCCCCGATTCAAGAGCTCTCCACGATTGTCGAAATTGACGATCTTGAGACTATACCTGATAAAGGTCTCCAAGAACTCCTTAAGTCTAATAATGTTAACAAATACACCATATCAGCCAAGGAGCAAATGGAGCTGTCGTTAATTTGTCGTTTACGAAAATCTCAATCGTCGATGGAAAATTGGATTTCCATTTTATTTGCACTTCGAACATTGGGGACAAATAACGATTAGTATTATTGTATAGGGTGATTCCAGAATAAATGGCAACCGTCAAACTATATAAGAAGTCCAAGCGACAACCCTGTTACGTTCTTAGATATAAAAATATTAGAACAAATAAGTGGACGATGAAACTGCTCCATTGCTCCAGGGAAGAAGCAGATCAAATACGCAAAAAGGTTGAAGCAGAGTATACTTGGTTTCATGCCAATCCTGAGCTCTTAAAGAAAAACACTTCTATCTCCTTTGACGAGGCTAAGGAACAGTTTCTAAATGCCAGACTCCATGTAATTGAACGGAGCACCTACAAAAGGTATGAAAGAGTGTTCACAAGCTTCAAGGGTTTTGTTGGTAATCCTTTGATGTCAGAGATCACAAGCTCAACTATAAACGATTACTCGACATCAATGCTAGAGCCACGTACACCAAAGTCAACAACAGGTCGTTCCCCTGCGGGAATTAACCTAGATCTAAGACACCTTAAAGCTTTCTTTCACTACTGTCACGGTGAAAGCATGCTCGAGAAGTCACCGAAAGTTGTAATGTTAAAGGAGAAGAAAAAACCAGTCTATTACATTACCCGAGATCAATTTAGCACCTGGCTTGATAGTTGTGAAATATTGGGAGATGATGCTGATTTGGTTCGTGACATTGCGACAGTTGTCCTACTAACTGCAGCACGCATCTCTGAAATACTTAATGCCAACTGGGACCAAATCGACTTGGACAAACGAGTGATTAGACTTTTCGACGATCATGATGATGCAATAAGTGATAAAACTAATTCTGGTGGTTCTCTTTATTTAAGTGAGAAAGCGTGTTTCATACTTAGGAAATATCGGCATAACGAGCCTGGTCCCTTCCCTGTCAATTACGACTGGTTCCAGTGGCGCATGAGAAAGATCGCCATAACGACTGGATTCAGATTGAGGCCGCATGACTTAAGAAAAACTGCTGGTTCATGGTTAGTTCAGAACGGAGCAGATATATATCAAGTATCCAAGTTCATGAGACATACATCAGTAAAGGTTACTGAGAAATTCTATACTGCGCTAGGGGCAGATCAATATCACCAAACAGCAGACCAGATGGCCAATTTATTTTAGTATATTGATACAGTTCCTGTAACTCGCTGACTATCAGTGTCTTTTTTAGGACTTAAAATCCCTTGGTGTCGTATTTGAGGAAAAGGAAAGCCCCAGACAATTGTCCAGGGCTTTCATCAAAATTCAATCATCATTGTTTATTTAAGGTAAAGCATTTTAATTGTCTCATTGT
>Ga0233446_1001641_pt1 | contig 16089 bp, 10 predicted proteins | sample SI_124_October20_4_FD_182780 | JGI IMG/M metagenome (GOLD analysis project Ga0233446, IMG submission 182780) | Seawater microbial communities from Saanich Inlet, British Columbia, Canada - SI_124_October2016_120_MG | ecosystem: Environmental > Aquatic > Marine > Inlet | place: Canada: British...
CTCGCTCGGCAGATTTTATTTTTGGATCCACAGGCATAGATTAGAAGAGATTCTTCACTGCTCTTGACAAGTGCAGTAATCGGTACTTGCTGGTGGGGTTAGACTCTGTTTGAGATCAAGAAAAACTCAAAGCCAGAAAATATTCGTAAATCGCGCAGAATCCCCACCATCCGCTGCACGCTTGGTTAGCCCGTTTTCTCAAGGAGATGAAGCTCCTTTGAAGTACAGGATAACCGGATAATCTTTAACAAGAAAGTCATGAATAACCAAATTTCCATTTTCGTTGCTAGAAATCAAATTCTGTTCAAAACCATATAAAACATCAATACCTACCACTTCTCCACCTGACAATCCTGGAAAAGTCAGAGTAGCGCTTATTGAAGGATCGACATCACTGGCTGCACCATGCGTCCATAATGCAAACAGCCTGTCACCGTTCGGAAGCGAAAAGGCATAGTTCATAATATCCGTCGCCTGGCTTTCGATTTCTACCAGCAAAATCTCCGGTTGAGCTCCTCCCATGATCGTTGCCAGGTTCCTAACCGTACTAAATGTTACTTCTCGGTCTGATTCGGTCCGACCAGGTAGTATATTAACATCCATTCCCAGGTGCATAATGATGAATCGAGCATAATATTTGGCTGATTTCTTTTCACTATATGGATAATATTCATTTGGAGGAGCAGTTTCTTCCGTCCACCAAACCATTTCGTCGGCAGTGTACTCTCCCTGAAAACCGTGTGCAGTGGCGACATCTTTAATCTCCTGGACAATGGATGGGTAATTTTCGTAGATCTCTCGCCAGTGATCATACTCAGGCGATAATCCATAACCAGGGTGCCAGGCAACAACATCTACTAAAGGCATGATATCCGAACTCAGGATGCTGAGCAGGTATTCGCGTGATCCTGACTCCACCCAGGACATCGTGCTGCCGACCACGATCTTTGCGTCCGGATATACTTCACGGATCACAGGAGTCACTCTTCTGACAAGGCTGATGTAGTCCTCAATTGCTATCGACTGAATACTACAAGGTTCGAAAAACTCTCCATTCCAATAGCCAGAATCCGGTTCACCCCAGATCTCGTAATACTGAATACGATCCTTGAAATGACCTACAATAAAACGCACAAAATCAAGATAGCGTTGGATCTCTTCTTCATTTTTGAATCTGGGACATTCTGCGCCTTCTCCGTTGGGCCAGATTGCTTTATCCCAGAAAGTCATTACATACGTGATCGTGATACCGTTCTCTGCTAAGCGAGTGAAAACTTGATCATCTTCCGGGTCTATAAAGAATTCGGGTTTTTCCCAGTTTACAGTATCGGGAGATTTGCCATTGACGGTCACTTGTACTCGTTTTAGACCAGCGGGCAGGATTTCCCTATCAATGAGCTGCTGCATATCTGCTGCGGTGGCATTAAACCAATCCCATTGAGAACCGATGCGATTATCTTGTAGTTCATTCGATGGTTTGGTCTGGAAGCGGATTTTTGACAGATCATTTCCTTCTTGGATATTTACATGCTTACTGATGCCTGACGTAGGGGCTGAAAAGACACTTGTATTCTTGTCTGGGGAATGAGCAGTAGCCGTGAGGCCGGGCCCTGAAAACATCATATCGTTGTTGAAGCTAAAGTAACCACTGTCATCAGCAATAACCTGGCCTTCAAATATCTCCCCATCCTTTGAACTGGTGCTGAAGATTTCAACATTGCACTGGGGACAAGAAATCCCTTCCGCCAATCCAGCTGATATATCGAAGCCTAGGATAATAGGAGGGGGTGTCGAAGTTGATATGTCATTGCAAATACCGGCAAACGAATTATCGTGAATTGAGTTTCCTGTTACCTCGTTTTCCTGGGGATTTTCACTGCGTATTTCGATTCCACACCCGCCATCAACGCCATTAAAAGCAATTATATTATTTGGGCCAAGAATATTGTGACTTGCATTGCCTTCTAAGGCAATACCCGGAGCACGATTGCCCATATTTTTCAGACCCGTAATATCCGTTCCAATATAGTTGCCCATTATCGTATTATCCGAAGCACTATTGAGAATAATACCATCGCTATTTTTGCTACTGAGATTTCCCTGACCGATGGGTCCAGAACCAATATCTCGGTCACCACCAATGATATTGTGCTTGGCTCCCTCCTGTGCAATCCCTGCACCTGAAAAGTTGACAATCTGCAATCCACGGATCGTGTTGCCATCAGATGTAATTGATAACCCGGGTATCCACTCTCCTTCCAAAATATTACTGCCATCCAGGATCAAGCCAGCATCGCTGGCATCAATGGTTAGATTGCCCTGAGAAATATGTGGCAAGCCGCTGGAAAGATAGATGGTGGCCGGAGCGTTTGGTGGAAAGGCGGCAGTGTCGTAGGTGATTGTGTCGCCACTTTGTGCGTCCAGAAGTGCCTGACGAAATGTGCCAGGACCGCTATCATCAGCGCTGGTGACTATTAGGGTCTCTTTCTGTGGCGGATGCGTCTGGGGAGTGTCGGTGGCAGTAGAAGACGAACTTGGGCTACAGCCACTCAAAATAAAAAATAAGGAGATTGCAAGAAAAAACTTGTTATTGAGATTACTCATCAATTTCTCCAAAAAAATGGGCTAACGATGGCGTAAGCTGTCCCGCCGACTTTGTGAACGCAACCCAATTTTACTCTGAAAAAACTAAGCAAAAACCGCGTCGCATACCCAGAGCCGAAGGCGGGTCAGCTTAACCCAAGAAGAAGGGGCATTCATTTTATCGGAGAGAAACCCGCGTGTTTGCAAAAAAAGTATACTCTAAAAAGGCAAGCACGCAAGCCGTACACCGCAGTGGAGGCGTCCCGACTTTGTTGGAGGATAGCCCCGTGCTTAACCTTAGTTTCCGGTCAAATTGATTTGAAAACTGGTGGCGAGGGGGGTGACCCCGATGAGAAAGCTAAATACCCCAAGAGACCGGGCTTGCCAATTTATCCAATGAGGTAAAAGGAGAAAAAAATGGCAAGAACAGGCAAAGGGACAAAGGGGATCGAAAAGGAACAGCCCTTCGAGGGGATCAGCCGGGTCAACCCGAATGCAGCGGGGATGGACATCGGCTCAGTAGAAATTGTTGCCAGCGTGAATGGGGCGGAGAATACACAACTAGTGAGAGCCTTCGGAAATTACACAGCGGATCTGGAAAATATCGGCGACTGGTTATCAGAACACGGCGTGAAAAGGGTGGCGATGGAGAGCACGGGCGTGTACTGGATTCCGATTTTTGAAACCTTGGAAAATCGTGGTTTTGAATGTCTATTGATCAGCTCGCGCTCGCTGCGGCGTGTGGCGGGCAGAAAAAGCGATATTGCGGACGCGCAGTGGATTCAGACCTTGCATAGCTATGGTCTGCTGGAAAATTCCTTCCGCCCGCAGGCAGACTTGATTGCGCTGCGCACTATACTGCGTCATCGCGGTCAGTTGATCGAGCATCGCTCGCCGCATATCCAGCACATGCAGAAGGCACTATTGCAAATGAACGTGCAGCTATCGCAGGCAGTCAGCGACATCACAGGCGTTAGCGGACTGCGGATCATCACCGCGATTCTGAACGGGGAACGGGAACCGGCTAAATTAGGCGCGTTGCGTGAGCCTGGTTGTAAAAAGAGTGCCGAGGAAATCGGTCGCGCTCTGACGGGGACGTGGCGCGAGGACCATCTCTTCGTTCTGAAACAATCTTTTGAGATGTTTGTCTACTACAGTGAGCAGATCGTCGACTGTGATGAAGAGGTTGAGCGAACGTATGCAGGGTTGCGCGTGGATAATGATCCCGGTGATTTGCCGCCGATGAGCCGCCGCAAGCGGGGTTCGCACAGCAAAAACAAACCGAAGCAGGCGGAGGAGATCCGTGCACATTTGAAGCGGATCAGCGGCGTGGATTTGAGCTTGGTCGATGGTTTTGGCGTCTCTCTGTCTCAGACGGTGCTTAGCGAAGTTGGGACGGATATGAGCAAGTTTCCGAGCGAGAAGCATTTTTGCTCGTGGCTGGGTTTGGCGCCAAAACACGCGATATCGGGGGGGAAGGTCTTGAAAAACAGGACGCTAAAAACGAAGAACCGTGCGGGTCAAGCTTTTCGGATGGCGGCGCAATCGGTGAAGCGATCGGAGACGGTCTTTGGGGTGAAGTACCGTCGAATGCGGGCGCGGCTGGGCCCGGCACAGGCGACAGTGGCGGTGGCGCACGCGATTGCGCGGGTGGCCTATCGGATGTTGAAGTACAAGGTTGAGTATGAGACGATTAGTGTGGAAGAGTATGAGAAGAAGTACAAGGCACAGCAACTGAAATATGTGAAGAAGAAGGCTGCCGGGCTGGGCTTCGCTCTCGTCCCGGCTTAAGCCTGTCCTCTTCGGGATAAAAAAGCGTCCTCCGGGTGGAGAACGCTCGCTTTGCGTTTAATTGAGTTCAAGAAAAACAGGGTTTTGGTGGGTTTTCGCTCGAAGGCTATTCTTTTTCTTTGCGCAGGGAAGTGCAGAAGTCTTCTTTTATGGGTGGGTTTCTGAGAACTAATAAATACGGACGCGCTGTCATTTTACACCGAGGAAACCTGTGCTATAGTAGAAGAGGCATGAATGGCCAAAGCCCGTACTCCGCAATGGAGGTGACCCTGATGTGGTCCCCCGCTGAGAACTCTGGGATGCGGCTAAACGATTTACTCACTGGTGGCGAGGGAGGGCGACCCCGATTAGGAAGCTGTAAGTACCTGAAGAGCCGTGCCATTCATGTTCTGTCCACAAAGTGTTTTTTTCGAAGAGCTGTTAATTTTGTAACGCAGCAGCTCTTTTTTAGGTTAAGGAATGTATGAAAAAACACCCTTTTTGGGATATTTTTCGGTTTCTTAGGACGCGGGGTTATGTGCGCTTTTGTTCTGTAAGGGATTTTACATAGCCATTCTTTTTATAGTCCTTAGATTTACTTAACTGCCATATTGAAAAAAATAAGGTGATTATAGAAATTGGATAAATTAACAATGGGGTACTTAAAACAAGCCCACCACCAACAAACGAAAGTACACATAAAAAAGCCAAATCGGCGAGTCGTTCTTTTTGCCAATCCCGAAAACTTTTTTTCTGCTTGAAAACATAACGATAAGTGGCTACCAACCACAGCCAAATCTTTCGAAATATGTTCTCTTTTGTTTTCAATCTACTTATTTCTCTTTTTTCGATTTTTGGAATCTCAGATAGATTCAGAAGATAAAAACCAAAGCCGAAAAATAAAAATATTCCGGTACTAAAAAGCCAATTGGCGGGTTCTGTAATTTGTTTGAAACTAAACCCTTCTGCGATTATGTACAGAAAAAACCATGTCACCGACTTAACAGAGAAAGTACGCTTTATAACTTCTGTATCGAAGTAATATCTTGTCCAAAAAATGATTGAGATGAATAAACTAGTGAGCGCAAGAACTAAGATATAAAAATCGTCAACAATAAGGTTGTGTGAGGCATTCATGAAGCGTTCAGAAAGCGATTGAATAAGTATTGCAACAGCAAAACCTTGAGAAATGTTATTGATTCGAAGATACATCGTATGCACGAATTCTGCCGGTTTTGTTGTTTGCACATTTCTAGCCATATTCATTACCTTTGTTTTACTAGTATCCCAAGTCAAGCACCTAACTAAGTGATATGCAGAACTTTCTTCCACCTAATACTACGTTTTGAATATTATACGTCAAAAACTCCATTTTATTCTACTGCCGTGCTCCGTAGTGCGAATATAACCCAAGTTATAATTTCAACTGCAACCGTTAGAATAATGTTATGAAGAATGAACAGTTAACGGCTGTAGACTGAGGAGCAAAAAACGAAAAAACTGCGTGGTCTCAAGCATCGTGAAATTATGATCTGTACACAGAAATGTTTAATAAAGATGGCCTTACGGGGGATGATTTTAAGTTGGGAATTGCCGAGCTTACTCGCTACCTTTTAGTCTTTTCAGCAGGAGTATTAAAATGCCCACGAGAATGCCATCCGTCCACCAAGAATGAATAACAAAATCAATACAATTTTACTAAAACGGTCTTGATTAATGAAGCGATCCATATAATAACCAGCAGCTAGTCCAGCAGCCATAAAAGGCAAAGCCAATAGCCAACTCTGGATGACAAGGCCAGTGAGGTTACCACTGAAATAATGGACGATGATAGTAAAGATAGTGTTAGTAAAAAAATAGGCAGATAAATTGCTGCGGAATTCATCAGGAGACCAGCGGCGAGCATCGGCATAGGTCACAATAGGAGGCCCAGAAGTGCTGTAAGCCCCTGATAATAACCCTCCTATAGCGCCGAACAAGAAAGCCCAATTGGGATTGGATAATGCTGGCATCGGCAACTTAAATGCTCGGTACAGGACATAAAGAACAATCACCACCCCAAGAAAGGTTAATGTAATTATCTCAGGTACTTGCCCCAATATCTGCACCCCAAAAGGAATAGCCACTAATGAAGCCGCTAAGAGCCGCCACACCATTCCAAAACTCAAAGCTCTCCGAAAGCGAATGGAAAGAAAAAACAATACACTAAGGCCTATCAGCGCCATTAAAGGAACGGCATTCTTCAGCCCTAGCAAGGAGATAAGGAAAGGCATCGCTACTAGAGCCAAACCAAAACCAGCCACACTATTTACAAAAGTGCCAGCAAAAATAATAAGACCGATGAGTAGAATTTCTTCCATGATGCTCCTGTCTTTTTACGAGATCCCAATCTTTATTATAGTATGGACTCCACCATGGAGCTAGAGAGTAGCTTGAAATCCAAGTCCATGCTAAACTCTATTGTAAATCTTTCGCCAAAAGAGGAGCAAAAAATGAAAAAACTGCGTGGTCTCAAGCATCGTGAAATTCAACTGGATCTAGACCTTTACCGAGTAGATGTGCCTATCCCCGGGTTGGCTGATGTCGCATTGAGCGTGATTGACATCCACCCCGATGGAGCGGAGAAGACAATTGTCTTTATGCACGGATTTGCGGGCTGCGCAGAAACGTGGGAATATCAGATCAATCACTTTGCACTCGAATATAGAGTCGTTGTTCCCGATTTGCGCGGACATGGGCAGAGTGATGCGCCATTTTCTGAATACACGATGTCTGAGTTGGTCTCCGATATTAACGCCGTTGCCGATGCGCTTAAATTCCCTGAGAAATTTATTCTTGTTGGTCATTCTTTTGGCGGCTCGGTTTGTATTGAATATGCAGCAGCTCATCCAGAACGTCTTGAAAAATTAGTTTTGATCGCAACTGCGGGGGAATATCCGCTCCCGAAGAGTGCTTCCTTGCTTTCAAAAGTCCCCGTTTCTGTCATCCGTCCCTTTTGGAAATATCGCCCACGCTGGAATGCAGAAGTGCATGTGCTAAAACGGATGATGCTTAATAATATGGGCAAATGGACAGCATGGGATAGGTTGCCTGAGATCACCACACCCACAACAGTATTAACGGGTCAATTTGATAGCTACTTCCCACGTTGGGCATTTGACCGTGTCAGTGAAGGGATCGAAGGTGCCGATATTATTGATGTTGGCGCATCAAAGCATAAGGTGCAACTCGAACGCCATTTAGCCGTCAACCGTGCTATAGAACGTTTCGTTTATCAGGGCGGGAAAGGGAAAGGCTCCTGGCGAGAGCAAGGATTACGTACAGACCTTGCCATACAGCGTCCGTGGCTAAAAAGTTATGGCAAATATACGCCGATTAGCTGCCCAATTCCGCAACAGCCATTGCATAAATTTCTGGAGGCAGCCGCAGATCGAGTCCCCAGACGGGCAGCAACCATTTTCTATGGCTCAACGCTGAGTTACCAACAACTGGATCGACGTGTTAATCAATTTGCTCATGCCCTGCATGGGATGGGAGTCCGCCCCGGTGATCGGGTGATGGTGATCATGCCAAATATGCCTCAGATGGTTATCGCCTATTATGCGACGCTTAAAATTGGCGGCGTAGTCGTTCTCCCAAATCCTGACGCGAAGGCAAAACAAATTATTGAGCAGGTAGAAGAAACCAGCGCGAAGGTGCTCGTGACGCTCAAAGAATTTGCGGGGCTAGCAAATAAAGTACAAGAGAATCTCAATGTAAAAATCGTTTTAGCGAATATCCGCGATGTTGTTTCTGGGCGAGTCTACAAAGAATTATTGGGGCGTTGGAACGCAGCTGGCTTTGGCGATGAAGAAACTCCTTGGGTAGATGAAGGGCAAACGATGGAAGCTCTCATGTTGGATGCGCCCAAAGAGCGACCTGATGTAGAGGTCGCCAGCGACGCGATGGCGGCAATCCTCTTTACCAGCGGGACAACAGATAAGCCCAAAGGTGTTTGTCTTTCGCATAGCAATCTGGTTGCGAATTCACTCCAAACCCGCCACTGGATTCCCGATATTCGTTACGGGAATGAAGTCTTTCTCTCCGTTTTGCCCCTAACGCATAGCTATGGGATGACAACGGCGATGAATATCCCCATCGTGATCGGGGCAACGATTGTTCTTTTACCCGTTTTTGAATTACAGCAGGTGCTTGACCATATCAAAGAATATAAGCCCAGCATTTTCCCGGGTGTGCCTTCTATTTATGCGGCGATTAATCACGCCCCGAATGTTCGTGAGTATGGGTTGAATTCGATCAAAGCCTGTATCAGCGGCGCGGCTCCCCTACCCGTTGAAGTGCAGGAAGCTTTCCAGAAATTAACACGCGGGCTGCTTGTTGAGGGCTATGGTTTAACCGAAACATCTCCCGTCACACACGCAAATTCTTTGCGGGGAGATGCGAAAACTGGCTCTATCGGTATTCCGCTTCCGAATACAGATGCCAAAATTGTTGATCTGTTGAAGGGCAAAGACCTCCCTCCGGGGCAGATTGGCGAGCTACTTGTCAAAGGGCCTCAGGTGATGAAGGGGTATTGGCAAGCCGAGGGCAAGAGCGATCCCAATATATCCTTCTCTAAAGATGGTTGGCTCTACACGGGCGATGTTGCCGTAATGGATGCGGACGGATTCTTCAAAATCATCAGCCGTAAACGTGATACGATTATGTCTGGCGAGTTTAGCGTTTATCCGCGTGATGTGGAGGAAGTCCTCTATGAAAACGCCAAAGTTTTGGAAGTCGCGGTCGTTGGGGTGACGCGCAAGGGCTGGCTGGGCAAGAAAGTGAAAGCCTATGTCGTGCCGCGCCCGGGGACAACGCTTTCTGAAGAAGAATTGCTGGATTTATGCCGCAAACGTCTTGATGAATATGCCGTCCCCTGGGAAATCGAATTTAGAGAGACTTTGCCAAAATCTTTTGTGGGCAAAGTTTTAAGACGGATGTTGGTGGAGGAATAGATATCAGACCTAAGACCTCAGACATTAGCCCTGAAAAATTGGATGCTGATGTCTGATGGCTAAGGTCTAAAGTCTACAAAAATGGATAAAGTTTTTTTCTTGCGAGCTGCGTTAACAACGGGGATAACGGCTTTCGTTACCTTTGGGGCTGCACTTTGGCTAAAGCCAGAGTGGCTGATTGCTCATTTGCGCAAACAGTCTCCTGATGTTTTATATTCTGTAGAAACGGATGAGAAAATTGTTGCCCTAACCATTGATGATGGTCCTGATGCCTGTGGTTCGCCGAGAATCTTAAATATCCTTGAAGAATATGATGCCCATGCTACTTTCTTCTTGATAACCGATCATATTCCAGGAAATGAAGCCTTTGTAGAACGGATGCTTGACGAGGGACATGAGTTGGGCAATCATCTCACCTCGGATGAGCCAAGCATAGCATTGAAGAATGGGGGATTTGAGAAAGAGTTATTAGAGGCAGATGAAGTTTTAACGCAATTCGTTGATGATATAAGGTGGGTGCGCCCTGGCTCAGGCTGGTATAACGAAGAAATGCTCGCCACGATGAAAAAACACGATTACCAATGTGCCTTGGGCAATGTTTATCCTTATGACCCCCAAATCAGTATTTATTGGTTTTCAGCCTATTATGTTTTAAGCAATGTAAAGCCCGGCTCGGTCATCGTTTTGCATGACTATAACAGACGTGGTGGGCGCACGACAAAAGCCTTGGAGATCATTCTGCCAAAACTGGAAGAGCGGGGTTATAGGGTAGTGACTTTATCTGAATTGGCGGAGAAAGGGCGGTAAGAGCCCCCTCTGCCCTATCGGGCATCTGGAAGAGAAACTGCTTCGCATCCCCCAAATTCTGAGCACAGAATTTAGGGGAGAGAATAAGGCAGTGTTGATTAGCGTACTATTTTTGCTCTCATAACAAACCGATCCACGCCCCCAAATTTGTATTTATAACGCTCGTCGCCACGCATGAAGTCAAATTCTGCGCGCCCGTTTTCATTTGCCCATTGGATCAAATGCCCGAGCAAAACCCAACCCACAGATAAATCTCGGAATTTCAAATCCATCCCTGAGTTATAGACCCAGATTCGATTTCCATAATCAAAGTTGAGATAGCCCGCTGCTTTTTCGCCGTCCACTTCGAGGAAGGCGAGTTGGAGCCAACCCGCGTCGAAGGCGGCGTGGATGGTCGCTTTCATTTGCGATTTCATTATTTGCGTCAGGAAGGCTTGTTTTGCGGGGTCTTGTGCCATCAGTTGACAACAGGCTTCGATTTCGTCATCCAGCGTGGATTTATCTTCGACGATATACCAATTTACTTCACGCTCATCCCCTGCGGAGCGTCTCATTTTGCGGCGGATCTCATGACGTTGTTTCTTTTTGATGCCCGCCAGATATTCATCAAAATCACCAGGTAATGTGGCATAGGGTGCGGGTTGAAGCCTTTCTTGTGCAAAGCCCCAGCCGCGTGATTTGGCTTCTTCTTCGAGAATGGTTAAGGAGGCAGAGCCTTCGATGAGATTTTGTAAATCAAGCGATTCCCAAGTCAAGGTCGCGTGCGAATCGAGGAAATCGAATAAGCCGTGAATAAATTCGGCTAGGTCATTTTCTCGAACAATGAAATCCAGAAAATCGGAGATTTCGATGCTGCCCAAAAAGAGCAGTTTTTGCACGCCATCGTGCTCCGTCAAAAAGAGGGGCGCGATGCCAACAAGCTCTTCGCCGCGATGCGCGGTGATAATGGCAAGTTCGCCCGAATCCCATTCGCCACCCCCAAGAGAATCCCACCACGCAAGCAGATATTCATGTCGCAAAAAAGGGAGGTTGGCAATGCTCTCTTCGAGGAGGGCGTTCCAGGCAGGGGAGAGCTTCTTAAAATCTTCGGGGGTGTTGATGAGTCTATAGTTCATTTTTTAACCTTCCTCGTGCGGGGCTAAAGCCACTTACTCAGTTCATGGAAGCCCTGTCGGGCTAGAATCGAGTCGGATTTATCCCGCCGAGCTAATTTTATGACAAAAGATATTTTAAGCGTTAAGTGGAGAATATACAAAAACATTTTCCAACGCGATTTTACCAGTATAATACAGAGAAATAACTGGAAAATAGACGTGCCAAAAACCTTCGACCTTACCCTCATCCCCTTATATCGCTTGCGCGGCAACGAGTTACCCTCGCCGCCGGGCTTGTTGGCGTTAACCCCACCACGTCGTAAGGCACGCAGTCGTGGGCAAGATCGTCTTATTGTCCACCTTAGCTTGAGCGGGAACGCACCATTTTCGACCGTCAACTATCTTCAAATGACATCCCGTGCGGCAGAGGAGTTTTACCAAACTCCCGGCTCGGTCACGTCTGCTTTGCGCGCGGCTGCAACCACGCTAAATGGCGATCTGTTGGAGCGCAATATGGCGTCCAGCGGGCAGGGCCGTTATTCTCTTGCACAACTTGTTTTGGGGGTCATTCGTGGTGAGCAATTTTATCTTTTACAGGCAGGGCCTACACACGTTTATTGGATTTCTGATGAAGAACGGGATGATATTTATGCCCCGGATATGGCGGGACGCGGTTTGGGATTGGGGCAATCAACAAATTTCTATCTCTCCCAATTTGCGTTGCGCTCTGGGGGACGTTTGCTGATCGCTCCCAAGCTTTCCTCTGGTTGGACACAGATTCTACAACGCGATAATCAATCCGCTTCGCTGGAAACGATGCGCAGCGTTTTGATGCGCCAGAGTATGGAAGATCATAACGCCGTGCTGGTTGAGTTTCAGGAGGGTCGCGGAGATGTAGCTACTATTAAGCCTCCCCGCATAGATCAACCAACCCTCGAGAGTGTTTCTCAAAAAATCGCCGAAGAGCCACAGATCACGCCGAATATTCAAGATAGTCATCAGCCTGAGCCACAGCCAGTTTCCCCACCTTTGACGGAGGATATCCCAGCCGCGGCACCCCGTTTAGATAACGAGAGCAAGCCTCCACAAGAGCGTCCCGTTTTTGATTCTATTCCGCGTAAAGCGCCAGAGCCGATTCCTGATCCAGAAGAAAGCGATATTTTTGCTTCCATCCCGCGTCAAATGCCAGAAGAAATTCCTGCGCGCGAGGAAGTTGATGCCTTTGAAGTCGAAATCGAAGAGGAAGAAATCCCCACAGGTCCCCCTGCCGGAGAAGTGATTGCCCGCGAAGGTGCCCGTGCGATTGCCAAAGGAATGCAGGCAACGCGCGAGGGGAATAATCGCCTAAAAGATCTTTTTACAAAAATGCTGCCGCGCTTATTGCCTGCCAGTGATTCAGAAACGCCTGTTCGTTTGCCCACCTGGGTAATGGGGCTGATCGCGGTCATTATCCCCTTGGTGGTGGTTACGATTGCAAGCGTGGTTTACTTCCGCTTTGGGCGCGATATACAATATGAAACCTATTTTGCAGAAGCTGAAACTTTACGCACCCGTGCCATGGAGCAGGATGACCCAGTTGCTCAAAGAATTGCCTGGGAAGATACGATCACAAAACTTAATCAGGCAGAAGAACATGATAGTACGCCAAGCTCTCGCGCGCTGCGTGAAGAGGCGCAAAGCCATCTTGATGATTTGCTTGGGGTCATTCGGCTTGCTTATCAACCCGCTGTAAATGAATTGCCGCGCGGGATTGAGATTTCTGCAATGACCGCAAATGATAAAGAACTTTTTATTCTGGATTCTGCTAAAGGCGAAATATTGCGTGCCTTTTTGACAGACAGCGGTTTTCAATTCGACGATACCTTTAATTGCAGAGGCGGCGACTATGGTGAAGCGACCGTTGGCTCGCTCGTAGAATTGCTCACCTTACCTGCGGCCAACGCAATGGCTGGCTCTGTACTGGGCATAGATAATCAGGGAAATTTACTTTATTGTGCTGCCAATCAGGTTTCACAGGCGATCTCGCTCCAACAGCCACCCATCGGTTTTAAAGAAATCACCGCTGCTGTCTTGGATGCAGACGTTCTCTACCTTTTAGATGCGCCCTCCCGAGAAGTTTGGGTTTACAGTGGTCAGGCTTCCACCTTTATCAATTACCCGACCGCCTTTTTTGAAAACGCCCCGCAAGGCTTAGAATCTGCTGTAGATATGAGCATAAAAGGCAATGAACTCTATTTGCTTTTTACTGATGGTCATCTGGCAAATTGCACCTACAGCCTGCTCGATACCGTCCCCACACGCTGCACCAATCCCGCTCAACTTAGCGATCCGCACCCTGCTGCCGGTGGCGGGAATAACTTTGGGCAAGTTCTCTTCACACAAATGGAACTTTCCACTCCGCCCGATTCTGCCCTCTTGCTTTTTGCCCCAAAATCACAGGCTGTTTTCCGTTTTAGCCCACGTTCTTTTGAACTCCAAAATCAACTTCATCCCATTCAAGATTTCATCCCAAGCGGCACTTTAGATACAATGACAACAAATACCGGGCACAGCCTTTTCATCGCGCAGGGAGATAAAATCTATATGGCTGCGGATACGCCTTAACCTTAATAATATTTTAGGAGGACTGATGTCATTTCTAATTAAGTTTCTTAAAAAACTCTTTGGGATAGGGAAAAGCACCCCCGATTCGCACCCGAACCCGAAACCTGCTACCCCTGTGGATAACCCGAATGAACCCGCACTAATTACCGTTAACCGCGTCCTCCTGATCATCTACAACCCCACCATGGATGCAGCGACAGGCGAAAAACTTGCAGATCAATCTGGCTGGCAACGTCCCGATGACCTGGTAACCGGATTCTCTGCCGATGTTCTCCAGACTAGTCATGGCATGGCGCGCTACGAAATTGTTGAACGCATCGAAGTCGACGAATTTCCCATCCTTGAAGATGGATTCCGTTATTCTTCCTCACTTTATCTTGATGTCTTGCATGGTGTCAGCCCGCATCATCAGCCCCATGGTGTGGATTACCACGCCATCTTGCGCGAGTTTAATATCGCCGAGCGTATCTCAAATAACGAGATTGATGAAGTCTGGGTTTTCGGATTTCCCTATGCCGGGTTCCATGAATCAGTTATGGCAGGCAAAAATGCCTTTTGGTGCAATGCCGCTCCGCTCGCTCAAACATCTCATATCGCCCGTCGATTTGTAATCATGGGATTTTCTTATGAACGCGGCGTTGGTGAAATGCTCGAATCTTTTGGGCATCGGCTCGAATCGGTTATGGAAAAAACCTTTGCCAAGAAACGCGGTGAGACCAATCTTTGGGAGCGTTATACACGCTACGACAAAAAGAATCCAGGCCAAGCAGAAGTGGGCAACATCCACTTCGCACCAAATAGCGAAAGAGATTACGATTGGGGAAATCCCCGCCTTGTTCCCAGCAAATGCGACGATTGGCTAAACTTCCCCTATTTTCGCGGTGCAACCCGCCAAGTCAATGCAGATGAATGGGGCAATGGAGATATTCGTTTGCATCACCAATGGTGGCAAAAACGCATTCCCCATGTTGCTGGGCGGTTGAACGGAATTCATAATAATTGGTGGCAATATATTATGAATGTGAATAATGTTGAGTTTTAGGAATTGCTAAAATTTTGCTAAACAACAAGAAATAAAATGGATACATATTTCCCCATGCACTCAAAAAAGAGAGGGCAACTCTATCTTGCCATCACCATAGGAATATATTTAGTAGCGTTTTTTTATTTTGGAAAAACGTATGGTGCAGGGGTTGTTTCCTTAGCCATATTTCCAGCACTCGTTGGGAGTTGGTATTTTGGCATTTCAGGTGGGTTACTAACATCATTTCTTTCGCTTTCTATTTGTATTGCCTTACTTTATATCAACGGCTACTCAAGCCCCTGGCTTATTTTCTTGGATAAGGGCTTGGTGGGAATGCTCTCCCTTTTTGGGCTTTCTATTTTTGTCGGTTATTTGGGGCGTGTAGAACGCCAATACAAAAGAAAGATTGCCCGTTCCAATCAATTGATCCACGCCCTAACACAAGTTGCCGCGCAAGCAGAGATTTCATCCAAATCAAGTGATGTGATGAATCTAATGGGGGCTGAGTTAGAGAAAATTGGCCTAAAGGCTTTGGTCGCTCTCTTTATCCCCGGCTCTCAAGAGTTGGTCATCCGCTACACATCTCTGGATCCCAAAATTATCGAAAAAATTGAACGCCTATCAAAAAAAGCAGATATGGCGAATTTTCACTTTTCTGTAGAAGATTTGCCTGCCGAACTTAATTTAGCTGATAATCTACGCCCCATACTTCTAGATGATTATAAAATAGCCATTGCTGCACTTCTCCCTGATTTTTCAGAAGAAACAATTAAAAGAATTATGCCTTCGAGTGAGTTTTCAGAAGACTCTTTGATCGGGCATTTTCCTTTGATCTATCAGGAAAAAACACTCGGGTTTCTCTGGCTCTGGGGAAAAGATTTACGGGAAACAGATTTACCAACCTTATCCATTTTCTCTAGTCAGGTTGCGGCGGCACTAGAAAATGCGCTGCTTTTTAACGATTTACAGCGCCTTGCTCTCACTGACGGACTAACTGGTCTCTATACGCGCCGTCATTTTTTTGAGTTGGCTTACGAAGAATTTTATCGCTCAAGGCGCTACCAACACCCCCTCTCTATCTTAATGCTTGATCTTGATCTAGTCACCTGACAGTTTATCGTCAGCGATAGGAACAAAGCGAAACAGGAGCAAAGAGCTCATTGGTTATTCTCCTTTCAATAAAGCGTAAGCCGATTTGAAAGATGCTCAAATC
>Ga0233446_1001643_pt1 | contig 16079 bp, 9 predicted proteins | sample SI_124_October20_4_FD_182780 | JGI IMG/M metagenome (GOLD analysis project Ga0233446, IMG submission 182780) | Seawater microbial communities from Saanich Inlet, British Columbia, Canada - SI_124_October2016_120_MG | ecosystem: Environmental > Aquatic > Marine > Inlet | place: Canada: British...
TGTATCTGGAACAGATGGTATCTATGAGATTACCACGCCATATTTAGAGACAGACTTATTTGAATTACACATCTCGCAATCAGCAGATGTTATGTATATCTGTCATAGCGCACACGCACCAAGAAAGTTAAGTAGAACTGGTCATACGTCATGGTCATTAAGTCAGCCAGACTTTACATGGGCAACTACTTCACCTTGGAATGATGCTAATGGCTATCCAAGAACAGTAACATTCTATGAGCAGAGATTATTCTTTGCAGGTACATCAGCATCTCCACAAACTATCTGGGGTTCTCAAACAGCAGACTATGAGAACTTCGATCAGGGTACTGGTCTTGCAGATCAATCTATGGAATACGCTATTGCTACTAACAGAGTGAATGTTATTAGATGGATGCAACCAAGTAGAGATCTTATTGTTGGTACAGGTGGTGGTGAGTTTAAAGTAGGTCGCCCACAAGGTGAGCCTCTAACACCATCTAATGTAATGGTAACTCAGCAGACTACTTATGGAAGTTGGACAATCCCTCCGTTACAAGTAGGTAATTCTATATTATTCGCCCAAAGAGCAAGACGCAAGCTTAGAGAGTTCTCTTATCAGTATCAAGACAACGGATACATTGCACCTGACATGACATTACTAGCAGAACATATTACTTCTGGCTATCTAAAGGATATGGACTATCAGCAAGAGCCAGACTCTATTGTTTGGTCTTGTACAGCAGATGGTAAGCTACTTAGTATGACTTATGAACGTCCAGAAGATGTTGTTGCATGGGCAGGACATGAGGTAGGTGGTACAGACTCTAAAGTAGAAAGCCTAACAGTAATTACAAACACAACTCAAGATCAGTTATGGGTGTTAGTACAAAGAACAATAAACGGTTCATCAGTCAGATACGTTGAGTACCTAGACCCAGATATTAATATTGACTCTGGTATTACTGGTACTGTATCTACAGCCACAACGTCTGTAAGCGGACTTTCTCACTTAGAAGGGGAAACGGTCAATGTAGTGATAAATGATGCTGTATTCCCTGATAAGACAGTCTCAAGCGGATCTATAACTATATCTGTACCAACAGGTTGGAGTAATGTTGCTATTGAAGTAGGATTAAACTTTACATCTACTTTAAAGACTATGCGTGTTGAGGCAGGTTCTCAAGCAGGAAAGGCTCAAGGACTGAAGAAGAGATGGAATGAAGTTAAGGTTAGATTGCTTAATACAACAGGTGTGAAGATTAATGGAGACCAACTACCATTCAGAACGTCAGCAGATCTAATGAGTGCTGGTGTAGGCTTATTTACAGGTGATAAGAGAGTTACTAATCTTGGTTGGGACAGAGATGGTATTATTGAAATCAAACAAGAACAACCTTTACCATTAACGGTATTGGGTATTCATGGAACACTAACGGTGAGTGATTAATGCAAGCACTAGAGAAAATTGAAGGTGAAAATTCATTGTCTCGTGTAAAGGCTAGAGAAGGTGTTATAAACCTGCAAGAAGCAATAGAGAGTGGCATTGAGTCTGGAGACTTTGAGAAAGACCAATCAACTCTAAAGCATTACTTTGCTCCAGTAGTAGATGAATATGGTTGTGGAACATACGCTAGAGAGATTCACTTACCCAAGGGGTCACTAGTAGTCGGTAAGATACACAGGCACTCACATATCAATATCATCTCTAAAGGAGTGGTATCGGTAGTAACAGAGTATGGCAAGAAGTATTACACAGCTCCCTGTACATTTGTATCAGAGGTCGGCTTAAAAAGAGCGGTTCTGGTAGAGGAAGACACTATCTGGACTACAGTGCATTTAACTCAACATCTTGGTGAAGATAAGTTAGCTGAGATTGAGAGTGAAGTTATCGCTGAGACTTACGAGGAAATTGGTATGATTGCCACAGAGAAAGAGTTGAATAGTTTAGGAGATATATCATGAGTTGGATTGCAGCAGGTATTGCAGGAGCAGCCTCATTAGCTGGTGGAGTAATGGGCGCTCAAGGCGCTATGAAAGCTGGTAAGGCTGGATACAAAGCTGGACAGATCGAATATCATCAAGAATTAGAAAGGTCACATTACGAAGCAAAAGTGTTACAACGTCAGATGTTGGAGCAGATGCACATGCAGATGGCTCAAGCTGGCGGTGCTGGTGTTGCAGCAGGTGTTGGCTCTCCAATGTTGGTAGCCATGAACACTCTAAACGATTTACAAGAAGACCAAGCTCAGATCTATAGAACAGGCGCTAAGAATGCACATAAATTCTGGATGGCTGGTGCAGATAAATTCACAGCTGCACAATATCAAGCAACAGGCTCTCTACTATCAGGCATTAGTGGCGCAGCAAGCTCTTATGCTGTTGGAAAAAAAGGATAACACATGGCAATTACGATTAGAGCAAGACAAGGCACACAAATCGGCTACAAAGGTACTTCAGGCGGAAGTGTATCTTGGATTAATCAGGCAGGACAAGCTGGCAGACAGATGGCTGCTACTGGTCGTGAAATCATAAAAGCATCTGGTCAGATTCAGGAGTTCTTTAATGATGAGGTTTCAGCGTCTGAAGTTCGTCAGCAATTTGATGATTTGCAGGTTGCTTATCTAAAGCAATCAAGAGGCTGGTATAAGAGTCTGCGTGAGGGTGGTCTAGCTAAAGATGAGAACGGTGTAGTAACTCAAGAGATTAATCCAAACTATTACACAGACATCTCTAATCAGAATCATGAAAAGTTCTGGCAAGACTATGTAACAGATAAAGGATATGATTCTAAAGCTGTATCAGCATTTGGTGTTTATTTCCAGAACAAAGGTCAAGAGGCTTTCAACAAGGCTGACCAGTGGGGAATGAAGCAACGCTACGCCAAGCTGAGAGTTAAAGACCAAACGAATATCAAAGAACATATGTTGACAATCACAACTGATCCCTTGGTTGAGAATAAACAGTCTGCTTTTGATGCACTACAGAACATGCACTTATCTGGCGCTCCTCATAGAGATGGCAATGAGTGGAAGAATATTATGGACAAAGCTCAAACAGAGCTAGTTGAGAATATTGCTATTACTAATGCTTATGGCCAACAAGGTCGTAACTTAGACCCTTCAGATTTAGTAAATGGATATACAGAACAAGATTACACCACAGCTATTAAACGTATCAACGCAGATGCAACCTTAACCACAGATCAAAAGAAAGGTATTGTCAAAGGTATGAAATCTAATCGTAAAACTCGGATTGCTGCCGAGACTACTGCTAGAGCTACTGCAGATAATGCAACACAATCAGGATTTTCAGCGCTTCACGGTCAAGGCAAATTAACCTTAGACATGATTGAAGGTTCAAGTATCGACTTCAAACAGAAGATGTATTGGAAGGGTCAGCTAGAAGGTGGTGCTAAAAAACCTTGGAAAGGTGATTACAACAATATTAAAACTCAAATCTTATCTAATACTTGGTCTGAAGAGAATGATGTTATTAGAACTCCAGAAGACGTTAAGCAGGCAGTACGTGCTGCAGCAAATGAGAAGAACATTCCAGCAGATGAAGTTGAAAAGCTAATGAAAGATGTAGAGGAAGTTGCTAAAGCAAGCCCAGTTACAACTAAGAAAAAATCAGCAAGAACTCATGCTAAAGAAACATTTAAAGCAAAACTATCTACGTTTGAAAGATTAATGCTAGGTCAGGCCAACCCTGGAGCTATGGCAAAAGAGGCACAGGCAGCAGCAGATAATAAACTATGGAAGTTTGATACCTTACTTGAGAAAGAATTAAAAGAAGGTAGAGCTAACGGTCTTACATGGAATAAGATGCTTTCTCCTAATAGTCCTGATTACGTTGTAAATGATATTATTGATACAATAAATGCAATAGAACCAGAAGTTATTAAAGAGGCTGTCTCGGAAGAAAAAAAGACTACATTAACAGAGAACGTTATTGAAGCTGTATCTGACTTTGCTACTGGCGCTGAAAAGGTATTTAGTAAGATTTCAGACCTTGTATCTCCAGACGCTCCAGTAACTGACAAAAAGGTAGTCGCTCAACAAGTAATAGACAGTGGCCAGACAATTCATAAAGTATATGGCAGAGCATCATATTTCCCGTTAGGCACAACGCCTCTTCAAGCAAAGGCTCAAACAGACTCAAGCATGGCAGTGATGCAGACTGGAGATGCTAGAATGAGAGTTGTATTTGACAGTGATCACCCTGGTTATTCACAACACTCTGATGGAAGAGAATCAATGAAAGCGTGGAATGAACGCATGGCAATTATGGGGTATGATATTACCGAAAGAGTCAAGGAAGGCAATTACAGTATAGAATTGCAAGATGCCGTAATGACCGATGCTGAAGTAGCTGCAGAAATGGAACGTATTGCTAACGAAATTGAGAGTGAATAATGACAACATTGACTGAAGCAGCCAACTTTGGCTTTTCAAACGACGAAGTAAACGCAGAAGCATTAAGAGTCCAAAATACAGCTAAAACGTTTGGCTTTACAGATGCTGAAATTGAAGCTGAAGAAGGCATTAACAACTCTAACTGGGTTCGTACTGTTACTAATGTTAATAAACCTACTTTATCAACTATCACAGACAGATTAGATTCTGGCTACAGTCCTTATGTAGAAATAGGTGGTCGTAAAGGTAGATTTAACTTTGACACTCCTAAGCGTGAAGATGATAAAACTCCAGGTGTTCAATATCAGTTTGAAGGTGAAGATGGTAATAACTCATGGTTTCAGCTAGAGAATGACTATCAGGGTGGTCGTTGGGATGCTGCAGAACATGCAGAGACTAATTACGATGAATACAAAACATGGGGAGCGGAAACTAGAAAAGAGTTACTAAGCCAGATGTGGGCAGGCTCTCCAGAGATTGCAGAATTTATTGATGAGTCAGTAAAGAACGACACTCCGTGGGAAGAAGTCCAAGCAGGATTACAGGAGTTTAATACTTATCGTCAAACTTCAAACTTCGATGTAACTGGTAAACCAGCAATCAATGAGCAGTTAATAGCAATGCTTGAAGACACTCAACTCATGGAACAGTTTAAAGCTACTGGCCTCGCTAACATGCCAGAGCTGGTTATTCCAGAGGACGCTAGTGAAGAGACACGATCTGCCATGGAATTGATGCAGAACTACATGAATCTATCTAAAGCAAGTCCTGAAGATTTTAAGAAAGAGTGGGAGTGGGCAGATATTCCAGGCATGGGTTATGACACGTCTACTATTGGACTATTACATGAATTAGTAAAAGTAAAGAACGGTGACAAAGATGCTGCTAAGAATGCAGCTGAAATGTGGATTAACATACAGGCTTATGAAAACCAGCCTTGGCTAAAGCAACGAGCTTTCAATGTAACAGCAATCGGTAATGAGTTACCTATTATGATTCCAGCTGGTATGGCTGGGGCATGGGCGTGTGCAGGGCCAGCAGCAGCAGCTTCAGCAGCGGCAACTCCAGTAGCGGGTGCGGCAGTAGTTGGTGGTTGTAGTATGGGAGCAGCATTCGGAACTCCAGCATTACTAAGAACACTATTAACTGATCTTATGGAACAGGATATAGGTGTTCAAGATGAAACTGGAATGCTTGATGTTTTATTACACGCTATGGAAGAAGGCGGCATTGAAGCAGTAGTTGGTGTCGTTACTGGTGTCACTGGTGGAACTGTTGGTTACGGAATGAAGGCTATAGGTGCAAGTAAATTCGTAACTGGAGGAACTACATTAGTTGCAGAAACTACAGCAATGGTTGGCACATCTGGTGCTATGCACGGTTATATGCCTACATGGAATAACTTTGCAGATACTGCTGTGGAACTGTTAGTTCTTAGAGGTGGTAACAAAGGAGTTAAAGCGACCAAAGATTTGATCAAGCGTAAATACCAAGGCACAGAGTATTACGTTCATCGTAACTTACAAAAGCTATATGCTAAGTCAGGCATCGACCCTAGAGCGGTTAAAGACCATATTGCCAAGAACCCAGAGCTTGCTAGAGAATTAATAGAGACATTAGGCAAGAAGAATTATGTAATGCCAGACTATTACATGCGTCATGTTGCAGAAGTAATGAATCGTCTTGAGCAAGTATCTCGTAGTGAAATCAAAGTGGGTGAAGAGGATTTCCAAGTATCAAGATACTATGACGCTAAGAACGGTGAGATGGAAGTCATGTCTCAATTCCTTGGTGAGGCTAAAGGTATTCCAGATAAGATTACGTTCAAGATTACTGAAGACGGTAACTGGACTATCAAAGACATGGAAGGTGACTTGAGTGTTAAAGGTATCCAAGCTATTGCTGACTTTGCAGAATCTAAAGGTCGTCAGATTGTTAGATCAGAAGGCTTCGAGAAAGCGTATGAAATCATGGAGATGCGTCAAGAGAAAGTAGAGACGTTAGACCCTAGAGATCAGACTGCAGTAGACATAATGGAAGGTGTTAGAGAAACAGCAGAGGAACTTCGTTCTCTTGGTAAAGATAAAGAGGCTGATGAGGTTATGGCTGAAGGTAGAAACCTACTAGAACAAGCAGTAGGTAAAGATTATCTTAGTCAGGCTGAAGTAAAAGTCCAGGAACATCAACAGTTTACAGCTGAAAAGTCAGCAAAAGAAGCTGCAGATGCTGAATACAGAGCAACAGGATTCCACCCACCAGAGATTGTATTTAAAGACACATTTGGCAGGATTGATGAATTAAAGATTCCTGAGCATGACATAGAAACAGAATTAGTAGTAACCCACTCTACAGAAACAAACAATGTAGTTTCTATCGCTGAGAGAGGGTTTGATGTTGCACAAGGTAATGGTTTCTTACACTTTGGTAATGACGCTCAAGCTAAAGGACGTGCTTCAGGAATGAATGACGCTACATTTGTTAGAGTGCAAGTTAAGTATAACAAGCCACTAGATGCCCGTATTTGGGAGAATTTCGACGAGGCTACTGAAGGGTTAGGCACTCCGTTAATGACGGCTACATTCCTTAAAAACTTATCCAGGGAGTATGAGAATCATCCAGCTAAATTAACTGAGGCAGAATTTGACTCAATTCGCTTTGAACAAAGTATTCAGTCACAGAGTTTGAAACTTGCAGAGATTCTAAAGACTAGAGGCTACGATGCGATTATCTACAAGAACGAAGTAGAAGCTAAAGGCGACTCAGTAGCAATTATGAGTAACGCTAATATCAGAGCATTAGGCTATGCTAAACCAGGAGAGACACTAAACTTTACTGGAGCGCCAGAGGCTAAAGTAACCCCTAAAGGTCAAGCATCAGATGGTGGTTACAACCTAAGCCTTATTGAAGGTAGTGTACAAGCTAATAAGATTATGACTATGCCTGCATTGGTAGAGTTAGTTGATATGCTGATGGATGGCAAATTACCAGGCATTCATAAGAGTTTAGGCGAAGGCACGTTAGGTATATTCTCTCATGTACCTGGTGCAGGTAAAGAGTCTGGACAACTTAAACTACAAGCTGACATATTCAAAGACCCTAAGATGGCTGCTAAGACTATGGCTCATGAGATTGGTCACATGGTGGATTGGTTAGAAGGCGCTGAGAACTACACAATGTCTAGAGGTAATATCCTTGGACGTTTAGCAGGTTTAAAGAAGTATCTACAAACTTACATGGAAGGTAGACCTGGCGGCAAGAAACCACTTACCCAGAAAGAGAAGAGCAAGCTGAGATATGAAGCTGAGAAGTTCATTAAGAATGAAGTACAAGCAATCTCAGAAGTGCCTGCAATCAAAGAGTTAGGTATTACTCCACAGCAGATCAAAGACATCTTTACTGGTGTCATGAAACGTGCTGAAGTAGACCCTCAGCTATACTTATTCATTCAGAAGGCTGGTCGTAAGCTGAAGAAGGACATTACTAAAGCTGCGATGCGTGGCAAGGTTCATCCAGAGATACTGAAGATTATTACTACTGGTAAAGAAAAGAACGCTCCAACAGAAGATATTCGTAAGAGAGTGTTAGAGAAGTATCATGAGATGTTCCAGAAGGAAGTAATAGGGCGTGAGTTGTTAAGTCGTGATGTTGTAATGGAAGAGTTAAAGAAGGTTACTCAAGCATGGAGACCTTTTGATGAAAATGCTAACTCTAAGTACACCAAGTATCGTCACAACACTAAAGAGCTATACGCAGACTTCTTTAGTGCGTTAATGACTAATCCTCAATTTGCTAAGATAACTGCACCAACAGCATACGAAGGTTTCTTTAAGTTCATCAACTCTAAGCCAGAGTTTAAGAAGGCTTATGACAAGATTCAAGAGGAGCTGACAAACGGTAGCACTATCAATACTGCAGAAGCCAAGATTAGAGATGGTTTTAAAGCAGGTGAGGATAAGTTCTTTGAGCGTCTTGATAAGAATGAAGCGGTATTCAAAGGCAAGGGAAGAGAGTTTGCTAAGATTATGCTTGATCAATACTGGTACATCATCTCAGACGTAAAGAATTACAAATCAAGTAATATCCCTGACACTAAGAACCCTATCTTTAAGATTGATGAAATGCGCTACCAAGCATCAGAGGCTGAAGGCTATATGAATGACATGAGTAGTCGTGTTATTGATAAGATGGAAAAGGTGAACATTACTCATGAAGACCTGGGAATGTACTTATTCCTTAGACGTGTAGTTAATGAAAGAAGTGAGTTAGCAAACCCAAGAGGATTTGACCTTGCATCTGCTACTAAGCGTATGGGTGAAATGGAAGCTAGAAACCCTATGCTTTCAGAGATTGCTAATGAATACTGGAATATCCGTAAAGAGTGGGTAATAGATAGACTAGAGCAGACCAATATGTACCCTAAGCATTTAATGGACAAGCTAAAAGACAATGACGCTTATGCTAAGTTCGATGTTGTGGAGTATTTCGATTCACACTTCGGGCCAGGCACTGGTGGTCGCATCTTTGGACAGGTTGGTACATTGAAAGATATTGCCAATCCTTTCACCTCAACCATGCTTAATGACATGATGCTAATGAGAGCAGCTAGTCAGAATATTGCACTGCATACTACTATTGATTTCTATAGAACTGCAAGTAAGACTGATCCGTCAGTGTTCGCATTTGAGCCTGCTAAGAAGCGTTTCACAGGTAAATTCAACGAGTTCCTTGAGTCATCTAATCCAGAGATGAAGTTAATCACTATTATGCGTAATGGCAAGATGGAAGGATATTACTTAAATAAGTATGTAGCTGAGGCGTTTGAAAAGAACCCGTTAGATGGTAATGCTGTAATTAATGCAACAAGAACATTTAACAACCTTATTAGAACGGTATTAACAGATGTCAATCCAGGTTTCTGGATGGTGAATATGATTCGTGACTACAATCGTACCGTTAAGAACTTGCCAGCAACTGGCGCTGATAAGTATATCCCTTTTGCACAACACCTAAAATACTTCAAATATTGGAGAGAAGGGTTCAAGCCAGCATTACGAAGCGTATATGGTGTTCCAGATGCTGTCATTAAAGAGATGTATAAGAACAACGAACTGATCTCTATTGAAGAGAGGGGTAATGACTTTAAAGCTGATACAGAAGCTGAACGTTTACTGAAACGTCATCATCAAAAGCCTCATGTATGGGAAAAGGAAATTACAATGCCTTTGAAGTGGTTGTATCGTCACATGACCAACATGGGCCAAGCTATTGAAAGACAGAATAAGGTGGGCGCTCACTTATACATCAAAGAGAAATTCCCAGAGATGTCAAAAGAAATGCAGGGACACATGATTCGTGTTCAAGCAGGCTCTCCAGCATTCTTGAGAAAAGGCACAGGCAACCCAGTAGTTAATAATATATTCATGTTCTCTAACGCTATGAAAGAGGGTTGGAGAGGTGACTTAGAGGTTATGAAAGATAGACCTGGTGAGTACATGTATAAGACAATGCAGAATAACATTGTTCCTAAGATGTTAATGTACGGCATGGCTACTGGTATGTTTGGTGATGAAACTAAAACAATCATGGATGGCGTTTCTGAGTACGACAAGATGAACTACATCATCATTCCTCTTGGCTTAGGTGAGAATGGTGAGTCAATCTACTTCAGAATCCCTCAAGATGAAACTGGGCGTGTATTCGGTGGTATATTCTGGAAGATGATAGGACAAGGAAAAGAGCAAGACGTTAGAACTGTTATTGATTATACATCTGGACAGCTACCCACATTATCACCAGTATTAACATCTATCGGCGCTATGAAAGACTACATGTCAGGCCAAATGCCTTACGATAACTTTAGACAGCGTTCAGCTATTAACCAGACCACATGGGATGCAGGATACCCAGAGCGTGACAAAGCTATGGCTGGTTACATGTGGAATACTATGGGTGGTGGCATCTATAAGAGATATGACACACAAAACCTGGAAAAGATTAAGACAGACTTAGAAGAGTTAATTCACTTTCCTGTTATGGAGAATACCCTAGGTAGATTCTTAAAGGTTTCTGACTATGGGGTTAGACAAGAAATGCAAGACGCAGCGGAGGGTGTTAAACAAGAGTCTGCTCAACAGTCACTAGCAGCTAACCATGCAATTAACCAGATTGCACTTGATCCTAATTACAAGATGACGGACGAAGAGATTGTTGCATTGGCAGCTAAAGGTAAGAGTTTAAACAAGAGAACAGAGAAAATCTTTGCTGGCATCTATGGAAATGCTTTTGTACAAGAGCTAATGAAAGCACCATCAAATAAAGCAAGAGAGGCGATGTTTGAAAGGATAAGAGAAATGGCTAAAGAAGGTAATATTCAAGCGCAAGAATTTTTAGGCATTGAGCAAGAATAATTTTGTTATAATCGAGAACAATTAGAGGAACACTATGACAGTAGCAAGCACAACAAATAAAGTAAGCTATACAGCAACAGCATCACAAACAACATTTGCATATACATTCAAGATATTTGCAGATGCGGATTTGAAGGTGTACGTGAATGATGTATTGAAGACCTTAACCACAGATTACACAGTAACTAATGCTGGTGTGACTGGTGGAGGTAATGTTATCTTTGGCACAGGTAGAACAGCCTCTGAGATTATCACTATAGAGCGTGTTATTACAGCTACGCAACTTACCGACTATGTAGAGAATGATCCCTTTGCTGCCGAAACTCATGAGAACGCTTTAGACAAGCTAACCATGCTTGCACAGCAGAACGAGAGTGCATCTAACAACTCAGTTAGAGCGCCTACTACAGATGTAAATCCTAATATGTTGCTGGATAAGGCTGCTACAAGAGCCACTAAGATGCTTGGTTTCGATGCTGATGGTGATCCTATTATGTCTGCATCTACTGTTGATGAAATAGATGCTTCGGTGACAGCAACATTTGCTACAGGCATATTAGCCTCAGCATATCAATTTACAGGTGATGGCACTACGGTAGACTTTACTTTAGGTGGCGGTATTACTGATATTCCCAACTCACAGTCAGTGATTGTTGATATTGACGGTGTTACTCAGCATACAGACACTTATACCGTATCTGGTAAAGTTGTTACATTCAGTGTAGCACCACCACTAAACGGTGATATTCAAGTACGATACAATGCTTATCTTGGTACAGCTACTGACGCTTCTGGTATTACCTATAACCAAGGTGGCACAGGTGCTTCTAGTAGAACAGTAGAGAACAAGCTACAAGAGTCAGTCAGTGTTAAAGACTTTGGTGCTGTGGGCGATGGCGTTACAGATGATACTACAGCTATTCAGGCAGCATTAGATAGTGGTGAAAAGAATATATTATTGCCAACAGGAACTTACAAAACTACATCAGTATTAAACAGACCCTCTCAGGTAAGATTTTATGGAGACGGTTGTTTTACTTCACAAATTGTTGCATCTCATAATGGTGTAATTATAGCAACTACCCCAGGCTCTCTTGAAGGAGACACTTATAATTCAATTGAAGACATAGGGTTTAAGAACGCAGCAACTTATAATAGCTCGATTGGCATTAGTCTTGCCAATATGAATCAAGTGGTTATCAAGCGTGTTAGAGTAGAGGATGGACCAGTAATTGGAATACAGTGTGTCTACGTACTTAATTCGGTTTTTGAGCAAGTAAGCTTTATCGATTGTAGTGATATCGGTCTATATATTTATTCATCAGGAGCGGCTAATGGAAATAATAGAAATGTCTATAGTCAAATAAACATTAATAACTGTGCAACTGGGATAAGACTTGATGGTACTGGCACACTGCAATCGGTGTTTAGTGATGTAAGTGTCGAAACAGCTACAGTAGACCCTGTGCTTATTAGTAATGGATACCTTGTTGTGTTTGATAGGTTGTATTTAGAAGGGAACACTAACTCAGTGAAATTAACAGGCGGTGATAATATCATCTTCAGAAATGTTATGAATGTATCAGTTCAAGAGTTTATTAACTCTACTGGTTTTGCTGCAACTAACGTGAGTGTAGATAGATTAGAAGATTACGGCTCTGGTGCAGGTATTCTTGCTAATGCAAATATTACTACTATAGACCAAGGTCAAATAAAATTCCCATCTACACAGATTCCTTCTAGTGACGTAAATACCTTAGATGATTATAAAGAAGGCACGTGGGAACCTTTAGATAATAGTGGTGCTGGTCTTACTTTTACACTAGGGGCTTGTACATACACAAAGATAGGCAGGATAATCACAGCGCACTTCGATATAACATATCCTACAACAGCAGACGGAAGTAATGCTATTGTATCTGGATTACCTTATACCGCTAAAGGATTGCACGCTGTTGCTATTTCTATATCCACTGAAGCTACTTTAGTGAGAGGCACAACGGGCAGTGATGAAAACTACTTTGTTTTCTACGATTCTGTTGGTGGATTAATACTTAACTCAACACTCAGTACCAAGGTTATTAGAGGTACTATAATTTATCATACGACTTAAAGGAGAATAAGATGAGCTTATCAGAACAAACAATAATTGAGACTGTTGAAGTTTCGGAAAAAGGAACAGTCTTTGTTCAGAAGACAACGCAAATATTAAAAGATGGTGCTGTCTTTGCAACAACAAATAACAGAACAGGATTCCCACCTGGACATAATGTCACACAAGAAGATGCAAAGGTGCAGGATATTTGTGGTGTGGTGTGGACACCAGAGGTGGTTAATGCGTACAGAGCCTCTCTTCCATCATAGGAGAATAGAATGTATAACAACGGAAACTCAAGTAAGAATGTAACAGGCTCATCAGTAGTTGATGGCACTATGGAGAGTGCAGACTATGCAGATAACGGACTATCAGGTGATAAGATTGATGGTGGTATTATTAGTAACTTTCAATCTACTGGTATTGATGATAGGTCTTCTACAGCTAAGAACATTACTCTAACTGATTCCAATACTACATTTTCTGGAGACATTAAAGTAGATAATGGAGCAGTATCATCAGTGGTATCTACTGGTACAGCAGCGGGTGTTGTGCAGATTTCTGGTGGCGGTACGGTTATAGGCACATCAAGCTTTGACTTAATCCAGAACGGAGTAGGCTCACACGTATGGGCTAGAAACAGCGAGCCATTGATGTTTGCTACTGGCGGTACAGAACGTATGCGTATCCTATCAACAGGTGGCTTAACATTCAACGGTGACACAGCAGCAGCTAATGCCTTAGATGACTATGAAGAGGGTACTTGGGAGCCAGTAGTAAAAGATAGTAGCAATAATGCTTGTGTTATGACTAGCCCAAATGGTGGGTATTACACAAAAGTGGGCAATCTTGTTACAGTAACCGCTGTAGTACAAATATCAAGTACATCAGGCGTAACTACATCAGATGGTGCAAAAATTACTGGCTTACCTTACAATACAAATTCTACAAGAATGAAGGCTGGTGTTGGAGCAGTAAGAATCCAACGCTCATCTTATAATAATGATTATGTTGTTGCAAGGACACACGAGAATTCAGATTACATACTATTAGAAGACCAAGACTCTAATACAGCGGTTTATGAAGATAATATTACTATTGCAGAGCTTTCAGCACACACATCTACAGATGCAACAATTAGTCTTACATACATAATTTAATTACTCCAAGTGGATTCTTGGAACAGACATTTAAAACACAGGAGAAGCAAATGGCTTTAACAAAACAAACAGTAGTAGATAAGATTGAAGTATTAGAGAATGGCGCATTACAAGTACGCACAGCAACACGAGTGTTAGAAGATGGTGAGGTATTATCTTCCTCTTTTAACAGGCACGTATTAGCACCTGGTGCAGACACAACTAATGAAGATGCTAAGGTAGTTGCGATTGCTAACGCTACTTGGACAGCAGACGTAGTAACAGCATATAACGATTCAGTTGCAGAGGCAACCGTAGGAGAATAAGATGGCTTTAACTAAAGCACATAACAGAATGATAGAAGGCTCTGTAGTCAATGTAAAAGACTATGGCGCAGTAGGTGACGGAGCAACGGATGATACAGCTGCTATTCAGGCTGCTATTGATACAGATATTCCAGTTTATATCCCAGAAGGGACATACCTTATTTCTTCTGGTCTAAACCTTAGATTTGAAAGTCACGTTACAGGTGCAGGCAAGGAAAAAACAATACTGAAAACTACTGTAGCGAATACTGATTATGCTATAGGCTTCTATGGAAGCCTTTTCTATGAGGCAACACTGAAAGATTTTGGTGTTGATGCTGTAGATAGCACAAGTATGTATTATGGTATTCGAATTCAGTCTGCAGGTTCTCAAGGGTCAGGCGCACATATTAGACTAGAAAACCTACAAGTGAAAGATGTACAAATAGGCACTGGTATCTACTTGTATCAGATGACATATTCTGAAATAGACGATGTTACAATTGATAAATGCCAACGTGGAGTCTGGGCTACCAACCTATATAACTCAACAATAAAAAACTCTCTTATAAGTGGTTGTAAAAATAAAGCGATAGAGTTATTTGAAAGCGCTGGTGTTACTATTTCTGATACTGTTATGTACAGCGCTAATAACTTTACAGGGGCGACAGCTTCTGATATGAGTTTATTACATATTGATTCTTGTAGTAAAGTTAGAGTATTAAATTGTGCATTTGAGCCTCAAATAGCAGAGCCTATAGTTTCTAGTTTACTAATAGATGCTTCAAGTACGGATGTGGTAGATAATTTTAACTCAGTAGATATTATGCTGGATAGGTGTGAATTTATTGGTGTTGATGCTGCAAAAACTCAGGACATTTTAATCTCGTCTGGAAGTGGTAGAACCCCAGTTAAAATATATGCTGATAATTGTATGTTCAGAAACAATGCGGGAACAACAGACGATATAGTTGTAGATGATTTAAACTGTGTAAACATTGTTCTAACAGAGTGTAGAAGAGAGCCAGCATTTAACTCCTCTACTTATAATCTTCCTATTGTTGGTGGCGCAGGTGCTGGTAATGTTGTTCTAAATAGCATAGCTCAAGGAGCTTTCAATGTAGTTGTTAAGGATAGTAGTGGTAATGCTTGTGGTATGCACGCTGTCTCTACTGGCTTCTACCAGAAAGTAGGCAATATGGTTACTATCACTTGTGCGGCTTTAGTAAATGATACTACTGGCGTGACTGTATCAGATGGTGCAGTTTTCACTGGCTTACCTTATACAACACACGCCACCTCTTCACAAGCACAAGGAGTTGGAGCAGTAAGAATCCAAAGGGCAGACTTTGATAACAGATACTTAGTAGCAAGAACAGAACTAAATACAAATGAGTTTCTAATTGAAGACCAAAACTCTGATATAACTACTTACAATGACCCATTAACAATAACAGAACTAACTGCACATTCCTCAACCCAAGTGAATGTAAGTTTTAGTTACTTTGTATAAAATAGGATAATATAATGAAAGCTTTCAAACAATTAAGAGGCGCACGAGGTGAAGCAACTGGTGCAATTAACACAACAGATACTTACTACGCAGGTGAACTAGCAGCGGCTACTAACCAGGCAGTAACTATCCCAACCGATGGTAATATTTGTGCATTCAGTGCTAATGGTGACTTCTATGTAAGATATGACGGAAGTGCAGCTACAGTACCAACTGGTTCTAT
>Ga0233446_1001657_pt1 | contig 15996 bp, 19 predicted proteins | sample SI_124_October20_4_FD_182780 | JGI IMG/M metagenome (GOLD analysis project Ga0233446, IMG submission 182780) | Seawater microbial communities from Saanich Inlet, British Columbia, Canada - SI_124_October2016_120_MG | ecosystem: Environmental > Aquatic > Marine > Inlet | place: Canada: British...
TTAACACCAATGAACTGTCGGCCTCTGTTCTCCGATGTGCCTCTTTAAACATAGTACAAAATCGTCAGAATCGCACCCGTTTACTTGTAGATGGAGGCCGCGCTCGCCGCGGCTGGGACGCTAACATGACAGCACTTGACAAATATAATTGCTCAAACTATATTTGGTCGCTATGACTGCAATTACTTTTGATACTCTTAAGTTCAGCAAGCGCCTTATAGAGGCAGGGGCAGCTCCTGAGCTTGCTGACGCATTAGCTGAAGCTCAGAAAGATTCCCTTGCAGACTTGTTAGAGACCCAGCTAGCTACTAGGGCTGACATCTCTCGTCTTGAGTTACGCTTGGAGCGCATTGAGGGTGAAATCAAGCTGAATCGGTGGATGCTTGCTGTTGTAATGGCTGCGGTAGTTTTGCCTATTCTTAAAGATTTTCTTAGTTAGACCCATCTGTGCTGAGTACTGAGTATTTCCTGAGAGGAAATATTTCGGGGGGTCAGTTCTAACATAAGTGAATTTGTTTTGTTGTTGGTTGTGCTATACTGAGGTTATGGGGAAAATTGACGAGGTAAAGGAGATGCTTAATACGCTAAGGGTTGCAATGAGTATTTTCTTTGGTGTGTTGGTAATTGTTGTTGGTAGTGTGGTTTCGCGGCTCGATGCAGGGTTAGTCGATGTGATTTTCTGGTTAGGAGTTGCGTTTTCCATTGTGCTAATGATGGCTATATGGAAGTTGTTTCTTAAGATAGCTGAGAAAACGAAAGAAATCGGAGATTTATGATGTCGCTTGGGGTTATAGCAATTGTGTTCTTGGCTGTCCTGATGGCTGTCCTGATGTTTGTTGGTGTTTCAAAGCTGTCTGAAGAGTAGCCGATATCTCACTTTTACTCGCTGGAGGGCTGTCTCAGGGGGCAGTTTTAACGCCAATGTGTCCCGTCTTTTTTATGTGCCCATAATTGTGGGTTATGTTGATTTGATGGTTGATTGTGAAGTTGTGCTATAATTTGATTTATGGAAAGCGAAGATCCAAATACCTTTACCCAGAAAGACCTAATGCAGAATCTTTTGCATGCTTCTCAGCATGCAGCTACAAGAGAGGAGCTAGACGGCGTAAGGAGAGATCTGAAGGCTGATATCTTAAAGGTAGAGTCTGGCTTGAAAGCTGATATCTTAAAAGTAGAGTCTAGCATTTCGAAAATTGACTCCAAATTTGATAGGCTTCAATGGCTAATTGTTGGTGTAATAATAAGTGTATTTCTTAAAGATTCAATTATCGCCTTATTTTCATCTGCGCCTGCTCCATAGCAAGGTCTAGTTTCACGGCTTTCAGGAGTAATTCTAATATTCGGCTGCTTGCTGTTACGCGGGCAAGCAAGCAGCAGAAAGTAAATATTGGACAGGTTATATAATGGCAAGACCTCTTAGAATCGAATATCCAGGCGCGCTCTATCACATCACTTCGCGCGGTGATCGGCGTGAGGATATCTATCTGGATGATGAAGACCGTGAAGCATGGATGGAGGTGTTGGCAACGACTTGTGAACGCTTCAACTGGGTGGTGCATGCCTATTGTCAGATGAGTAACCACTATCATCTGCTGGTTGAGACGGTCGATGGTAATTTGTCTCAAGGAATGCGCCAGCTCAATGGTATCTATACAACACGTTTTAACCGGCGTCACAAGATGATGGGGCACCTGTTTCAGGGGCGATACAAGTCGATTTTGGTGCAGAAAGGGGATCATCTGCTTGAGCTGAGTCGCTATGTGGTATTGAATCCGGTGCGGGCCGGTATGGTGGATCAGTTGGCAGAGTGGTTTTGGAGTAGCTATCCAGCGGTTACGGGAGGGCGGCCGGCACCTGAGTGGCTGGATTGTGACTGGTTGCTGAATCAATTTGGATCAACCCGCTCTGATGCTATTTCAGGATATCAACAATTTATTGCACAAGGTCGAGGGCTAAGTAGTCCGCTTGAACGGGTTGAGCATCAGCTTTTTCTCGGAGATGAGTATTTTATTGCAGAAAATAGCGCCAAAATCGGTCAGAATGAAAACTTGAGAGAGCTATCGAAAGCACACAAGCGCTCTATGGCGAAAACGCTGGAACAGTATCAGGTAGAGGAGAGTGATCGCAAAGTGGCGATGGCTAAAGCCTATCTGTCGGGTGGGTATACGATGAAAGAGATTGGTGACCATTTTGGTGTGCACTATATGACAGTCAGTCGAGCGGTAAGGAAGTTTGAGTCGACTTGATTTTAGTTCAAGATGAATGTTTCACTTAAGTAACATATTGTTATATATCGTAATTGTGTTGACCGGTTGTAGATTCCTTCTGTAGTCTAAGATTGCAGGGTTACAAGCCCTGACCGTGTAATCTTATTTAACTAGGAAGGAGTTTTTTATGAAACAACTTGTTCATATTGTCGCGTTTTTGCTGATGATGGTGGCAGCTGCCGCACAGGCGGCGCAACTGGAGCCAATCAATATCAATAGTGCAGATGCTGCTACGCTGACTCAGCTTAAGGGGGTTGGTGCTAAGTTTGCACAGAGAATTGTTGAGTATCGTCAGAAGAATGGCCCTTTTTCCTCGGGGGAGGATCTGCAGGGTGTACGGGGTATTGGGTCAAAAGTTTATCAGAGTAATAGGGATCGTATTGTTGTGAGTGATCCGCTACCAAAGTAGTTATTTTCTGTCGCCCCCTATATAAGGGGGGGCGTATTAGTTCAAGACTATGTCGTATATCAACTGCCTTTGTTGGGGAGTACTTTCTCCTCAAGGCGAACACTTAAACCCTATGCATGGAAATTATTTTCCAAGGACTCTTATAGTCAACCTGTTGCAGGAGAACTGCTGTAAAATAGCCGCAATTTATTGAGTTTTCTAAAAAGAGAGAGGTGCTACTCTGGCTTCTCTTTGGTGATAGGGGTCGGCACTTTGTTACAGGTTTTGTTGAGAGGCGATATTGAAGTAGGTGGCGCTTTGTCTGTAGCGATTTCAGTGTCTCTGACAGAGCAGGCGGGGGCTATTGTGGGAGGTGGCTGGGCGCCTGAGCTTGAAGAGGGTGGTGTCTCTTTTGATTGATGCATCGCTGACCCAGGAGCAGCAACAGAAGCTGGAGCAGTATCTAGAGCTGTTGATTAAATGGAACAAAACCTACAATCTGACGGCGATCCGTGATCGCCAGAAGATGGTTACCCACCACATATTGGATAGTCTCTCTGTAATCCCTTACCTGCAAGGCGAGCGCTTGATTGACCTTGGTAGTGGGGGCGGCCTACCCGGTATTCCTGCTGCGCTGTTATACCCAGAGCAGAGTGTGGTAATGCTCGATAGTAATGTAAAAAAGACCCGTTTTATTCAGCAGGCAATTTTGGAGCTGGGCCTGAAGAACGCTTCTGTTGTACACTCTCGTGTTGAGCAGTTCCAGCCAGAGCAGCCGTTTGATACGGTGGTCTCTCGTGCCTTTACCTCGCTGAGCCAGTTTCTGCGCTATGCCAAGCCACTGTTATCAGAGGGGGGGCGTGTAGTGGCGATGAAAGGAAAGTGGCCCGAGCCAGAGGGTGGTGAGGTGATTGAGGGCTTTGAGTTGGAACAGGTGGTGCCGATAACGGTTCCGGGAATAGATGCAGAGCGCCATCTGGTGATCTGCAGAAAAGGTTAATAATTTGTGAGCAAAATCTACGCAGTAGCCAATCAGAAAGGGGGGGTCGGCAAGACCACCACCTCGGTCAATCTTGCAGCCTCGCTGGGGTATTTTGACGAGCGGGTACTGCTGATCGATCTCGATCCACAAGGCAATGCCACAACCGGTAGCGGTGTGGATAAGGTTGAAGTGGAGTGGACTGGTGTAGATGTGCTGTTGGGTGAGGTGGCGATTGAGCAGGCGATCCAGAAGATCAGTGGCTCCAGCTACGACCTGCTGGCAGCGAATGGCGACCTGACGGCAGCGGAGGTGGAGCTATTCAATGAGGAGGACCGATTGCAGCGTCTCTCTACCATTCTGGAGCCGCTCAGCGACACCTATAGCTATATTCTGATCGACTGCCCGCCTACTTTGAATATTCTCACCCTGAACGCCTTTGTCGCCTCCAACGGAGTGATTGTGCCGCTGCAGTGTGAGTACTATGCGCTGGAGGGGTTGACCGCGCTGATGCAGACCATGGATCGTGTGCGTGAAACACAGAACCCTGCGCTAGAGGTGAAGGGGATTGTGCGTACCATGTATGATGCGAGAAACCGCCTCTCGATCGAGGTCTCGGATCAGCTCCTTACCCACTTTGGTGAGCGGGTGTACGAAACGGTGATTCCGCGTAATGTTAAGTTGGCAGAGGCCCCCAGTTATGGTCGTCCCATCATGTATTATGCCCCCTCCTCGCGCGGCGCTTATGCCTATGCGGATCTGGCTGCAGAGATCCTAGATCGCGCGGAGAAAGAAGAGAAAGTGAAGGCAGAGATAACGGAGCAGCACGATGGCTAAAAAAGGGGGATTGGGTAGAGGGTTAGACTCTCTGTTAGGCGCAGCCAAAACAGCAGAGGTTCCGGTAACGCCTCCACAGAAAGTATCGCCTACCTCATCGGTGGTAAAAAAGTCAGTTAAGAAGAAGAGCGCAAAAAGAGGTGCCTCCTCACCACTGACGAGCTCACCTGTTGAGTCAGCGAGTGTGTCAGATGCGGCGCTACGCAACATGCCTGTCGATCTGCTGCAGCGTGGAAAATACCAGCCGAGACAAGATTTCGATCAAGATGCGCTAGAGGATCTCGCCAACTCCATCCGCTCTCAAGGGGTGATTCAGCCCATTGTGGTGCGTCCTATTGGTGAAGAGCGTTATGAGATTGTGGCGGGTGAACGTCGTTGGCGGGCTGCACAGCTGGCAGGCTTACAAGAGATTCCGGCGGTCATCAAGGATGTAAGTGACCAGGCCTCCATGGCGATGGCGCTTATTGAGAATATTCAGCGTGAAAATCTCAATCCGATTGAGGAGGCGACCGCACTACAGCGGTTGATTGAGGAGTTTGGTCTAACCCAGCAGCAGGCTGCTGATGCGGTAGGGCGTTCTCGCACCTCGGTCACCAATCTACTGCGTCTGCTCAACCTCAATGTAGAGGTTGGATTGATGGTAGAGCATGGAAAATTGGAGATGGGCCACGCCCGTGCACTGCTTGGTTTAGAGGGTAAGGCACAGGTCGATGCCGCCAAACAGGTGATCCTGTTGGGGCTGTCGGTACGGGAAACAGAGAAGTTAGTGCGCAAACTGCTGCAACCTGCGGCCACAGAGAAGACTGTAGCGCAAGAAATTGACCCGAATGTGAAGCGCTTGCAAGATGATCTGTCAGGGCGTTTGGGGGCTACAGTCAGCCTGCAGCAGGGGGCGCGAGGCAAGGGTAAGTTGGTGATTCAATACAACTCCCTGGATGAGTTGGATGGGATTTTAGAGCATATTCATTGAGTGGGTAATATCAGTATTAGCTACATCAATATTAAGAATTGCTACTTTTTTCAAGATTGTAATTGACCAGCCTATCGATGATTTCTATAATACGCGCGGTCGGAAATTGGGCTGTACCGCTGTTTCAGATAATCACGTTGTTGATTGTGGCCGTTGCGGCTGATCAGATCTGGGAGGAGGCGCTGAAATGGCCGATTCTTTTTGGAGGGATGGTTTCGGTAGTCAATCTGCTTTGGTTGCAGTGGCGCTTGAGGCGCTCCGAAAAACGACAGCCTACGAATGTGATTGAACAAGATGTGGAGCAGAGCGCTCACAAGATTACTGCGGATCTTTATATGACGGCGGTAGAGCGTTTTGTTTTGGTGGTTGCGCTGTTTCTATTGGGAATGGTGAAGCTGCAGTTAGAGCCGATGGCGCTGATGATAGGCTTTATTGTCGGGCAGTTGGTGATGCTGATTGGGAGCAGCCAGTTGGGTAGTGGTCTCTCGGCAGAGAATTTGAGTGGTAAGCCTAAGTAGTGATTTTGGGTAGTAGTAGTAGTTGTGGGTCGTAGTTTTGGGTAGTCGATTGGGTTAATTCAGAGAACTGAGCGAATAAATAGATCATGTCTGGCGAAGCGATAACTTCCGGTGCTTATATTAAGCACCATTTGACCAATCTCACTTTTGGTCACTATGATGGCCATTGGGGCTTTGCCCACACTGCTGCCGATATCAAACAGATGGGGTTCTGGGCCATTCATGTGGACTCACTGGCGTGGTCCGTGGCCTTGGCGGCACTCTTCTTCTTTATCTTCCGTACTGCAGCCAAACGCGCAACAGCGGGCACCCCAGGCGGACTGCAGAATTTTGTGGAGTGGATTGTTGAGTTTATCGACGACAGCGTGAAGGGCTCCTTTACCGCGAAGAATGACCTGATTGCACCGTTGGCGTTGACCATCTTCTGCTGGATTTTCTTGATGAATTTGATGGATCTGGTGGCGGTCGACTGGCTGCCGATGATTGCAGGTGCCTTTGGTGAAGCTGCACTGGGGATGGACCCACATCACGTCTACTTTAAGGTGGTTCCGACTACGGACCCCAATATCACCTTCGGTATGGCCCTGTCGGTCTTCTATCTGATGATCTACTACAGTATCAAGAACAAAGGTCTGGGTGGTTTTCTGGGTGAGCTGGCGTTCCAGCCATTCGGCAAGTGGGGCATGCCTGCCAATCTGTTGTTAGAAGGCATCTCACTGATCTCCAAGCCGATCTCTCTGGCGCTGCGACTGTTCGGTAACATGTATGCAGGTGAGACCATCTTTATTCTGATCGCTATCATGTACGGCGCGGGCTGGCTGATGGGCGGCTTCGGTGGCCTGCTGCAGGTGGGCTGGGCGATCTTCCATATTTTGATTATTACGCTACAGGCGTTCATCTTCATGACCTTGACGATTGTCTACATGGATATGGCACACCACGAGCACTAATTCGATTACAATTTCACAAAACTTTTAATCCTCATAATAGAGAACAGGAGAAAAAAATGGAACAAGCACTATTGTTCATTGCTGGTGGTTTGATGATGGGTCTGGGCGCACTGGGCGCTGCTGTGGGTATCGGTATCCTCGGCGGACGTTTCCTTGAAGGTGCTGCGCGTCAGCCTGAATTGATCCCTATGCTGCGTACCCAGTTCTTTATCGTTATGGGTCTGGTTGATGCGGTTCCAATGATTGCCGTCGGTCTGGCACTCTATGTTCTGTTCGCGGTTGCTGGATAACTTCAGCGTACCCCAAACACGAACCCCTTTTTAGGCTAGAGATACTGGAAAATCGGCTATGAATATTAATGCCACTCTGATTGGACAATCGATCGCATTCTTCCTCTTTGTGCTGTTTGTGATGAAGTACGTGTGGCCGCCACTGATGGCTGCACTGGACGCGCGCAGAAAGCAGATTGCGGATGGGTTAGCGGCAGCAGAACGTGGTCACCACGAGCACGAACTGGCTGAGAAGAAGGCCAAAGAGGTGATTCGCGATGCGCACGAAGAGGCCACCTCAATCATCGGTCGTGCACAGCAGCGTGCCAGCGAAGTGATTGAAGAGTCCAAGGGTAAGGCGAAAGAGGAGGCGGACCGCATTATTGAGTCGGGCCACTCTCTGATTGAGCAAGAGACCAACAGTGCACGCGAAGCGTTGCGCACACAGGTCTCCACCTTGGCCTTGGCGGGTGTCTCACAACTTCTGCAGCGTGAAGTGAATGAGTCTGACCATCAGCAGGTCCTCTCTGAATTGAGTGCCAAGCTGTAATGGAAGAGAGAACAACAATCGCCCGTCCCTATGCCGAGGCTGCTTACCAGCAGGCGCGTAAAGAGGGTCAAATAGATGCGTGGTCTGATGCTGTAGAGCTGCTCTCCGTAATTGTTCAGGAGCCATCCGTAGCAGATCGTCTACAACACCCCAACGTCAGTCGCGAGCAGATGAGTGAGTTGGTGCTCTCTATAGGTGCTGAGGTGAGCGCAACGCTCTTCAGTGGCACGCGCGAGAATTTTATCCATGTGTTGCTGGAGGCTAAGCGTCTCGGTTATGCACCGGAAATCTTCACTCAGTTCCATCAACTGAAGGCAGCGGATGAGAACAGCGTGGATGTTGAGGTGATCTCAGCCTACCCGCTGGATGATGCTGCAGAGCACTCTATTGCTGCTGCGGTGAAAGAGAAGATGGGCAAAGAGGTTCTGATGACCACTGAGGTCGATGAGTCTCTATTTGGAGGCATTATTGTACGCGCTGGAGATCAGGTGATTGATCTTTCGCTGCGCGGCAGAATGGACCAGCTTAGCAGTCAGTTACAGAACTAGGTTCTGTAGTCGGCACTGGTTTTTAATTAAGTTTACAGTTATTTACGTTTTTCGTTTAAGGAGCAATCATGCAACTCAACCCTTCGGAAGTCAGCGAACTGATCCGGAAGAAAATCGAGAGTTTTGAGCCACTGGCCGAGGCCCGCACAGAGGGTACGGTAGTCAGTCTTGCCGACGGCGTTGTACGCCTACACGGTCTGAGTGACGCAATGCAGGGCGAGATGATCGAATTCCCCGGTAACACCTACGGCATGGCACTGAATCTGGAGCGAGACTCCGTTGGTGCAGTAATTCTGGGTTCGTATGAGCACATCTCTGAGGGTGATACCGTACGTTGTACCGGTCGTATCCTTGAAGTGCCTGTGGGCGAAGGTCTGCTAGGTCGTGTGGTTGACTCACTGGGTAACCCACTCGATGGTAAGGGAGCGATCGACGCTGTTGGCACCGCCCCCATTGAGAAGATTGCACCGGGTGTAATTGCACGTAAATCTGTTGACCAGCCTGTGCAGACAGGTCTGAAGGCGATTGATGCGATGGTTCCCATTGGTCGTGGCCAGCGTGAGCTGATTATTGGTGACCGCCAGACCGGAAAGACTGCAGTAGCGGTCGATGCGATCATCAACCAGAAGGGTACAGGCGTTAAGTGTATCTACGTTGCGGTAGGCCAGAAGGCCTCCTCGATTGCAGAGGTGGTACGCCGTCTGGAAGAGCATGATGCGCTGGAGCACACTATTATTGTTGCCGCGGCGGCCTCCGAGTCAGCTGCGATGCAGTATATCGCCCCCTATTCTGGTTGTAGCATGGGAGAGTACTTCCGTGACAAGGGTGAGGATGCATTGATCGTCTATGATGATTTGACCAAGCAGGCTTGGGCCTACCGTCAGGTGTCGCTGCTGCTACGTCGTCCACCGGGCCGTGAAGCTTATCCAGGTGATGTCTTCTATCTCCACTCCCGTCTATTGGAGCGTGCATCACGCATCAACGAGGCTGAGGTCGAGAAGTTGACCAATGGCGAAGTGAAGGGCAAGACTGGTTCATTGACCGCGCTACCCGTGATCGAGACTCAGGCGGGTGACGTATCGGCCTTCGTACCGACCAACGTAATCTCCATCACCGATGGACAGATCTTCCTAGAGACGGATCTGTTCAACTCCGGTATCCGTCCTGCCATCAACGCAGGCCTCTCGGTATCGCGTGTAGGTGGTGCGGCACAGACCAAGATCATCAAGAAGTTGGGCGGCGGTGTGCGTCTCGATCTCGCACAGTATCGTGAGCTGGCGGCCTTTGCACAGTTTGCATCGGATCTCGATGAGGCCACCCGTAAGCAGATTGAGCGTGGTCAGCGTGTAACCGAGCTGATGAAGCAGAAGCAGTATGAGCCGATGACGGTCGCACAGCTGGCGACTTCACTGTTTGCAGCCAATGAGGGGTTCCTTGATGATATCGATCCCGCTCAGGTGGTGGCATTTGAAGAGGCTCTGCAGGCTTACATGAAGAGTTCACAGGCCCCATTGATGGAGACCATCAATGAGTCAGGCGACTACAATGAGAGCATTCAAAATGGTCTGCGTAGCGCGATTGAGGACTTTAAGGCGAACCACACTTGGTAGGGTGCGGTTAGGCTCAACCTGAAAGAAACCACTTAGAGGAATATTGGTCACATGGCAGTTGGTAAGGAAATTCGAGAGAAGATCAAGAGCGTCAAGAGTACGCAGAAGATTACTCGTGCCATGGAGATGGTGGCGGCCAGTAAGATGCGTAAGGCGCAGGAGCGGATGGAGGCATCTCGCCCCTACAGCGACAAGATTGCTGCGGTCGTCGGTCATCTGGCCAATGCCCATCCCGAGTATCAGCACAGTTACCTGAATGAGCGCGAAGAGAAACGGGTCGGTTATATCGTTATCTCCTCAGATCGTGGTCTCTGTGGTGGTCTCAACGTCAACCTCTTCCGTGAGGCGATCAAGGCGGTTAAGGCTCATAGCGATGCAGAGGTAGATATTGACTACACTGCCATCGGTAGCAAGGCGTTGGGCTTTCTCGGTCGCATGGGTGGAAATGTAGTCTCTGAGGCCTCTCAGTTGGGTGATAACCCAGAGATGGCAGCACTGATCGGCACGGTCAAGGCGATGCTGGACGCTTATGATGAGGGGCGTATTGATCGCCTCTACGTGGTCTACAATAAGTTTGTGAACACCATGACACAAGAACCCACAGTTCGTCAGGTATTGCCACTAGAGCAGGAGAAGAGTGAGGACTTTGGTCACCACTGGGACTACATCTACGAGCCGGATGCGAAGCCGGTGATGGATACCCTGTTGCAGCGTTATGTAGAGTCAATTGTCTATCAGGGCGTAGTCGAGAATGTGGCTTGTGAAATGTCAGCACGAATGGTGGCGATGAAGAGCGCAACCGATAATGCTGGAGATTTGATCAACGATCTTGAATTGGTCTACAACAAGGCGAGACAGACGGCGATCACCTCCGAGCTGGCCGATATTGTCGGCGGTGCGGCGGCAGTTTAAAGAGATTTACACCATGAAGAGCATAAAGAACATGAAGAAAAAAGGCGATAGAAAGCACTCAGTAGTGCCTGCTGCTGTCACTTCATATACTTCATGTGCTTGATGGTAAAGTATTAATTGATTAAGTATTACTTGAATAAAGAGGATTAAGAGATGTCAGGAACGATTGTTCAGATCATCGGCGCAGTGGTAGACGTAGAGTTTCCACGGGACGGAATGCCAAAGGTTTTTGACGCACTGACCGTAGATGAGCCAGGCTTGACGCTGGAGGTTCAGCAACAGATCGGTGATGGCGTAGTGCGTACAATTGCGATGGGTACTACAGACGGTCTCAAGCGTGGCCTCTCTGTTACCGGTACCGGCGCACCGATTCAGGTCCCCGTTGGCGTTAAGACTCTGGGACGTATCATGAACGTTCTCGGCGACCCAATTGACGAGAAGGGTGATATCGGCGAAGAGATGCGTATGCCGATCCACCGTAAGGCCCCTGCATTTGATGAACTCTCTCCTGCGGCTGAGATCCTCGAAACTGGTATCAAGGTGATCGATCTGGTCTGCCCCTTCGCGAAGGGCGGTAAGGTTGGACTGTTCGGTGGTGCCGGTGTAGGTAAGACCGTAAACATGATGGAGCTGATCCGTAATATCGCAATTGAGCATAGCGGCTACTCTGTATTTGCTGGTGTGGGGGAGCGTACTCGTGAGGGTAATGACTTCTACCACGAGATGACCGAAGGCGGCGTACTCGATAAGGTATCGCTGGTTTATGGGCAGATGAATGAGCCACCTGGAAACCGTCTGCGTGTAGCGCTGACTGGCCTGACCATGGCAGAGGCGTTCCGTGATGAGGGTCGTGATGTACTGCTTTTCATCGATAACATCTACCGTTATACACTGGCGGGAACCGAGGTGTCTGCACTGTTGGGCCGTATGCCTTCCGCAGTAGGGTACCAGCCTACACTGGCAGAGGAGATGGGGGCGCTGCAAGAGCGTATCACCTCCACCAAGACCGGTTCGATTACCTCGATTCAGGCGGTATACGTCCCTGCGGATGACCTTACCGATCCCTCTCCAGCGACTACCTTCGCCCACCTAGATGCGACCGTTGTACTCTCGCGTCAGGTTGCCGAACTGGGTATCTACCCTGCGGTAGATCCTCTCGACTCTACCAGTCGTCAGCTCGATCCACATGTGGTCGGTGAAGAGCACTACAACGTAGCGCGTTCTGTACAGACCACCCTGCAGCGCTATAAAGAGCTCAAGGATATTATTGCGATCTTGGGTATGGACGAGCTTTCCGAAGAGGATAAGCAGACCGTGAACCGTGCACGTAAGATTCAGCGTTTCCTCTCTCAGCCCTTCTTTGTGGCAGAGGTCTTTACCGGTACGCCAGGTAAATACGTCTCACTGGCAGATACTATTGCGGCCTTTAAGGGGATTGTTGCGGGCGAATATGACCACCTTCCAGAGCAGGCCTTCTATATGGTTGGCTCCATCGATGAAGTGGTTGAGAAAGCCAAGACTATTTAATTGAGTCCAGCAAAGAAGTAATTAGAGGAAGACCATCATGAGTATGACCGTACATGTGGACATCGTTAGCGCCGAGAAGGAGATCTTCTCTGGCGTAGCTGAGATGGTCTATGCACCGGCGGAGATGGGTGAGGTGGGGATTGCGCCACGCCATGCCCCGATGTTGACGCGGATGAAACCGGGTGAAGTGCGTGTACAGCAGCCCAGTGGTGAAGAGTTGGATTTCTTTATCTCTGGTGGACTGCTGGAGGTTCAGCCTCATGTAGTCACCGTACTGGCCGATAGCGCAGTACGTGCTGCGGACTTGGATGAAGCCGCTGTGATGCAGGCCAAAGAGCGTGCGGAGGCAGCCATGCAGGACAAGCAGGCGACCATGGACTATGCCAAGGCGCAGGTTGAGTTGATTCAGGCTGCGGCGCAACTGCAGACTATCCAGCGTCTGCGTAAACGTTCAGGCGTTTAATGATGAGTAAAGTACGATGAGCGATTCACAGCGCGTTGCCAAGAAGAAGGCGGTCTGGTTTACCCACGAAATCATCGATGAAAGTGGTGAGGTGGTAGAGCGTAATGATATTCCTGTTGCCTATGTGCATGGTGTTCCCAACCAGATGTTTCCGCAGCTTGAGCGGGAGATGAAGGGGAAAACCATCGGTGAAGAGGCAGAAGCGACGCTCTCTCCCGATGAGCACGGCTTTCAATTCCTTGATACGGAGTTTGAGAAGGTCTTCTCTGAGAATGAGGTTCCACCGGAGTACCGTCGTGTAGGTGCTGAGGCTGAGTTTCAGGATGAGCAGAGCGGCGAGACCGGTACCATGATGGTGCAGCGTATTGAGAAAGATGGCTCCATCGTATTTATGAAGAAACACCCCTTTGCGGGGCTGACCATCACCTATCGAGTGATGATCACCAATATCCGCGACGCCTCTGCAGCAGAGATTCGCAGTGGACATCCTGAGATGGACCACCCCAGTCTCTAATAGAGGTCTACTGTTGTGACTCAAGAAAGCACTCAACTCGCTGTTATTATTTTGGCAGCAGGTCAAGGTACGCGTATGCGTTCCGCACACCCCAAAGTACTTCACCCTCTGGCAGGAAAACCGATGCTGGAGCATGTAGTTGATGCGGCAACCCAACTTAACCCTGAATCAGTACACGTGGTTTACGGGCATGGTGGCGAGCAGGTGCAGCAACAGCTCCAGCACCTCAAGGTTAATTGGGTGCTACAGGCGGAACAGCTCGGCACCGGACATGCGGTTGAGCAGGCGTTGCCAGCACTACAGTCGGAAGAGATGGTGCTGGTGCTCTATGGTGATGTGCCACTGATCCAAATGGAGACCGTTGAGCAGCTGCTTCAGCAGGGGTCAGAGAGCGGCTTCTCACTGTTGACTGTGGCGCTGGAGAACCCCACAGGCTATGGGCGTATCGTAAGAGATAGGCAAGGTAATGTTGCACGTATCGTTGAACAGAAAGATGCCAGCGAGGATGAGCTACAGCTTAATGAAGTCAACACCGGGATCATGGCGCTCTCTGCCAAGAAGCTCCAAGGGTGGATTGATTCGCTAGAGAACAACAACGCCCAAGGCGAATTTTATCTCACCGATATTGTTGAGATGGCGGTGGCCAGCGGGGTTGAGGTGAGTGCAGTTACGGCACCGACTGAGGCCGAGGTTCAGGGGGTCAATGACCGCCTACAGCTGGCCCAGCTGGAGCGTATCTATCAACGCCAACAGGCAGAAGCGTTGATGCGTAAAGGGGCAACCTTGATGGACCCAGAACGCTTTGATCTGCGTGGTACGCTACAAACGGGGAAAGATGTCACGATCGACATCAATGCGATTTTTGAGGGTGAGGTTGTCTTGGGGGATGGAGTAAAGATTGGCAGCAACTGCCATATCAGTGATGCAGTGATTGAATCGGGCAGTGAAATCCTCCCTAATAGCGTGATCGAATCCGCCAAAGTGGGACCAAACTGCCGCGTAGGTCCGTTTGCTCGCCTGCGTCCGGGCACAGAGCTGACCGCCTCCAACCATATTGGAAACTTTGTGGAGCTAAAAAATTCACAGGTGGCCGAAGGCTCCAAGATCAATCATCTGGCCTACGTGGGGGATACCACCGTGGGCGCGCGGGTTAATGTTGGCGCGGGGGTGATTACCTGTAACTATGATGGTGCGAATAAACACCGTACTGTGATTGGTGATGATGCCTTTATCGGCTCGGACTGTCAGCTGGTGGCCCCAGTCACTGTGGAGAGTGGGGCCGTTATTGGTGCAGGTTCAACCATTGTTAAAACAGCCCCGGCAGACCAGCTTACACTGAGTCGCTCCAAGCAGCTTACGATGAAAGGGTGGAAGCGCCCTGTTAAGCAGTAGAACTAGAGGCTATTGCTGCAGGATATGTTTTAGCATCTCGCCCCAAGTCTCTGGATGAAAGGGTTTTTGAATCCATCCTGTAGCACCCTGAGATGCGGCACTCTGCTTAACATCAATATCGTCATCACTGGTCATGCAGAGCACAGGTACGGTTTTTGTGCGGGGGGCTCTGCGGATTCGATCGAGTAGATCCAGGCCATGTAGCCTTGGCATCATCAGGTCGGTAATCACCAGATCAGGGGCGAAGCTCAGCACCTTATCCCACCCCTCTTCACCATCCGCTGCGGACTCTACGCTATACCCCAAGTTCTCAAGACCATAGATGACCAGCGTGCGAATAGATCGAACATCATCGATAACGAGTATTTTTTTCATCTCTTTATGTGCCTTAGGAGTGTTTTTTATCTAAAGAAAAGATTAGTAGTTTATAGTTTGGATATAGTGCGGGGTATTTCTTAACCATACCTTAAATGTCAGAGGCAGGCTACGTTCAGAGGTGCGGTTGGTATTGGTGAGACTGTCTTGAAACATGGTTTGAGGTTCAACTACTGTAGCAGACCACCACTCTACAGCAGTGGCTGTGTGGAGTGATGTGATGCTTGTCATGTGAAAAAATAGTGGGTGTTATTGTGCATGAATTTATGTGACGGTTGGAGCGTTAATATGTAACATTTTGTTACAAGAGTTTTGTTGTATGATGCAGAGCTACAGGGCTTAATCTTTGGGGAAGATGGAGCTTCTGAACAGATCAACTTAGAGGGGGGGGTATGAATAAATTGGGTAGTAAAAATCGGTGGGTTTATCGATTGGCTTTGTGTGGACTTGTGCTTTTCAGCGCACAAAAAGTGCATGCAACAGAGCAACCTACCTTCATCTTGGCGGCAGCAAACTCCACCTGTAACATGATGCGAGCTCTTGGAGAGCAGTTCTCTCGTGAGCGTAATATCACTATGGAGTATATCTGCAAGTCATCAGGAAGGCTGGCTAAGGGGATGATAGGGGCCGCCATAAAACCAGACTATTATGTTTCGGCCAACCAATCATGGATGAATAAGGTGGTAGAGAGAGGGATTATCCGTTCCTCTGCAGTAAGTGCCCCATGGAGTAATCGATTGGTTGTTGCGGTGCCGGTGCTCAGTGGGATAGTACTCAATGATCTTGAAGATCTAAAGAGTGAGGCTGTAGCGAGTATTATGATTGGTGACCCCAGTACCGCACCGTTTGGGCGTTATGCCAAGCAGGCGCTTGCAGCATCCAACGTCTGGGGCTCGGTGCGGGATAAGATTACCACGCGTAAACATA
>Ga0233446_1001661_pt1 | contig 15960 bp, 19 predicted proteins | sample SI_124_October20_4_FD_182780 | JGI IMG/M metagenome (GOLD analysis project Ga0233446, IMG submission 182780) | Seawater microbial communities from Saanich Inlet, British Columbia, Canada - SI_124_October2016_120_MG | ecosystem: Environmental > Aquatic > Marine > Inlet | place: Canada: British...
TAAACGTTCCCCCATCCTCAAGGTTCAAGGTAACAAAAGCCCTCGAAGATGGCGCTTTATCAAAATACGGAGAAAATTTTGGCATAAAAAAGAAATAAAAAAAACCTTAAGGCTAGTTTTATAAATATTGCTGGGTGGATCACTACTGTTGATTCATCTTTTTTTATTTGCAAAAATTTTTCACAATGGTAGGATATTTAATAATAACTCAATAAAACTTTTAATAAATTTTATGTCATTTTCAGTTGGAATTGTAGGCCTGCCTAATGTAGGAAAATCAACTTTATTTAAAACCTTAACTAAAAAACAAGTTGATGCGCAAAACTATCCGTTTTGCACCATTGATCCCAATGTTGGCACCGTTAAAGTTCCCGATAAAAAATTAGATGAGCTAGCTACGGTTCTCGAAGCCACGGAAAAGGTCCCTACTATTATTGAGTTTGTCGATATTGCCGGGCTTGTTAAAGGTGCTAGCAAAGGTGAGGGCTTAGGCAATAAATTCTTAGCTAACATTAGAGAAGTAGATGCTATTTGCCAAGTTGTTCGTGATTTTGAAAATAACGACATTATTCATGTCCACAATAAAATTGACCCTGAAGACGACCTAAGAACAATTAACTTGGAATTAATTTTAGCCGACCTTGAAATTGTATCAAACAAAATAGAACGGCTTAAAAAAACCCTGCGTGCAGGATCCGACAAACAAACTGAAAAAATAATCTCTATTTTAGAAAAAATAGAAAACTTATTAAAAAATGAAAATCTAGCTATTAAAGCCAATCTTGATGATGAAGAAAAAAAACTAATCAAAGAACTAAATCTACTTACTCTAAAGCCGATGATCTATCTACGTAATATAGATGAAAAATCTGAAGCTGTAAGTAAATTTAAAGATGACTACGCAGCGATCGAAATGAATATTAAAATGGAAGCTGACTTAGCTGAACTTGAACTAGAAGAGGCCGAAGAATATAGACAGGAGCTTGGCATCAAAGAAAGTGGTTTAAATAAATTAATTTTAGCATCCTATAAAATACTTGATCTTATAACTTTTTACTCTGCGGCAGCAAAAAACATTAACCAAGCCTGGACCGTTAAGCGTGGCGCCACAGGTCCTCAAGCCGCTGGCGTTATTCACTCTGACTTTGAAGAGGGCTTTATTAGAGTCGAAGTAATAAATATAAATGATTTAACTGAACATAAAAGTGAAGCAATTGCCAAAGAAAAAGGCCTAGTTAGAACTGAAGGCAAAGACTATATAATCCAAGATGGTGATGTTTGTCATTTTCTTTTCGCCAAATAAAAAAGTCTCGTTAAAATCAACGAGACCGTACTATAAAGAACAAAAAGTTATTACGCTGGAGCTGGGTATTTATTAGTAGTAACCCAATTAAATTCTTTGGAAGGAATTTCGGCAATTATAATACTATTAATTGCAAGAGATAAATATTTTTGAGCATCTTCTCCTGTTAACATTTTAACTGTTCCGTCTTCATATTCGACTTCAACTCGAACTACTTTATTTTTTTCTTCTTCACTCACGTTGTCCTCCTATAAAATTAGGCAAATAAAAACAATAAAACCAAAATAAATAATTGTCCCAAAAACAGCTACAAAACATTTATCGGCTAAATCACCGCCTTTATATTGATAAACATAATAAATTGTTCCTATAACAATTAAAACAATTTTAATGCAGTGCCAAGCAAAATCAGTCACCCTTCCTCCTTTTTTTTGGAATGAACATGCTCCCACTCGTGATCCCTTACCTTAAAGCCAAGTCTAAAATCGCGATAAAAAGAAGATATCATATCTTCAAAAAATTCTTGCGCTTTATCCCCTTTGAGAATTCGAGCGCTACCGTCACTACTTCTAATTTCTACATAATCAATGGTACTGCCATTATCTTTGGACACTCGAATCACCTCCTTTGGTTTTTAAGAAACTCTACCATACAACCTTAATTTGTCAATAAAATATATGTCTAACAAAAAAACAACGATCTACATCTTGCTCTTAATTACTGTCTCTGTACTACTAGGAATAGTTTTATATCCAAAAATTCCAAACCAAATGGCTTCTCATTGGAATGCTGAAGGGAAGGTTGATGGCTATATGCCAAAGTTTTGGGGGTTATTTTTAATGCCCTTAATTTCTTTTGCTATTTTAATTCTTTTTAATATTTTTCCTAAAATTGACCCTTTAAGAAAAAATATTGAAAAGTTTAGAGTTTATTTTAATAACTTTATTGCCTTAATAATTTTATTCCTTCTTTATATTCACTCCTTGACGATCTTCTGGTCACTTGGCTTTCAATTTAATATGACAATTGCTATTTTACCAGCTATGGCAATCCTCTTTTACTTTATGGGCACCCTTCTCGAACATGCAAAAAGAAATTGGTTCATAGGGATTAGAACCCCCTGGACCCTAAGTAACGATAACGCCTGGGATAAAACAAATAAACTAGGGGCTAAACTATTTAGAATATCTGGAATTATTACAATCTTAGGTTTATTGGTTCAAAAATATGCAATATGGTTTATTTTTACCCCAATAATAGCTTCTGTTTTATTTTTATTTATATACTCTTATTTAGAATACCAAAAAGAAAATAATAAATCTTGATTTTTTATTAACCCTAAATTATACTTTTTTAACGTACCTTTAATACAACCTTCTAAAAAGAGGAGAAAACATGAAAAAGATTTTAATTTTATCCAGTAATGCTATTATTGGGGAGGAGCTTTACAAGACCTTAAAAGAACACGGCCATAAGCCAAAATGCTGGCGAAGTCTTGAAGGCCTAATGGAAAAAATAAACCAAGAAAAACCTGACCTAATAATTACCAATTTTCAACTATTTGGCTACCGAGACGAACATGTGCCAATTGATGATGGTGGAATAATTGCCCTTAAAAAATTAATTAAGGCCGGTAAAAATATTCCTGTTATCTTTTTTTACGAAAACGGATTACAAAAAAAGGCTATTGACTATTACTATCGCATTCAAAAATTAAGGGATGATGAATTTCGCTTTCAAATCAATGTTCTTCATTACCCATTAGATCAAAAGGCTATAATTGAAAAAGCCGATAAAATGTAAAATTTTTTTCAACCAAGCCAATTAAAAAGGAAGCTCTCGCTTCCTTTTATTATTTTCTCCTAAAAATAAATATTTCTCTGGCTACCCGCTGATTGGGCGTAGGCCTCATGTAAAGTATCGACCCTCTTTTATCTGTTCTAATCAAATGTTCAAGATCTTGTGGTATAAGCTTAGCTACATTAAAACCATGTCTTTTTATATCGTCCAGAATATCAAGATACATTAATTTTTTACCGATATTTAAAGCCGGGAGAATTATTACAACCTTCCCATCGCTTTTACAATTTTTTTAATTTCTGAAAATGCTTTTATGTACAAGTCTTTTAACTCTTTTTTAACTTTATCAATTTCCCCGTGTCTAACAGTTGGGCCAAGATATGGTTCCGTAGCAATGCCGTCTATAGAATTTTTTTTAATACTATTTGATATTTCACGAACATCTTTTTGAAATAAATTAAAATCAAAATCTTCTATTTTATAATTTTCCTTTAACCATTTTATATTTTCCCGACTGTCTTTAACTGCTTTTTCGCTTATATCAGATCCTATAATGTTTTTTTGGCCCATTAAAGCTGCTTCCTGTAAAAATGTTCCTGAGCCACAAAAAGGATCTAAAAAAATGTCGTCGGACTGAACTCCTGTTAAATTAATCATTATTTGAGCTAATTTTGGCGGTATCATACCAGAAGAAACATCCCTACCTGGCCTACCATAATCTCTCTTACTATAACTCTCAAAATCCTGAACAGCCAAGGTTTTACCCATATAAACTGTTTTTTCGCCCTTAAATAGATAAATTTCTGCCCCCTTCTCTACTATCTTATTTTTTGCAACTACTACCGATGAAAGCTCTAAATCCTTAGCCTCTATCCATCGAGAGTTTATTTTATTAGACCTAAAATCTTTTTTTACGCTAATTGCTAGATTTTTTAAAAACCTTCTGCTCTTAACGGCCACCGTACTAAAACCAAACGGTATTTTACCATCTCTGTTTTTAATAAGCTTTACAACATCACGAGCCCTTATTTCACTGAAGTCTTTATATCTTTTCTCAATTTTACCTATTTTTATTGTTCCGCCTAAAAAATTTATTAACCTTTTTACATCAATTTCTACATCTGTCTCTAAAAATAAAGCATTTTCAATTAAAAATACAGCTTTTTTGTTTAATTTAAGCCTTTTTATCTCGGATCTATTTAACACTTCTACTATTGACAAATTTTTATTTTGCCCTAAAATAAAGTAATAGCAATACATATGTGGTTGCTTTTATTTTTATAATTAAATTACTATAATTCAATTATAAAGCATTAATTAAATAATACAAATTAATTGTAAAATCCATGCTCCCCCTGAGGAGCTCTACAATAGCGAAATAAATTTTCGACGTCGTAGATTTTGCAAAAAAAGAAAAAGCATGAATTACGAAATTCTGTACATCATTCCTGCTAAGTATTCCGAAACTGAATTCGAGGAAGTAAACAAAAAAGTTCCCGCAATTATAGAGGAAGCTGGCGCGAAGATTGAACGAACAGACAATTGGGGGAAAAGAAAGCTAGCCTATCAAATTAAGCACTTTAGGTACGGCTACTACACTCTAATTATTTTTTCTGCTCCTTCTGAGGCTTTAGAAAAAATAACCAAAAAATTAAACTTAAACCAAGACGTTGTAAGGTTTCAAATTGTAAAAGAAATCGAACAAGGAGCCAGAAAATCTGTTACCATAGATGGCGGTGACTTCATGGTTAATAAAGATGGCGAAAAACCCAGAGAAGACAAAAGAAAAAGAAGAAAACCAGAAGTTAAAAGAGAAGCAAAAGTAGAAGAGGAAAAAGAAGAGATTAAGAAAGAGAAAGTAAAAGAAAAAACTAAAGAAGCAAAAGTAGAAGAGGAAAAAGAAGAAGCAAAAGAAGACGAAAAACCAAAAAAGAAAACTGAAAAGAAAAAAGCTAGCATCGACAAGCTAGATGAAAAATTAGATGACCTATTAAACGACGCGTTATAAACGACGTAAGACGAGTGAAGTACCAAGTCAAAAGCTTGAGTATTTCCGAACCGAGGAGTTTATATTATTTCCAAATATAAACAACGTAGGGTGAGAGAAATAATGAAAATTTATTTTCATATTTCCGAACCGAGCCCGCCTGCAACGCTGTAGCACTGCGGGCAGGGAGTTTATATAGACTTCTATATAATATCTTATAATTTTTAAACATCAAATTTATGGATCTTAATAAAGCAATGATTATCGGCCGATTAACAAGAGACCCTGAGGTAAAATCAACTCCCAATGGTCAAAATGTAACATCTTTTTCTCTCGCAACTAACCTTACCTGGACTGACCAGTCTGGTCAACGTCAGGAAAGAGGTGAGTTTCATAATATAGTTGCCTGGAGAAAACTAGCTGATATCTGTGGTCAATATTTAAAAAAAGGTTCTAAAATATACATTGAGGGAAGACTTCAAACAAGAGACTGGACGGGTCAAGATGGAGTAAAAAGATACCGAACAGAAATTGTTGCCGATAACATGATTATGCTTGACAGCAAGGGTGGTGGTGGCGGAAATAATTTTTCAGCTCCAGCTGCAGCACCTAAATATAATCAACCAACACCTGTTAACAATGAACCTATAATTGATGTTGACGAAGATCAAAAAGACAAGGTGAATGGCGAAGCCAGAGATGGTGGCCTGGGCCAAAAGAAGGAAAGCTCATCATCAGACGATGAAATAAATGTTGAAGAGATTCCTTTCTAATTAAAAACTTAAACTCACTATTATGAAGAAAAAAGATAATCCACAAGGAAAAACTTACTGTTTTTTTTGTGTAAATAACGTCAAAGAAATTGACTACAAAGATACAGAGGTGTTACGAAGATTTATTTCTTCTTACGCAAAAATAAGGCCGAAAAGAAAAAGTCACGTTTGCTCAAAACATCAAAGAAAACTGTCTTCTGCCATTAAAAGAGCAAGAATTATGGCATTACTTCCATTTGTAAGCAGATAATTAAAAACAATAAAAAGGGTATTCTATTACCCTTTTTATTATAGATAAAAAATATGTTAAATTTTAATGAAATTAAACTTGGGTCTATTGTTAAAATAAACAACGCCCCATACACAGTTGTTGTCTCTCAACATTTAAAAATGGGTCGTGGTGGCGCTGTCCTTAAGACCAAGCTCAAAAATTTACTAAATGGAAGCGTCTTAGAACATACCTTTAAAGGATCAGACAAAGCCGAAGAAGCTGACATAGTAAGATCGAAGGCTGACTATCTATATAACGAAGGGACAGAATATTTTTTTATGGACCAAGAGTCTTTCGAACAATTTTCAATAGAAGAGGGCAATCTTGGTTCTCAGGCAAAGTTTTTAAAAGAAGGTATTACCGTAGATGTTTTAAGTTTTGAAGGTAATCCTGTTTTAATTAAATTACCAATAAAAATAGAGCTTAAGGTTATTTCAGCTCCTCCAGGAGTAAAAGGAGACACTGCCTCAGGTGCTACCAAGCAAATAGAATTAGAAACTGGTGCTACAATAAATGCCCCACTATTTGTAAACGCGGATGACACAATAAAAGTAAACACAGAAACTGGTGAATACGTTGAAAGAGTTTAAAAAATCTTAACAAACAAAAAACAGCGGAATCATTTCCGCTGTTTTTTTATTTTAATGTAGCTATTTTTAGCTAATATAAAAAATTTTTTACTATTTTTCTTCTTTTATTGCTGTAATAACCGAATTTTCTTCAATAAAAACTATTCTGGAACCACCTTCGTCACTTTTTAGGGTTAAGGTCATGTCATCTTTATCGATAATTTCACCACTTACCCTAATTATACCACTATTTACAGCTTCTTTTTGTCTTGTACCGCTCCCCATTTGCCCCCTTCTTTCTTCCCTAAATTTAGCCCTTTCTTCCTCGGTCATGTTTTGCATTTGTTCAAAATTTAGCCTTTCCCCATCTTGTTCTGTTTTTTTCTCATTATCAATGTCAGCTTGATTGTCCTGAGATGGCATCATCATTCCTATCATCTGCCTAAAGTCAGTATCTTCGCTACCAACTGTAACTCTACTGGCTGTAACACTCCCGCCATCGTTTAAATCTCCAAAAACCATTACTCTTTGGCCAACTATCAAGTCATCGTAAGAAATTTCTTCCATATTTTCATTAAAGCGACCAACTTCCACGGAAGCAGTATCTTCTTTTTTTTCAACCTCCTCTTTGAATTCATTACTAGTAATTTCTTTATTAGATAAAGAGTTAGCTGTTTGATTGTTATTTCCAGCTGTACATCCAGCTAAAATAACTATTAAAAATAAAGATAAAATTAGTATTTTTTTCATATTTTTATTAATTAATTTTTATTCGTGTCTAAGGGCATCAATTGGGTTTAATTTAGCGGCTCTTTTCGCTGGATAATAACCAAAGATAATGCCGATTAAAGCTGAAACGCCAAAGGCAAGTAATATAGACCCCATAGTAACATCTGTAGTTGTTCCGCTAAGCCTTGTAACCATGGTTGAAGCACCCCAGCCAATTAATATACCAATAATGCCACCGATAAATGTTAAGGCTACTGATTCTCCCAAAAACTGCATAGTAATATCTCTTTTTTTGGCACCCAATGATTTTCTAAGTCCAATTTCCCGAGTTCTCTCAGTTACAGTTGTAAGCATCATGTTCATTATTCCGATTCCACCAACAAGTAAAGATATCCCGGCAATTGCCCCTAATAATAAGGTTAGTGTGTCAGTTATAGATGTCATTGCCGAAACAATGTCAGCCTGATTAATAACAGAAAAGTCTGCCTTTAACGGATCAGAGATGCCATGTCTTACAAGTAAGAGGTTGTTAATTTGCGATTGAGCTCCAGTCATTAAATCTTCCTCGGTCACTTGAACATTAATATTACTTAAGCTATCATTTCCCGTTAAATATCTTTGGGATACCATTAAGGGTATATATACTATATCATCGGAGCTGGTCATACCACTCCCACCCTTTCTTTCTGTTACCCCTATAATGCTAAATTCTAAATTTTTTATTTTTATTTTTTGACCAACTGGATTAACCCCCTCGCCAAAAAGATCATCTCTTGTGTCGGGACCAATAACAGCCACTTTAGATAATCTAGAAAGATGGTTAGCAATAATAAACGACCCTAGTTCTATTTCGACATTTTTAACCTGCGGATAATATTCATTTACACCATAAATATTAGTATTGGTATTGGTTCCAACTTTAGCTATAATTTGTTGTCTATCAGAAATAGTTGGAGCAACGGCTCGAACCGATGAAATTTGATCTTTAATTGCCTCTGCATCTTCAATTACCAAAGTAGAAGCTGAACCAGAGCCACCCTTTGTAACACCAAAACTACTAGCTGATCCGGGAATAACTACAAGCAAATTAGAACCAAGAGATTGGATGCTAGATTCTATATTTTTAGCTACCCCCTGACCAATGGAAATCATAGTAATTACAGAGGCAATTCCTATAACAATACCTAAAATAGTCAAAGCGGATCTTGCCTTATTAGCCGACAAAGACAACGCTGTTTCTTTAATTAAATCAGAAAATAACATAAAATTTATTTATCTTTTAAGACAGAGCTTAAATTATTTTTATCAGAAATAATTTCTCCGTCTTTTATCTCTATAACTCGATTGGCATGATCTGCAACATACCTTTCATGAGTAATTAAAATTATTGTGTGCCCTTTCTCTTTATTTAACTTTTTAAAAGTCTTTAAAACAACATCTCCTGTCTTTGAATCTAAATTTCCAGTTGGCTCATCGGCTAAAATCAAACTCGGCTCATTAACCAAGGCTCTAGCAATTGCTACTCTTTGCATTTGACCACCAGACAACTGATTTGATAGATGGCTCCAACGATCCTCGCCTAACCCGGCTGCCCTTAAGGCGCTTTCTGCTCTTTTTATTCTTTTGTCTTTTGAAGTTTTAGTGTCGTAAACTAATGGCAATATAACATTTCTTAAAACAGTAGACCTAGACAACAAGTTAAAAGACTGAAAAACAAAACCTATTTGACGAGATCTAATTTCTGCCAATTCATCATCTGACAATTTAGAAACATCTTTTTTATTAAAAAAATATTCTCCCTCAGTTGGCCTATCTAAAAGACCTAAAATATGCATCAAGGTTGATTTACCAGACCCACTTGGACCAATAACCGCCACAAATTCTCCTTTTTTAATTTCAAAAGAAACACTTTTTAATACCTTAATTTCTGTATCACCTGTTTTATAGGCTTTTGTTATGTTTTTACAATTAATCATAAACTTATCTTAATGATTTCATAGCCCTCATAGCATCTTGAGATGACGGTTGGCTACTGCCACCAAAAGAACTAACTCCACTTTTAACACTCGCCCCACCGCTAGAAGTTATCTGCGTTATAATATTATCACCGCTGCTTAAACCATCAACTATTTCAATCATAGTATCATTACTAATACCCGTAACTACATCCCTTCTTTGTGGCTGACCATCAATTAACACTTCTACATAGCTACTAGCTCCTGCTGTCTTTACGGCTATTATTGGTGATATTAAAACATTTCTCTTTGACTCTAAAATTATTGAAGCGCTAACACTCATACCAGGCTTAATTCTATCATCTTGAACATCATAAGAAATTTTAACGTTATAACTAACAACACCCTGATTAACCTTCCCAATGGTATCTATCTCAGCAACCTTACCTGTTATAGACAAACCTTCTACGGCATCAAATTCCAAGGTAACCTTTTGACCAATCTCAATCCGAGCTGCATCCAATTCATTTAACTCTACTTCAGCAATTTTTTGATTAGTTATTAAATTAACAGCCGATGTCCCACTTGAAACACTATCACCCTTACTTATACTAACCTCTGCAACAACCCCGTCAAATGGTGCTTTTATAATATGATCGGTATAATTTTGCTGAGCCTCAATTAAACTATTTTGCCTCTGCTGAACGGATAATTGTTTGTTTTTTATTTCTAACTCACTTGCTCCTGCTTTTAAGTCTTTTAATCTTTCTTCTTTTTCGGCCACATTTCGCTCTGAAGCCGATAAATCAAGTGGGTTGTTTTGATCCATTTCTTTAAGGCTTCTTTCTGATTCAATAATATCCTCTTTGTAATTATCGATAGCTCTCATGGCAGAAAGTAAAGTGTTTAAATGACTGTTTGTTTGCGATGTATAAGAAGAAAGGCTAGATTGATAAGAGGTAACCTTATTATATATTTTTAATGGTTTTTCCGTTCTATAGTCAACCCAATAATCAAGAGCATTACTTTCACCTTTAACCAAGTCTGCCATCTTTTTAGTAATATCTATTGTTTGATCTAAGAGCTTTTCAATCTCTTCATTGTTTGAATATCTGGTGATACTCTTATACTTATCTAAATTTTTCTTATAGTCACTATCAGCTAAACTATAGCTTTTTTCTGCTTGTGATATATAGCTTTCAAATTCACCTCTTTTGTCGTAGTCCTCATAAGTAAAGCCGTTTTTTAAAACATCTTTATTCGAATTTGTATTAATTCCTGCCTCACTAATAGAAATATCCTCACTATATAAAACATTATAGACACCTGTCATAATATCTGGCAAATCCAAAAAAGTGCTAACTATATCGTTATAAGCATCACCATAGGAATCTTCTAGATTATCGGCGGCTTTTCTTTTATTTTCCAGCTCATTATCATAATTGTTTTCTTGCGATGTTTTAAGCTTTATAAGAGAATCTCTAGCGTCTGACAGAGCGTTTTCTGCTTGTAATAAGGTATAGTCGTCAACCGACTCTAAAAGCTCTTCTAAGTCTAGCTTAGCATTTGCTAAAGATGCACTGGCCTCACTAATGCTTCTTGCAACATCCCTAGTATCTAACACAAAAAAGATGTCGCCCTCTTTAACTTCCTGCCCATTAACTACTTTAACCTCTTTAATTTCACCAGAAACCCTTGATTTAACCTCTAATTGATTTAAAACAGAAACTTGCCCTGTGCCTGAAACCGAATTAATTAACATTCCCTTCTTAATTTTAGCCGTTATATATGACACACTCTCTTCTGGGGTATTTATTTTTTTATTATAATAATACCCACCACCACTGACCAATAAAATAACCACTAATAAAATAAACTTGTGCCTTAGCACAAAACTAAAAATTTTTTTCATAAAATAAAATTTAATAACTATTAAATTAATACGTCTATTTTCCACTATTTATTTCATTATACTCCCAATTAAAAAAACAGCCTATTTAAGCTGTTTTTTTAATTATTTTTTATTTGCTATCTTCTTTTTCCTTTTCCCTAACATTATCCCAAACCTTCTTTTGAATTTCTTTTATTATCTTCTTGTTTTCTCTTAAGTACCGTTTAGCATTTTCTCGGCCGACTCCCAATTTTTCCTCGCCATAACTATAAGAGTTTCCTGATTTTTTAACTATGTCATATTCAATTCCGGTATCAAGTGCGTCTCCTGCAATAGAGATGCCTTCATTATACATAATTTCAAAAACTGTATTTTTAAACGGAGCAGCAACTTTGTTTTTAACAATTTTAGCCTTAACCTGATTACCAATAATTTGATCTCCTTTTTTAATCTGTGCGCTTCTTCTAACCTCTATCCTAACTGATGAATAAAACTTTAAAGCCATTCCACCAGTTGTTGTTTCTGGGTTTCCAAAAAATACTCCGATTTTTAATCGAATTTGATTAATAAAAATTAAGACTGTATTACTTTTATTAATTACACCTGTTAATTTTCGCAACGCCTGACTCATCAGTCTTGCCTGGGTTCCCATTTGACGATCCCCCATTTCTCCCTCAATTTCTGATTTTGGTACTAAGGCTGCAACAGAGTCAACAACAATTACATCAACTGCATTAGACCTAACTAAAGTTTCTGTTATTTCTAAGGCCTGTTCGCCGGTATCTGGTTGAGAAATTAACAACTCATCGATATTAACCCCAATTTTTTTGGCATATTCTGGATCAAGCGCATGCTCAGCATCAACAAAAGCAGCTGTACCTCCCATTTTTTGAACCTCTGCCACAATGTGTTGGGCCAAAGTAGTTTTACCAGAAGCTTCTGGACCATAAATCTCTATAATTCTTCCACGTGGTACACCGCCAACTCCAAGGGCAATATCAAGAGATAAACAACCGGTTGGAACGGATGAAACTTCTGATCTTTTAGATTCTCCGAGCTTCATTATAGACCCCTCACCAAATCTTTCTTTTATTTGATTAATTGCCTCATCGGCAGCTGCTTTTTTACTTTCTTTTTCATCCCCCCCCTTATTTTTATCTTTAGCCATAAACTTAAATAATTATTAATTAACTTTTAAATCTTTATTAATTTAATCCCCTACAACTAAAACTCTTCTTTGAATTGTATTGGTTTTACTGTATTTTTTATTAGCTGATATCTTTATTATATTAACCCCTGACTGTAAATTAATTTCTTCCTTAAAATTACCGTCATTGTCTGTTAAAATGTTTTTTCCATTTATAGAAATATTAACCCCCGAGTCTGTTTTTCCTAAAATCTCTATCTTTTGCCCCTGAATAACGGTATTATTAGCTGGATTATAAATTTCAAGAGGCGGAGGATTAAATACCCCTTTGGCCTCTACTCCTAAATAGGCAAAACACATTATAAAAACTAAAAAAATTATAATATTTTTTACTATTTTTGGAGTAACTGCAAAAGAGAGATTAAAAAATTGATAGTTTCTTTTTTTTGATTTAAATCCAAACTTTTTTTCTTCTTTTTCGGCCCCTCTATAGCTACTGTTTAAATTTTCCAAAAATTCTCCTGGATCCAATTCTAAAAATAAAGCATATTTTTTAACAAAGTTTTTTGCATAAACCTCACCCGGCAAGCTCACAAGGTCACCATCTTCAATTGCTTCCAGATAACTTCTTTGAATCTGAGTAGCGTCCTCAACTTTATCAAGGTTTATTTTTTTACCCTGTCTTGTTTTCCTTAATTTTTCTCCAAAATTATTTATCATATATAATACTCTATATAAACTCCCTGCCCGCAATGCTACAGCGTTGCAGGCGGGCTCGGCTCGGTAGTATAAAAATAAATTTTTATACTACTCTCACCCTACGTCGCTTATAATTTATTCTTCATTTAATTCTTGTTCTTCGTCTAATGCTTCTTTAGAAATTAATACTTCTCTGCCCTTATTTGGACCCTCTGGGGGGCCAACAATTCCCCTTTCTTCCAACACATCAATAATTCTTGCAGCTTTATTATAACCTATTCTCATTCTTCTTTGCAAATAAGAAGTAGAAGCCTTGCCTGATCTAATAATAATTTCCTGTGCATCTTCTATTAGATCTTCGTCCTCTCCATCGCCATCACTAATTTCCATGCCGTTAGCGTTTTTTGGTTTTTCCGTCACCTCTTTATTATATTCTACATCTTGAAAAATATCTCTTAAATGATTAGTAACTCTTCTTCCTTCATCTTCAGACACAAAAGCTCCTTGTAGTCTTTTTGGTTTAGATACTTCCGCTGAGACAAAAAGCATATCTCCTCGACCTAATAATTTTTCGGCACCAGATGAGTCTAAAATAGTTCTTGAATCCACCAAAGAAGCAACCCTAAATGCAATCCTTGAGGTTATATTAGCTTTAATAACGCCTGTAATAACATTAACCGATGGACGCTGAGTGGCAAGAATCAAATGGATACCAGTAGCCCTAGATTTTTGAGCCAGTCTCACAATTAAAGCTTCAAGTTCTGGTCCAGCTGCCATCATCAAATCAGCCAACTCATCGATAATTATAACAATAGCAGACATTTCATGGCCAGAAGATCGATAAGATAAAATATCTTTATTACCAGCTTTTTCAAATTTATCAAATCTCCTTTCCATCTCTCGCACTGCCCACTTTAATGAATTTACCGCCTTTCTAACATCTGTTATAACCGGTGTTACTAAATATGGAGTTCCATTATAGTTTGTAAGTTCTACCCTCTTTGGGTCTACTAAAATAAATTTAATATCTTCTGGTGAATTTTGATACATTAAACTTATTATAATAGAGTTAATACAAATTGTTTTACCTGATCCAGTTGATCCAGCCACCAATAGGTGTGGGTTCTTAGTTAAGTCCGTAAACCAAATTTTACCAGTAACATCTTTCCCAAGGGAGATCATTAAATTTGAATCTCTTTTTTTAAATTCTGGGGAATCAATAATATCACGAACTCTAACTTGAGCAACTGTTTTATTTGGAACCTCAATGCCAACTAAGGCCTTCCCTGGTATTGGTGCCTCGATTCTAATTGGGTGAGCCGCCAAAGATAAAGCTAAATCATTACTAAGACTAACTATCTGTGACAACTTCACTCCTTCAGATGGCCTTAGGGTGTATTGAGTAACTGTTGGGCCAACGCTAATATCACCCATTTCAACTTCGATATTAAAATTTTCTAAAGTTCTTTTAATTATATCTTTATTCCTTTCAATGTCTCCACTAGTTGGCTTATTACCCCCAACACCAAGTAAATTAAGCGGTAAATCTATCTTTCTTTTAATTACCCCTGTTTTAAACTTCAGCTCCGACTGACCATCTTCGCTATCTAAAGATTTTTTATTTTCTATTTCATGTTTTGAAAAATTAACTTCTTTCTCCTCTTCATAGTTTTCCTCTTCCTGGTCTTCATAGTTTTCATTGTGACCCAGGTCACCCTCTCTGGCTTCACCATTCACCTTGTCTTTTTTAGGCATTCTGCCTTTAATCCCAGAAAATACTTGCCGTATATTACCATAGGCAAATTTAAAAACCTTTAACCCGCTAAGCATTTTATCTAAAGTTATATTAAAAAGAACCATTGTTGAAGCTATAAAAATAATCAATAAAATTATAAAACTTCCCCAAAAATCAAGTGCATACATCGCTGGATAGCTTAAAATAACCCCCGCATAACCTCCTCCTAATCCTTCGGAGGCTGCTTGCAAGCTTTCATCAAGAGATACTGTTAAGTGCAAAAAGCCATAAAAACTTAATATAAAAAAAGTCATGCCTATATAATGAATGACCTTTAAGGTTTTTTTTCTTGCTGTTATAAGTAAGTAGGTAACTGCTGTTAATAAAAATGGGAAGATAAAATATCCACCACCAAAAGCAATTTTCATTACATTTTCTCGTAAAACAAATCCGAACCTACCGGCTAAATTAAAAAGGCTTAAAAAAGAAAGAGTTATAAGAGCAACTAAAATTAAAATTAGCACTCCTTTTTTAATTTCTGGATCTATATAAAATCCTTCTCTTTTAACCTGGTTTTGTTTTTTTATTTTTCTTTTTCTTTTCATAATTTAATTTTATATTTGAGAAAATTTTTTTAAATTTAGTATTTTAGGCCGAATATGGTACTTAGCGACAGTCCCACCATAAAAACGGAGAAATAACATTCTCCCATAAATTTATTATATCAAATAAAAATATTAGATTCAAGGCTATTTTATTTGCTTAAAAATAATCTCTTGCCTTACCCATTCCATTAATTTTACTTGTTAAAATCTTTTCTTTGCCTATTAACAATAAATGAAAGCCATTTATTATACTATTAAAAAACCCGGCAATTAAGCCGGGTTTTAAAATGTTGCGTTTTCTTGCTTTTCTATTTTTTTGTTTCTTTCTCTCCGGCCTTATAGCCAGTTCCCGCTGGAATCAACCTACCGATAATAACATTTTCTTTCAGCCCTTCAAGATTATAGATCTTACCAGAAACTGCTGCTTCGATAAGAATCTTTGATGTTTCTTGAAAAGAGGCGGCTGACAAGAAACTCTTAGTTGAAAGAGATACCT